>ENA-OQKW01000303-OQKW01000303.1-human-gut-metagenome-genome-assembly--contig:-NODE-303-length-13070-cov-2.811095_pt1 | contig 13070 bp, 16 predicted proteins | sample MGYA00242657_ERZ504815 | MGnify/ENA primary metagenome ERZ504815 (study PRJEB26092, sample SAMD00036404) | human gut metagenome | host: Homo sapiens | study: EMG produced TPA metagenomics assembly of... | reverse complement strand
TTGTCTCCTACGAACTAAAAAACGCTTTGAGAAGGATAAGAATTGAATAATAACAAACAGAAACCTAAATAGAAAAGGACATGAAACAGGTATTTGTCAAACCTCTGTTGCTGCTGCTCGTGATACTGGCAGCGGCATCCTGCGACAAGGACGAGAAGGAAATCGGCTACGACGCGCTGCCCCAAAAGGCGCGGCAGTTCATCGCACAGTACTTCCCCGGTGTGAAATGCACCCGTGCGGTGCGTGACAAGGATGACGGAACAACCGAATACGAGGCATGGCTCTCGGATGGGACGGAATTGGACTTTGACGGACAGGGCGACTGGACAAGCGTGGACTGCAAGTTCTCCGCGCTGCCGGACGGCATCCTGCCGGAAGCCATCGCGACGGACATCGCTACCCGTTACCCCGATGCTGTACCCTACAAGGTAGAGAAACAACCGGGCGGTTACGAGATAGACATCCCCGGCTGGGAACTGTACTACAACAATCAAGGCACGTTCATCCGCGCCGAGAGAGACCTGTAAAACTGCATGAAACACCAATAACTAAAGAGCTATGATCATCTATGACAGCAAAATCGCCCGTCTGCTGCAAGGCCGGCTGAATCCCTACGATTACGTGACCCTGCCTCTGGTTACCCTGACTGCCCTCCCTTATGGCGAGAAAGGCATTTGGGAAGAGATGGAGATGAGCATCCACCGCCGGCAATACACGGAATGTTTTGTGTGTCCCTGCTGCCGTCCCTGCTTTTGGGCTGGCAGGTATGCTGGGGATTTGCCGCCCTGCCGCTGTTCGCTTACTACCTCCTTTACTGGGCTGAACGCTTGGCTGTCGGCCATTCAGCGTTTGATTACGAGGCAGAAAAAGAGAGCGAGGAAGTAAGCTACTTCGTGGTGCGCAAACATTTCGCTTGGCGCAAGTGGTATTGGAAAAAGGAGCTGCCGGCCATCGACCGAAGCTGGTTCTGCTAAAGGAACAGGACTGACTCCTATACAGCCACTACAAGCGTGGGCTGCTGTCTGTTTAAGTTGTGTTCGGGCATCCTGGGGCCTTCTTTATGATTAAACGAGATGCAGCCCACCGCTTCCTTTTATCACATTCCTCTGGGCGGAAAAGGAAAGCGTGGAAGTAAAAAGGAAAAAGTGCAATTTAGACATATATACGAAGAGTTACGATGAAGAAAACGGAATGCGTCCTTGTGAAAGGTCGCCAGATGTCCGCCGAAGGGTAGCAATGCCCGTAGGACACAGTTTTTTTGAATTTTTAGGAAAGTTCAATCCCCAAAAGGGATTGGATTTATTAAGTGGGAAACCACTTTTTTTACATGGGAAAACAAGGCCCGCACTTGTGAAGGCCCGGAGCTTGTACTTTAGCATGGCAGCCTGCCAGCTTTACCCCGGCAGGCATGCCATGGAGATATTTTTTCGAAGTTAGTTCACTTCGCATCGGCGGATGCGGTACAAGTGAATGAAATTAAAATGTATGGAAGCTTCCACCTGTGACAGTCCGAAGCTTCCGTTTTTTATATGAACAGAATAAATTCAAAAACAAGAATAATATGGCAACATTAAAATTGAACAAATTCATACTTTTGCCGGGTAGAGCGCTGGCCGCCCTCGTGCGTTGTGGCTTCCCGGTAAGTGCGGGGATCGTGATGAAAACGTTTTCCCCCGATACGGGCCGCATATTTTACGAGAATGAAGTGAGTGACTATTTGCTGCACAAATTCTCTGAAATCGTGAGGTGGTACGAGGACTGCCCCTGCCCGACAGGCCGCCTCACGGCAGGCTCGCCGGTATGGGTGTTCCTTTCCGGCAAGGAACCCGAAAAGGACGATGCCCTCCTAAAGTCAGTACGCAAGGAGATAGACAACCGCCCCGTACGCGTGATCACCCGTGAAGATTTCCGGAGACGTATGTGCCTTCCCGGTCAACTCATCAGCCGGCTCGACCGCGTGGATGACGACATGCTCTCCGAGTTCCTGTGTCACACCCTGCTTTCCAAGCAGGACGGCACGTATGTGGACTCTCGCAGATGGGAAAGCGCCCAAAAGGGTGATCCCGTGCACGGCTTCATATCCGACATGCTGGCGGCGTGCCTCTCCGCCCGCCTGCCCATCGTGGACGGTGACCTGCCCGGCATCCTCACGCGGATGGCAAGACACCATATCCCGAGTGTCAGGGCGAAGCTGAGAGAACAGGACAGGATGATCCTGCAAGCCTGTCCCTCGCTGAATGAATATCAGCATGCAATGAAGTAGAAAATGCGTAGCTTATAAATGCAGACGAAATATAAAAACAAGCTGCGAACGTTATTCTTCTTAACTTAAAATGTTGGAACGCCAATATCAAATATTTTATGCTTTTGCTGGTTATTTTATCTGTGTAATTTGTGGATATTATATAGAAGTATGTATTTATAAATAAAAATCATGAACAATGGTATAATATGGTTGAAGTTAAAAATATCGTTCGGTTATGCCATCTTGGTTCTGTTGTCCGCATTCATTGTCTATCAGTTCCGTCAGGAACAAATGCAAAGACACATGCTACGTAAGAAGGAGAAAGAGCTGGTGGCGATACACCGTCTGGCTGAAAGAATCTACATCGACCTGCTGGACCTTTCCACCCATGCCGAGATTGCCGTCACATGGGATGATGACGACCTCGGGGAATACAGCCGCAAACGCCACGGGGTCTGCGACAGCCTGCAACTTCTGAAAGAATATGTCCATACCCCGTTACAAAAAAGCCATATCGACTCGTTGTGCCTTCTTCTTTGGAACAAGGAACTCCTTTTATCCAAGGCGGTACATACCTTCAAGGAACTGCAGGACATAGGTGGCATTGTACAAGAAAGCATTCCTGCCATTGTCTTGACAGCCCGGAAACAGGCTGCACGGCAAAAGGAAATACGGCTTCTCCGGAAGCCGGTGCGGGGAGATGTACCCAAAAAGAAAGGAGTTTCCGGGATATCTTCCGTAGAAAGAAACAAATCCGCTTACCTGCAACAGAGGGAAGATGCTGAACGTAAACGGCAATTCCTGTCCGTTCCCTCTTCAACCGGGACGACAACACGCATGCTCCGCTCCCTGAATGAAAAGGGTCACCCGGGAACAGGCTGAAAGGCGGGCCAGGCTGCTGGCACAGATGGACAGCCTGTATGCCGGCAGTATGGAGTTGAACGGGAGGATGAACAATATGATCTCCGAATTTGAGCGGAAAAACAACGAACGTTTTACCGCACGCTACAGGGCCTTTGTCCTTGAACGGGACAATTCCTACCATATGGTGGCCGGCCTTGCCCTGTCCGTCTCCCTTCTGGCGATCATGCTGTATACCGTCATACACCGGGACCTGAACCGCCGTCTCCAATACGAGAGGGAGCTTGAACAGTCCGACAGGCGGAACAGGGAACTGCTCCGCTCACGCAAGGAGCTGATGGCCTCGGTTGCTCACGACCTGCGCGCCCCGCTGGCGGCCGTCAAAGGCTGCGCGGAACTGTTACCCTCGGAAAGCGACGTCAGCCGCAGGAGTGGCTATCTGGACAACATCCTGCACTCGGCCGATTACATGCTCGGCCTGGTAAACACGCTGATGGAATACCACCGGATGGATGAAGGCGAAGTTCGCTCCAATGACACGCTCTTTAGCCTAAAAGCCCTGTTCGAGGAAATAGCGGACAGTCATCGACTTATCGCCAGACAGAAGGACCTGGCGTTCACCGTATCCCTCTCAGGCTTGGACGTCGTCGTCTGCTGTGACAGCTCGCATATCCGGCAGATAGCCGGCAACCTGCTGTCCAATGCCCTGAAGTTCACACCCCACGGGGAGGTGCGCCTTGAGGCGGAATACTTGTATGGGGAACTTAGCATCTCTGTCCGGGATACCGGCGTGGGAATGAGCGCTGAGGAGAAAGAACGGATATTCGGGGCGTTTGAAAGGCTGGACAACGCGCGTAATATTCCAGGGTTCGGACTGGGGCTGGCGATCACGGCTCGGCTCGTGTCTGAAATGCGGGGCCGTGTAGAGGTAAAGAGCGCTCCCGGTGAAGGCAGCCGCTTCTCCGTTTTCCTTCCCGTACCACCGGCCGGACAGTCCGCCCCTCTGGAAGAGAAGGTGTTTCCGGCCTGTGAATTGCTCGGTGGCACCCGTGTGCTGGTCATGGATGACGACCGTATCCAGCAGGGGATCACCCGGGAGATGCTCTCCCGCAGCCGGATTCACTGTGACTGCTGCACGGATGTCCGGGAACTGATGGACTGCCTGAAAAGTCAGGAGTACGACCTTCTGCTGACCGACATACAGATGCCCGGTGCGGACGGCTTCTCGATCCTTGAACTGCTGAGGGGATCAAACATCCCCCGGGCAAGGGAGATTCCGGCCATAGCCGTCACGGCACATTCCGACAGGGAAGAGGAATACCTCTCCGCAGGTTTCGCCGGATGTATCCATAAGCCTTTCTCCACGGAAGGGCTGGTGACCGCCATCATGCGGGTCATAAAAGGGAACGGGAAAGAGTGGAGGCCGGACTTCTCCCTCCTGCTTGCCGGAGAGGACAACCGGCAGGAAATGCTGGGGCTGTTTGTCAGTGAAAGCCGCAAGGACATCGAAAGGCTGTCGGCCGCCGTGAAAGAAAAGGACAGCCGGGAAATCATTTCCATCCTCCACAGGAGCCTGCCACTGTGGGAGACGGTGCGTCTGAACTATCCGGTAGCGGACCTGTGGGTGCTGGTCAAATCCGACGCGGGCCAATGGGAGGAAGAGGAATATGTGAAAATAGAAAAAATAATCGGTGCCGTCAGGGAACTGATATCCTATGCGGAACTGATGCAGAAAGAGGGAAAGGAATGAAAACGATACTGATTTTGGAAGATGACGTGATTTTCAGCCGCAGCATCGGCAACTGGCTGAAGAAGAAAGGGATGGCGACCGAACATGCCGCGACGCTGTCGGCTGCCCGCAAGGCCCTTTCCGCAAGGGAGTTCGACCTTGTCCTTGCAGACCTCCGCCTGCCGGACGGGAACAGCACCTCCCTGCTGGAATGGATGAACGAGAGGTTCTACGCCACCCCGTTCCTTATCATGACCAACTACGGGCAGGTGGAGAACGCGGTGGAAGCCATGCAGCTGGGGGCGGTCAATTACCTGTGCAAGCCTGTCCAGCCGGACAGGCTGCTGGAAGCCATCGGAAAGATATTCAGCCGTCCCCGACATGACGGGAACGAATTCTATCGCGGGGAGAGTGCCAAAGCGCGGGAAATGTACCAGCTAGTGGGGCTGGTGGCACGTTCCGACATTTCCGTGCTCATTCGGGGAGCCTCCGGTACGGGGAAGGAGCATATCGCCCGCGAGCTGCATGAACAAAGCCACCGTAGGGACAAGCCCTTCGTCCCGGTGGACTGCGGGACCATCACGGGTGACCTTGCCAAATCCGAATTTTTCGGACACCGCAAGGGGACGTTCACCGGTGCCTACGGTGACAGGTACGGGCTGTTTCAAGTGGCTGACGGGGGCACGCTGTTCCTTGACGAGATCGGCAACCTTTCCCCCGAGACACAGATGCTCCTGCTACGTGCCCTGCAGGAAAGACGCTACAAGCCCGTCGGCTCCACCCAGGAATACACCTTTGACGTCCGTCTGGTGGCCGCCACGAACGAGAACCTGGAGAGGGCGATATCCGAAGGACGTTTCCGGGAGGACCTGTTCCACCGCCTGAACGAGTTCACCATCAATGTCCCCCCTCTCTCGGAATGCGGGGAGGACATCCTTCCGCTGGCGGAGTTCTTCGTGAAGCATTTTTCAGAAAAGCACCGTAAGCCCGTACGCGGGTTCAACAGCCTGGCCGCGGCCTCATTGCAGAAATATCCCTGGCCCGGTAACATACGCGAGCTGAGAAACTGCATCCAACGTGCCGTCCTGCTCTCTGCCGACGGATGGATCTCACCGGAGGAACTGAATCTGGACCTCGCCGTCGGACGGGAGGAAACCGCCCCCATTCCGGAGGAAAAGGAAAAACAGCTGCTTCTCAGGACCCTTGAAGAGGCGGAGGGCAACCGTGCCCGTGCAGCCAGGATACTCGGCATCAGCCGGACTTCCCTGTACGAGAAACTGAGAAAATATCGGATTATATGAGCGGGCCGTTGTACAATACGGGCCAGCTCCGTGAGTCTCCTTCCGGAACCACAGCGAAATGAGAGTGTCATACAAGCGGCCGGACATGGTTTACATAAAATGTACATCCGCCTTACAGTTATTGTAAAGCGGTGTACATTTCTTTTTTTGAGCCTGTTTTCAACTGATATTTTTATCATGCTGAATATCTGACTATTAACAAGAAAATAGCAATAGGCATCCACCGGATGGCATCATATTCGCCTTTAATATTCTGTCGTAAGGCATGAATTGTTAAACTAAAGTTTGAGCATATGAAAACATCAACAACACACCGCCTGCTGAACCATCTCCAAGAAGCCGTCCTGGAAGGGAAAAATGCTATGGAAAACGTATTGTCATCCGCCTACGATGAATTTTCAGACCATCTGGCCTCCCTTGCGGAAAGCGGGCTTCCCATCCCCAAGAGGCTGCGCCGCCTACGCCACATGGAGACGGAACTGGACGCCTATATGAATATGGCCGGAAGCAGGGTTGACAGCCGGACACATATCTATCTGATGAAGGCATCCGGCCTTGTCAGGACGGAGATAGAACTGTTGCATTTCGCGCTTCGGTATCCCGAATGCCGCGATACCGTTCCCGATACCGACAAGGGACGGACAGGCCTGTTCTCCCTTCGTTGGAAAGGTTCCTTGGTGAACCTGATGGAACTGATCGCCTCACTGCACTACCTGGGAGTGATAACAGACGGCAACGGCAACCGCCAGTCATTCGCCTCCCTGGTGGCGGCATTCGAGGAGTTCCTGCATATCCGAATCCCCAAGCCCTACGATTTGCGTGCGGACCTTGCCAGACGTAAGAAAACCCTCTCGGTACTGCTCCCAAAACTCCGGGAAGCCTTTGAAAAGAACATCATAAACTGCGGGATCGGGAACGGATGACAGGGAGGAAAATCCCCCTGTCATGAATAGTCATCTCCTGTCACGAATAGTCACCTTCCGAAATTAGGCCGGTATACGAATTATCATTTACTTTGCCTCCGGTAAAAACATCAATAATATGGCTAAGATCAAACAGGCGTACAAGAAAGAGAAAACGGCCGTCTCCCGGACATGAAGAGGGGGCCGCAGTCCGAAGGAATCCTCCGAGCTTCATTCCTTTTACTACGGATTCCGTCTGAACGAGTTCCAGAACATCGAGTTCGAGCGGCTCTATGAGAATTCCGGTGCCGTAACCAAGTCGCAGTTCATCCTGTCGGCCATTTTCGACAAGCCGATGAAAGTGGTGAAAATCGACAAGGTTGCCACGGACTATTACATCAAGCTCACCAACCTGCAGAGCGAGTACCGCCGCGTCGGGGTGAACTACAACCAGGTTGTCAAGGCGGTCCACAGCGGGGAACTGACCGAAAAGAAGCCCTCGCCCTGCTTTACAAGTTGGAACAGCTGACCGTGGAGCTCGTATCGTTGAACAAGGAAATCATCCGTCTTACCAAAGAGTTCGAACAATGGTTGCAAAGATAACATCCGGTGCCGCCATCTACGGGGCGCTGTATTACAATCAGGAAAAAGTGGAGAAAGGGAAAGCGCGGACACTGGCATGAAACCGCGTGATGGAGACACCGGATGGAAAGGTCGGCATCGCCGAATGCATGCGCAGCTTCGAACCTTACCTTGCCGTGAACCGCCGGACGGAAAAGCCGGTGATCCATCTCTCGCTCAATCCCCATCCCGATGACGAGCTTTCCGACGAACAGATGGAAGCCATCGGGCGGGAATACATGGACAGGCTCGGATATGGCGACCAGCCTTACGTTATCTTCCGCCATGACGACAACGCGCGTCCCCACATCCACATCGTCTCCCTGCGTATTGATGAACAGGGAAGAAAACTGAGGGATTACAAGGAATGGGAACGCTCGACAGACATCTGCCGGGAGCTGGAACGGAAATACGGCCTGCTGCAGTCACGCGGGGAGGAATACAGGATTTCCCGGCCGATGACCGCGGTTGACTGCACGAAAGGCGAACTGAAACACCAGATTGCGGGTGTGGTAAAACCGGCCGTGCAGAATTACCGTTTCCAGTCGTTCAAGGAGTTCAGGGCACTGCTCGGACTTTTCAACGTGACCGTGGAGGAAGTGCACAAGACCGTGGACGGGAAACGTTGCGACGGCCTGGTCTATGCGGCGACCGACGGGAAGGGAAAACGTACCGGGGTCGGAATCAAATCCAGCGATATCGGGAAAAGCGTGGGATACCGTGCCCTCCAAAAGAGGTTCTCACAAAGCAGGGCATGGATGAAAAAGCATCCCCTGCCGGAAAAGACAAGGGAACACATCCGCACGGCACTCTGCCGGGATACCCGTGAAGGGTTCCTGCACGAGCTGGCAGGCAAAGGCATCGTGCCCGTACTCTGGGAGAACGGGGCGGGCGTAATCTACGGCGTGACCTATATAGACCATAATACCAAGGCGGTCTTCAAGGGATCGGCACTCGGCAAGGAGTTCTCCGCTTCGGTTATCAACCGGAAATACGGCACGCTCCCGTCCGTCTCCGACAAGCCGGCTTCAGGACAGGAACCGCCCGTGAATACGGACACAAGGGAGGCAGGGCTTGCGGAAGGCCTGCTGGATCTCTTCTCCATGGAATCCTGTCCCTACCCGTCTGAGGACATCCCCCGGAATGTTTATGGAAAGAAGAAAAAGAGGAAAGGGCGGAAAGGTCCGCGGATCAACTAACGAAGTATTCACATATAACAACCCATCATACCCTATATGGCACAAGAAGATTCCAGAGGGCTCGGCAAGACCATCGACTTCATGCGGGCGGTCAGCATCCTGCTTCTCGTGATGAACATCTATTATTTCTGCTATCCGTTCTTCCATGCCGCCGGTTGTACCAACGGCATGGTGGACAATATACTGCTGAACTTCCAACGTGACACAGGGCTGTTCACCAGCTCCCCCGTGACCAAATGCTTCAGCCTGATGTTCCTTTTCTTCTCCTCGATGGGCGCCAAAGGGCGGAGGGTCCCGGAGATGACATGAAGGCGTATCGGCTGCTACCTGGCAGCCGGGCTGCTCCTCTATTGGGGAAGCGAGCTTTTCCTCACCGCCGGCTGGAGTGTCCCGCTCACCACCCTTGCGTATGTGTCCGCCCTTGCCGCCGGGTACATCAGCCTGCTCACCGCAGGCATGTGGACCGAGCGTCTTTTAAAGGAACACCTGATGGATGACATCTTCAATGAGGAGAACGAGTCCTTCATGCAGGAGACAAGGCTGATGACGAACGAGTATTCGGTGAACCTTCCGACCCGTTTCCATTACAACAGGAAATGGCATGACGGCTGAATAAACGTGGTGAACCCGTTCCGGGCAACCCTCGTGCTGGGCACGCCGGGCAGCGGGAAATCGTACTGCGTCATCAACCAGTTCATCAAGCAGCAGATAGCGAAGGGCTACGCGCTCTATTGTTATGATTTCAAATATCCGGACCTGAGCACCATCGTCTACAACCACCTGCTCCAAAACAGGGACAAGTACGCGGGCGACGTCCGGTTCTACGTGATCAACTTCGACGACCCGCGCCGCAGCCACCGCTGCAACCCGATCAACCCGGCCTTCATGTCGGACATCGCGGACGCCTACGAGTCGGCATACGTGATCTTATTGAACCTGAACAAGACCTGGATACAGAAACAGGGCGACTTTTTCGTGGAATCCCCGATCATCCTGCTGGCCGCCATCATATGGTACCTCAAGATTTTCGATGGAGGGAGATACTGCACCTTCCCCCATGCCATCGAGCTGCTGAACAAGCCCTACTCGGACGTGTTCACCATCCTGACCTCGTACCGTGAGCTTGAGAACTACCTCTCACCCTTCATGGACGCCTGGAAAGGCGGGGCGATGGAGCAGCTCCAGGGCCAGATAGCGAGCGCGAAGATACCGCTCTCGCGCATGATCAGCCCCTCGCTCTACTGGATCATGAGCGGGGACGACTTCACGCTGGACATCAACAACCCTGAGCAGCCCAAGGTACTGTGCGTGGGCAACAACCCGGACCGGCAGAACATCTATTCGGCGGCCCTGGGACTTTACAACGCCCGCATCGTCAAGCTGGTCAACCGGAAGGGAAAGCTGAAGAGCTCCATCCTGGTGGACGAGGTGCCGACCATCTATTTCCGGGGGCTCGACACGCTGATCGCCACGGCGCGGAGCAACAAGGTGGCGGTCTGTTTGGGAGCGCAGGACTTCAGCCAGCTGGTACGCGACTACGGCGAAAAGGAGGCGCGCGTGATCCAGAACACCATCGGCAACATCTTTTCCGGACAGGTCGTGGGAGAAACCGCGAAGAACCTCTCGGAACGCTTCGGCAAGGTGCTCCAGCAGCGCAAGTCCGTCAATATGACGAAAGAGGACACTTCCACCAACATCAGCACCCAGCTGGACTCCCTGATACCCGCCTCCAAGATATCCAACCTCTCACAGGGGATGTTCGTGGGAAGCGTATCGGACAATTTCGGAGAGACCATCAGGCAGAAAATATTCCACGCCCGGATCATGGTGGACAATGCCGGGGTGGAGGCCGAGACGAGGGCGTACAGACCGATACCCGTCATCACGGACTTCACGGGAGAGGACGGCCGGGACCATATGCAGGAGGAAATAGAGCGTAACTACTACCGTATCAAGGAAGAGGTGGGCGACATCATCCGCCGGGAGCTCCTGCGCATAGAAAACGATCCGAATCTGAGCCACCTGCTGGAGACGGACGGGGAATAACAGACTGATATAAAAACAGGATTGCCCTCCGGCAATCCGCCATTCAATAACCGTTTAATTTTAGTTTTATGACCGAGAAAAAGAAAAACATCGCCCTTTCAGGGAAAACCCTGTTTCCCGTGGGTGGGCGGAAAGAGAAGACTGCTGCCGGTACTCACCGAATCCCTGCCGGCAGATTTCGGAAAGATGGAAACCTATGTGGAACCCTTCGTGGGCGGCGGCGCGCTGTTCTTCTGACTAAGACAGGCCCATCCCGGTATCCGCTGTGTGATCAACGATTCCAACGAGAGCCTGGTGAACGTGTACCGTGTCATCCAAAACTCCCCGGAGGAACTGATCAAGGCATTGGATGGTATCCAAAGAGAATACCATGCCTTGGCGGAGCACGCGGACAGAAGGGCGTACTTCATGGAGAGACGCACATTCTTCAACGAGGGTGGTCCTGACGATGTCACCCGCGCGGCGCTGTTCATCTTCTTCATGCGCACCTGCTACAACGGCATCTATTCGGTAAACCGCAGCGGCAAGCTCTCCGTGACGTTCGGTGCGGGCAACCGCGCGAAAATACTGGAAGAGGACCTGCTCCGCCTGAACCATAAACTGCTGCAGGGAGTCGTCATCCTGGATGGAGACTACCGCCGGACGGCGAAGTATGCCGGAGAGAAAACCTTCTTCTATTTTGATCCACCCTACAAGCCGGTCAACGAGTCGGGCGGCTGCACCTCCTACATGCCGGACGACTTCGACGACCACGACCAGATCCGCCTGGCCGAGTTCTGCAGGGACCTGGGGAATGCCGGCAGCAAATGAATGCTCTCCAACTCGGACCCGCGCGAAAAGGATCCGACCAATACCTTCTTCGACGACCTGTACGACGGCTTCCATATCCAACGGCTGAGCATCTTCCGCTCGGTCTGCTCCATCGCCGAGAAACGGAAACCGGTCAACGAACTGCTGATAAGAAACTATTAATAAGAATTGGAGTATGGGATAAACGTCGAAAACATATCCGGTATCCGTACTGTAAACAAAGGACTACCCGATTTTGGGTAGTCCTTTGTCGTTACTTGCAGTTTAAAATTATCAAGGCTTGATGTGAATACCGGTACGGACTGCCGCCGGAAGCGGTTTCATTCCGGATAGCGGAGGGTGATCGCGGCATGCCCCTCTTTATAGCTCACCCTGAGCCCGAGCTTGTCCAGCTCCTCCCGGACAAGGGATTCCTCGAACCCTTCGGCCATGAATTTTTCCCTGAGCAGGCCGGCGACATTTCCTGTTCCGGTACTTCCGGAAAGAAAATCCTCCGTCCATTGTAGGAAACTTCCGCCGGTACGTACCAGGTTGTAGCGCCTCAGACAGAAGTTCTCCATGCTCTTCAGGTTGAATCCTTTGAAAGACAGCAGGTCGCAGAGAAGCGGCCCGTTGGCATCGTCCACCCTGATTTCCGCCGTCAGTACGCAGGCCGGCGTGCCTTTTTCTCCGGGAGCATTATAATAAAGCCGGATGTTGTCCCCTATATACAGCCCCATGGCATACACCATCTCTCCAGGGGATTCCGTCATGACGGGAAATGCCTGCAATCCGGCATCCTTCCCCCGCTTCAAAAGCACGATGTCCGGTTTTCCGGAGCTCCTGTCTTCCGGCGGGCATGACACCATCGTTCCGTTGGTCTTTCTCCATCCGAGAAACCGCAGGCAGTTCCCTATATCTTTCAGATGCCTTTCTTTCTCCCTACTTCCATCGAGGTACGGGTGGAGCGTATCCACGATTTCGGCCCAGTTCTCATTCGTCTTCATATATTATTGTTTACAAATTTCTATAAATCAAGCCGTTTTGCAGTGGAAATATAGCTATTTTATCCCGACCGGTCAAATGAATTCCCTAAAAAGTCATGGGAGAACCGCTCATGTAACCTTCCCGTGATTTGTCAGAAACCGGGTACGGTCCATATCTCCTTCGGTCCGGCATGAAGCCTTGTCGGACTCTTTCCCCGTTCTTCCGTACAGGGTCCGCCGGATGATTTTAATTGTACGGATTTTTTTAATAACACATGAGTCTCCTCCGCCATATCCCTTTCCGGCTTTTTTTATCAATTTTTAATGAGAAACCGAATCTGGAAGAATATGAATGACAGGCAGGTCAGGATATTGTTTGAAAACAATAAAA
>ENA-OQKW01000302-OQKW01000302.1-human-gut-metagenome-genome-assembly--contig:-NODE-302-length-13078-cov-2.537642_pt1 | contig 13078 bp, 13 predicted proteins | sample MGYA00242657_ERZ504815 | MGnify/ENA primary metagenome ERZ504815 (study PRJEB26092, sample SAMD00036404) | human gut metagenome | host: Homo sapiens | study: EMG produced TPA metagenomics assembly of... | reverse complement strand
TAATAGAGTGAGAATATCTTTTATACCTTCGGATGACATTCCTGAAATTTCTGTATTACAGATATTTTTTCTAATACTATCAGAATTTGCATTGTAAGCCTTGTTGAAAATATTTTTTACAAGTGGCGGAATTAAAGCAATCCCACTCATTTGGTCAACCAAGTTATCACGAGAAACCCAAAATAATTCACGCAAATCTACTTGACTGAACTTAGGTTCTGATGCGAAGATTTGTTTTAGTTCCAAAGAATTCCATTCTTTATAATCACCAAAATCTTTATTTCCTGTATCAACGAGAGTTTCAAGTTCTAAAACTTCTTTTGGAGTGTCATGACTTGACATAGCCCATGAATTCATTTGATTAAAAAGATCTAATGATTTTTGCTCTATAAGCATTAACTTTAGGAGAGCAAATCGGTTTTTCTCATTGTTGAGACCCGACTTAGAGAGAAGATTAAATCTTACTTCAAATGCATTTAAAAACCTCTTTATCAAACGTGGATTCCACCTAAGGGAATTGCCGATTATTGAAGAAAAATGGGAAACGAAGCCTATAGTAGACGATAACTCTTGTGTATTGTCTACCGAAAGAACATTTTTAATATTATCCCATCCATATTTTTCAAATTTGTTTTCACTCACAAATGAGGTGAAACTCTTTTTGTACTTTTAAAAAAATCTTGTTCATTAAGGGCTGATTGACAAAATATAATGTTACATATGTCTCAACTTCTTTTGGACTAAGTTTAGGCAAGATGTATGGTAGCTGTATAAATTTTTCCATATATGCCTCGCCAAGATTATCATGATGCCTATCTTCCTTAGATGCTTCTATAATGGTTTTATATTCGCTCTTAATAGCATTTGATACTATATATTGATCCGCAGCTATAACAAATGCAGTCTTTGGTACATTTAGGAATAGCTTAATTGCTTCTAAATTGTCAATGATATGTCGAGGCAAACATCTATCAAGATCATCAATTAGGATGACTATACGCCCTTGTTTACTTTTGTTTATCAGTGCTTCAAAGTCTGTACGAAACTCTCTGACTGCTTTATATTTCTTTTCGTTGTCTTCCGAATTTATAGCATTTTGAAGAAATTCTTCTGCTTTATCTCCAGTTAAAATATCCGTAAGATGCTCTTTGTTTTCTTGAAATACAGAGATTAAAGTTGGTATAATAGATGCACCTCCAGATATTACAGCAGAAGCTACAGGAAGTGCAGTCTTTTGTTGTAAACTTCAACATACGCATCCAATTAATGGATTTTTTTAGTTTTACAAAAGCTTCCGTTACAGCATCCATAGCTCCTTTTGCATCGTCTTTGACTTTTGCGAAAAATTTTTCATTACTTTCCAAAAGCATCAACTATACCTTGAATAAGAGCCATTTTAGCATCGTCAAAAATTCTCAAAAGACCATCCATCAAATAACAACTACAGTATCATCGTCTTTTTCTAACTGTTCTTGGAGAATCTTTAGAATGCTTGATTTTCCTGAACCCCAATCACCATATAGCCCGACTGTAATTGGCAGGTTCTTCGGATTGGTTATTACATCTTTAAGCAGTGAAGCGTGTATTGAATAACCTAATAAATCTTTCGATGTTTCTATATCAGACCACATATCTGTAATTATTATATCAAGTGTGTTACATTGATTTTCTTATACTTTTTGCCCATACCCAGTGCAAATGCCATCTGGTCTTTGATGATAAGCTCGCCTTTCTGGAGCCCGGCTATAGCAGTTCGTACTTCTTGCAATTCTTGTCCGCTTACACCGTACAAGTCTTTGATAACCTTATCGTCAATAGTCTGTTGCTTCATTATAAGTGGGTATTGGGCGTTGGCATAGAAATCAAATCCTTTACTTTTGAAGCTACTCATGTTTTGAGTGGCGAGAATGATACTTAATCCTTTATTTCGTCCTACAGCAATCAGGTTTCGCAACGGGCGGTTATCAAAGTCCAACATATAGTGGGCTTCGTCAATGATAGAGAAGTGACGAATTTGCACTACATCATCGTTTGTTGCCTGTTTTTCAAGCTGTTCGTATATATTATTGAGCTTTGAGATGATGAAATAAACAATAGCCTTTGCTATCGGGCCATCTTTAGGGTAACCGTCCATTTTTATGATATAGCAGTCACCAACAAGGTCGGCTTTGTCTTCTTCCTCGAAGATGTTAGCACGCACCAACTGTTTCAATACAGACGAAATGCTGTCGTCCTTTCCGGCATCTGTCATCTTAGCTTGATATTCTTCTAACATCATGTTGAATGTAATGGGTGCGCCTTCTGTTTTCTTGTATGCTTCTACAATGGCTTCACTTAGTCTGTTATTCATATTTGCACTGGCTGATACTCGGTCAATTGAGCATAAAGCCGAAGCCATTTCGGATGAATAAAGATTTATTTCGTTGATAGGGCGGTCTGTGAAATCTTTGAACGGCGTGAATGGTAGAGGATGCTCAATAGGGTCTAAGATGCAACTGCGATCCACATCGAAATGTGTGAGCCAATGATTGTTCTGAATATCGCTAAACTCGCCTTTATAGTCGAAAAGCAGGAAGTTTACTGGGTATTGCGATTCTGACGACAACGCCCTGAATTGCTGCATCAATACAGCCAAGAGGTTGGTTTTTCCCGAACCAGTGGCACCGGCAATAATGATTTGTGAGTTGGTAATGTCTCGGCTGTTGATGTCGAGAGTAGCTTCCATTTCCACATCACCATAGTTGCCGATAATCAAGTTCAGCGCAGGAATATCTTTTACCATTGCCACCTTATTGTTTACTGCATATAAGATGGAATCCAAATTGTTATCAGCCAACAGGTAGTTTCTACCACGCAGCATTTCAGCGGCAATGATGCGAGATAACACGGCATTTTGCGACCAATCTATATTCAGACTGGCGTAGCGCAATTTTAGCAGCGCGGAGTACAAGGTAGATAAATCGTGCATCGTAAAGAAACTCGGAACGATACGTGCCGATGTAGTAGAAAGCTGTATATCCTTGTAATCTTCCTCCTTGCGTTCTGTAGTCAAACTCAAACCAACTATAAAGCAAATACGCATTACTTTGTTTGTGGTCAGACTTGCACGTTTCTCTCTGTCTACGGTGCGCGACAAATTTATCTTACTCTCAATAAGCTCCTTTACTTGACTGATTTCGTTAAGAATCCCCTCATCTGACGGGTATTTGAAAAGTTTATTATGCTCATAACTGTTTTACTGATTAAGAGGTATTCCAAAATAGCCTTCATCTATAGTCGTATTCTGTTCCTCTACATTACGATGCAGAGTATATGTCTTCGAGATGAATGGCTCCAATTTGATGTAGTCGCTATCCGTGCGTATTTCCGACGTGGTACAGAGCAGAATGGTCTGTTCTGCCAATTGTGGAAAGTATTCTTCCATCAAAGCATCACGGCTTTCATTGTCGAGTACCCCCATCACGGTATCAATCATAACCGGTGGGTTATAGTCGCCAAGGTTGCGTAGCACTTTCAACAGTACTTGTATGAATATCTGTTTGGATGCAGCGTTTAACTGGTTCAGCGATATTTCATTGCCGGCACTATGATAGAGTTTGATATTAAAATTCTCCATGCTGTCCGATAATTCCACACGCCCGACGTGTCCTTTGTATGATACAAGCAGACGGTTGAGTTGCGACTGCATCTCTGTTTCTATCTGTGTTTTTTTCTTCTTCAGCAGATTGTCTGCCACTTTATCGAAGAACGGACGCAACTTAACAAGCGTGTCAAATTTCACATCCGGTTCCTGCTGTATCTGTACATCGAACTGATGAATACGTTTCTCTAAACGTTGAATCTCGTTTTTGAGACTATCTTCTTGCGTTTTCAGCTTATCCACAGAGCGTTTGGCATCTTCATAATTGGCTATTAGTAAACCGTTGCCTCCTGCTTGTGTCTGTTCAAGTGTGCGCTTCTCGGTTCTAAGATTATCCAGATTGGCCAGCTGTATTTCCATGTCCTGTCTTTTGCGGTCAATCGAAACGAATTGGTTGCCATTGCCTTTTTTCGGCAGTTCCCGAAGCGCATCCACCTCGGCAGTGTTCAAGTAGTCGTATGGGTCTTTGGCATTGGTTGTATTCTGCATGGCTACAATATGCGAAATCACGTTTTCTTCATCCACTGCCTGGCTGCATAGCGACAGCTCTTTCAAATAGTCAATGATTTTTGAGGTTACATCACGCAGCGTTTCAATCGGATAGGTACCGGTACTTTGCTTTTGGAGTTGTTCCTTTACTCGTAATATATTATTGATTTCCTGAGAAAGGTTGGATGCCAATTTCGGGAGGAACACATTGATTTCTATGTTGTCAACAAACGCCTTCAAGTTTTCCGCATAGTTTGCAGCATCCTCGGTTATGACTCGTATCTTGCCGTCAACATCTTGTATGCGTTTGCTTAGGTTGGCAGCCTGTTGCGCACCTTCTTTAGCTCGTTGGTATTCATCTTCCACAGATGACATATACTTATACAATCTGTCCTGTTCGGCAAGGCTGGCGTTCAAATCAATTACCAACTGCTCTTTCTGATTGCATAATGAAACTATATTCTTTGGCCTCTTTTTCGGCTTCCAATCGCTGCTCTGCCCACTCTTGCTGTAACTTTTCGGCTGCACGTTCTTTTTAGTGCAGATACTTTTTGAACCAAGTACATTCTCGAAATTGTCGCGTATGGTTTGCTGAAAGACGTTCTTTTTTAGCAACTCGCTCGACTGCATAGCGTCAAACAGAAAATACTGGCTTAACTCCTGCGGAAGGTTGGCTTTGATTATCTTGCTGATTTCCTGTTCGGCACGCACCCGCTCTTTAGGTGCGGTCATAGTGCCATACACATACATATTACCGTTCATATTCAGCGATACGCTTTCAAGTGGACGACCTTGCGGATTGAGTATATAGTTTCTTTTCAGAATATATTTCTGTTGCTGACCAAGCACTTTGCCCACAAAGGTGATTTGCAGACTGATTTCAGGTTTTACTTTATTGACAGCTCCCTGATTGAGCAATTCCATAAAGTGTTCCTTGCTTTCTATTTTCAATCCATACAATGCACCGCTTATGGCTTCAAACAGCGTGGTTTTACCGCCACCGTTTGAACCGCCTATAAGTATGATAGGGCGGTCATCATCTACTGTCAGATCGAGGTCGAGCGACAGGTAGGTCTTAAAGTTGCTTATCTTTATTCTTTGTATGAGCATGGCATAAATTCATTTATTGACGTATTTTCTGTATGGCGTTGCGGATAATCTCTTCCGTATCGCTATCACTCATTTCTATTACATCTACCTTCTTAGCGTGATAGGCTTTCAAGATGTCCTCACTCAGCCAATCAAAATCAATGTCTTCGGTAGCACAAATAGCTTCTATCATTGCAAGGTCGTCCTTGCGGATGCCGTAATGCACAAATTTGGGGTCTATTCCTTTGGCCATAATACTTATGCGTTTTGTGGGTAAAAACAATTCCAGTTCAATGTATCTGTGGTATTTTCGATAGGAAGTGGGGAGTATAGCCAGTTCTCACCTTGTTGTAGGATAATGCCTCCTGACAGCGGAATTTCGTCCGATGTGTTCTCTTTGATGTATTGCAACAATGCGTTGTGCTTGTTGTGCGCAAATGCGTCACTGCCTGCACTTTTAGTGTCGAACAGATAGATATGACCGTTTTTCATACGGATGATAAAGTCCACATAAAACAACGACTTACCATTTTCTATTGTCGGCACTGTATTCTATGGCATAATGCTGTTTGCCATTGTCACCATTCTTGTACCACCAATCTATATACTCTTCGTTCTGCTCCAGATAGGCGATGAAGTTCCTTTCCGGATTCGACGCATGGTTGAGCTGGACAAACGGCATAAGTGCATGATTCCGGCTTTCCTCAATATGATTGGTGTCATTGTCATAAGTACGTTCTTCAGGCACCTCCCAATCGTATTTCTTGAATACTCTTTTGGCTGCCGATGCTTTTTTGGCTCTGTCGCGCTGTCGGGCATATTTTTCTAATGCGGTATCTATAATGCGGTCGAACTTAGATTTGTTCAAGTGATATAACACCACTTTCTTTGCATCAGTGTCGAATATACCGAAGAAGTCGGCCAATATTTCAAGCAGATAACTTGCAATCTTGTCGGCACGACCTTTACTCTCGAATAGATGCCCTTTTGTGGCGATGTATGCCATAAACACACGGTCTATCTCGGTGGCTTTTCTTGCATATTTTACGGTATCAACTTCCAATATCTGTTCCTCGTTCTGGAAATGCACGTCTTGCGGTATCTCGATGTTGATGTTTTTGACATCAAGGCGCAAAGAGTTGGCTACCTTTTTTCTGTTTTCATTGATTTGTAGGTCGTCGGTTTCTGGTAATGTTGTGCTTTCATCATTCGCATTATCCAACTTGGCCAATTCCTCTAACGAAAACAGTAACTTGCCTTCTGCGAAGTCCCAAAAATGGCGAGCTTCATCATAGAGTACTTTGCGAAAGTCAGGACCCAAATAGTTACGTTCAATATTGGGGCGTTCAGAATAGCAGGCCGGTAACCATACGTTTTTCAAATTCTCGCGTCGGTATGCTGTAACGGTGTTGTTCAGGATATAGTCGGCATCGGCTGTAACTATTTGTATCTTGTCTTTGGCAATGTCAGTAAACACATATTCCACATTAAGCATCTCTTTGGGATAATGCTTCTGTTCAGGCATACGCATGATACGGCCAACGGTCTGTATAGTGAACTGGTCGCTTTGCAGCTTACGGAATATAAGCAGAACGGCAGCGCGAGGGCAGTCCCAACCCAAAGCGATGGCTTCTTTGAAAAGCAGAACCTCGGTCAGATTGTCGGGTTTCTCCAAATCGGTCAGATTTTCTTTTTCGTTTGCCAGCCATATCGCCAGACGGTGGTTGTCGGTAGTAATGCCGCACATCACTTCAAGATACTTCTTTACCTGATCGGCTATGGCAGTATCTTCCGCCGTCATATTTTCCTTGGTGTCATTAGGCAACTGAATGAGTAGGAGAGGATTTATTCTTGTACCTACTGCCTTATACGCTTCGGCTATTTGGTTGCGTTTATCCAAAGCCGCTTTGATGAGGTTAGCATTGAGTTCCAGCTCATCGCTGAAATTCAGTTCTATCTCAGGATTGAGCACCACCTCTTTCTTAATCATTTCGGCGGCTATCACATCCTGACGATACTACCGTTACTTTCTTCTTTTGGAGTTGGTCGGTTTTAGGTGTGGCAGAGATGCGTATCTCTACGGCAGGATTGATTCTGTCAAGCACAGCGGAAGATTTGTCGGCTGTCTTCGACCAGAACATATGTTCCTCGTCGATGATGGCTACAATGGGCAACCCGAACTCATCTTTGTTTTGTCGGTTATTTCGTAAAGCGAGAGTGAACAGTCGCCTTCGCGCACCATTACGTTACTCTCTTTGTTCACACTTTCCCAGTTCACGAAAAGTATTTCACCGGGTCGGATGCCCTCGTTCTGGTCCAATTCATCAAACATCACCGGGCGCAGTGTGCGTGTCTCCTCAAAAGCCTCTTTCAGTTTTTCGTAACTCTGTATGTGCAACTTGCGTGGGGCAAACCATATAAATGCCACTTCCTGATAACGACTGTCACCACGGTCGTGCAGTTCATCCATCAGACCAGCAAGCATCAGACATGCCATTACGGTTTTTCCGGCACCTGTCGTTGCCTCAAACACCATTTTATTGCGCTGTCCGCCGGCATTTAACAGACGGATAGTCTTGTCAATCAGTTCGGTTACTGCTCTCTGTTGATATTCTAAATTCTTCATTGCTTCTCGTCTTTTTTGTTACCATGACTTTTGCTCTCAATCTCTTTCATTTCCAGTAGAAAACGGTCGTAGTCCGATAAAAACAATTGATCTTGTATGATTCTATATTTCTCGAATTCCGTTTCAGCATGCAATCGTGCTATTTCGGCACTTACACGTCCGGCATCTTTCAGCAGACCGTATTCAAAGAGATTAATAAAATTGTTCAAGCGTTGCTCCCAGTCGGCCATTGTCAACGGAATGTGGCGCAGGGTCATTGTTTCAGCAAAATCAAGATAAGCTGTAACCATACGTTCCAATTGTCCCATTTCGGTATCTGAAAGATAGTTTTTTGTCTATCACCACATCGCTTTTCTTGATTTTGCCATAGGGAGCATCTGCCCAAGTGGTCAGCCCCATATGCTCTTTGTCAGCATCTGCCCGTTCCACAATGAGTTCGGCTGCTGTATGACCATGGACGGCAAAGTGCATCTTGTTCTGAACGGTAGCATAAAAACGACGGGTGGCCAATGCTGTCTTGTCGTAGTCTATGGCGGTAGCGTACAAGTCGGTTATCTTTTGATAGAACAGGCGTTCGCTGATGCGTATCTCACGGATGCGTTCCAACTGTTCGTCGAAATACTTGTCTGTTAGGAAAGTTCCGCGTTTAAGTCTTTCCGAATCCATTACCCAGCCTTTGATGGTGTACTCCTTAGCTATGCCATTTACCCATTTTCTGAACTGTACGGCTTTTTCGGAATTTACTTTGAAGCCAACAGCAATAATCATCTCCAATGAATAGTGGTTCGTGGTGTATTGTTTGCCATCAGGGGCAGTTATTCGAAATTTTCGAATAACTGCCGTTTCCTGCAATTCGCTGTCAGAGAATATTTTCTTGATGTGATAGTTGATGGTGTGTACTTCTACACCGTATAGCATTGCCATCAGCTTCTGTGTGAGCCAGATGTTTTCGTCTTCATAGCGCATCTCTATCTGCTGCTCGTCATTACCCACGGATGCTACATAGTTCAGGTATTCGGCTGCACTGCTGCGTACCGTTACCTGTTCTTTCTTCTTTTTGTTTTTGCCTTGTTCGCTCATTGCAGCTCCTCCTCATTGTCAAAGTTAAGTGTTCCGTCTGTCACATTTGCTTGTCCGGTGGCTTTCGTCTCGTCAGCACCGACGAACTCGTCTTTTTTCTTGGGTAGTATGCGGCGGTAGGCGTTGTATATGGCTTGTGGCAGGGCGCAGAGTTGCACGCGGTCTTGCACCTCTTCAAACTCTCCTTCCCACGGGTCTTCACTGGGCGAGAATACATACACAAGCATCTTGCCCTCGTAGTCAGTCTTCTGAATCAGTTCGACTAACTGTTGTACGGCTTCTTCGCGGTAAATTACCATCATGCGCTTGCGTCCGTTGTCGAAGTAGCGGAACACATTTTTGTATGTCGGCTGCTCTCCAAACTTGGGCTGTTCGGTATAGAGGTCTTCCTTGATGCAGAGCATATCGGTGGAGAGGCTCATCAACTGGCGCATATTCTTCATCGAGCGGCTTCTGCCCACAAAACTTGTGCGGTAGTAGCGCAGGGTGTTGTTTTTCAGCCCCGGCACTTCTTCGCCTCTTGGGGTGGTGTAACCATTAATTACTCGCTTGTTTCGCTTGTAGGTTACTTCTTCGCAAATGTTGTTTTCGTTGTTCGTAACGAGGATACACTTGCGATGACCGCTATCCTCTGCATTGAGCTGCATAGTGGCGTGAAGGGTAGTCCCGCTACCTGCGAAAAAGTCGAGGATAATCTCCGAATTAGGTAATACATTTTTAAGTAAATATTTTGCGACTGCTAATGTTTTAGGGTACTCAAAATCAATTCCCAACTCTTTGAATAGTTTATCATTACTTGTTCCATCATTGATTATTGATGGAGTATTTTCTAGTAAATTTTCTTTTAGAAGATATTTATTTCTTGGTTGATTATTCCCTTTCCTTCCTGTAGTGAATACTATCTGCCCTTTGACGACCATATTGGGTAATAACTCTACTGGTTCATTAGTTCCCAACATATTACTAAAAGTCGTACTTGGATATCTCCACCCCTTATCAGGAACTGGACATTTTTCTCCATTTATGGGATGAATTAACGGAATGAAATAATCACTATTGGGAGTTTCTTTATTTGGCCATGCCATAGATACAGTTTGGAATGCATCTCCATTTTCATCAATGTATTGATATGCCTTTTCTCCTTCAGAAAAATCACTTCTTTTGAGCCAAGCTTGAAATTCTTTATTGATTAGCTGTAAATCGTATGTTACATAAAAATCTTTAAGAACGTCTTCTGAATATTCAAAAGGAGAAATTACAGTTTTAACATCTTCGGGAATTATCGTTTTTCCTATTTTAGTAGAATAAGACTTTTTGTCTTTATTGTATGATTTTTAAAGCATTTGGTTTCTCTCTCATAAGGTGATTTGGAGAGGAATTGAATGCTTCCTTGTTTTTGCAATATAGAAGGATGTATTCATGCTGAATGGCTACTGCATTTGCATCTCCTTTGGGATTAAGTTTATTCCATATTATTTGTCCGAGACAATTATCTCTTGTGAAAATCTCGGTTTCCAATAGTATATTTAATGCATCAAATTCATGTTCATCAATATGAACGATCATTACTCCATCATTTTTTAAGAGAGATTTCGCTATTGATAATCTCTTCTTCATAAATGAAAGCCAAAGAGAATGTCTAAAAGGATTCTCTTTATCCACATAATCATCGTTATACTTAAAATCTTTTTCACCTCTATTATATGGAGGGTCAATATAAATCACATCAATCTTACCCTCGTGCGTATAGGTAAGAGCGGTAAGGGCTTCGAGGTTGTCGCCCTCGATAAGGATATGGTTGGGCGCATCGGCTTCGGTGCTGGCTATCGTCGTGGCAACAGCCTACCGGGAGCCGAACTATCCCGTACGCCTTCTCTTCTTCGGCAATGTACGGTTGAAATATCTGGCCCTGATCGTGGTGCTGACCGATCTGCTGTTCATCACATCGAGCAATGCGGGCGGACACATCGCCCACCTGGGCGGAGCACTGGCAGGACTCTGGTTTGCAGCAAGCCTGAACAAAGGGAAAGACATCACTTCATGGGTCAACAAGGCGCTCGATGCTATCGCCGCCCTGTTCAGCGCCAAAACCTGGAAGCGGAAACCCAAGATGAAGGTGCATTACGGAAACAATACCCGTCAGAACGACTACGATTACAACGCCCGCAAGAAAGTTCAGTCAGAAGAAATAGATCGCATCCTCGACAAACTAAAAAAATCGGGATACGAAAGCCTGACTACGGAAGAAAAGAAAAGTCTTTTCGACGCGAGCAAACGATAATATAGAAATATGGGAATAAGGCATATTGGCAGATTCGTCGCTTATCTGATTTTAGCGGTCAACATCTTCTTCATAGGTTTGTTGCTTCTTACCGCTTACAGCCCGTATATTAAGCCGGTTGCACATCCCGTGGAGTCCTGTTTCGGACTGACATTTCCTATCTTTCTGGTGACTAATATTTGTTTTCTGATCTTTTGGCTGATTATCCAGAACTATAAGTTTGCATTAGTCACATTGATAAGTCTACTTCTATGCTATCCGCAGATACGGACTTATTTTCCTATTAATTTTCATACGGACAAGTTACCGGAGAACAGCTTCAAAGTTTTATCGTACAATATAATGGGATTCGATGGAGCCGTTAAGAAAGACGGAGAGAACCCTATTTTAAATTATCTGAAGAACAGTGGAGCAGACATCTTATGCCTACAAGAGTACCAGACCATTGAATCTTCTCATTATCTCAGTCAGAAAGATGTCGAGAAAGCTCTGAAAGATTATCCCTATCATAAAATTCAAACTGTAGGAAGCGAAAAAGGCCATACTAACCGGATAGCTTGTTATTCCAAATACCCCATACTTTCGTCCCGCAGATTAGATTATGCCAGCGAATACAATGGTTCTGCAGTTTATGAGCTAAAAATAGGGAAGATACTGTAATGCTTATCAACAACCATCTGGAATCTAATAAACTAACGAAAGAAGATAAAGTTGTCTATGAAAGTATGCTCAAATCTCCCGAAACGAAAAAGGTAAAAAGCGGCGCCCGCCTGCTTATCCGCAAACTGGCAGAAGCTTCTGCCATCCGTGGTTCGCAAGCCGACAGCATCGCACAAGAAATTGCATCGTCACAGCACCCTTATATTATCGTATGCGGTGACTTTAACGATACACCCATCTCCTACGCTCACAGAGTTATCGGCCAGGGACTGAATGACACTTTCACACAATCAGGCCGCGGACTGGGTATCTCTTACAATCAAAACAAATTCTACTTCAGGATTGACAATATCCTAGCAAGTAAAAATCTAAAATCTTATAACTGTACGGTAGACCGATCTATAAAAGAGTCTGACCATTATCCAATCTGGTGTTATCTGAAGAAAAAAGAATAAAGAAAAAAATGATTAATATCTAATACTTAAAACTATGTTTAAGAAGTGTATTTTTATTTTAGCTACAAGTTGTATGATGTACTCCTGTACCACACAAACGGAAACAAATCCGTTTGTGTCTGAGTTCCAAACCGAACATGGCGTACCGCCCTTCGATAAAATTAAACTGGAACATTACGAACCCGCCTTTTTGAAAGGGATCGAAGAACAAAACGCGAATATCGATGCAATAGTGAATAATTCTGAAACACCTACTTTTGAAAATGTAATCGTTGCTCTCGACAATAGCGCTCCGATACTGGACAGGGTTAGTGCTATTTTCTATAATATGACGGATGCCGAAAAGACCCCCGGTCTGAATGAACTGTCCATTAAAATAGCCCCTACATTATCAGAACATAGTGATAATATTTCACTGAATCAAGAACTCTTCAAAAAAGTAAATGCCGTATACCAACAAAAAGAATCTTTGAAACTGACCACTGAACAAGAGCGTCTGTTGGAAGAGACTTATAAAGACTTTGTTCGCTCCGGTGCAAACCTTTCTTCCGAAAAGCAGGCACGTCTGCGTGAGATCAACAAACAGTTATCCACATTAGGTCTTACATTCAGCGATAATATTCTGAATGAAAATAATGCTTTCAAACTATACATCGACAAAGAAGAAGAATCTTGTCCGGACTGCCCGAACTGGTTCCGTCCCAAAGTAGCAGCAGAAGAAGCAAAGGCAGACGGTCAGGAAGGAAAATAGGCTGTTC
>ENA-OQKW01000301-OQKW01000301.1-human-gut-metagenome-genome-assembly--contig:-NODE-301-length-13081-cov-2.303381_pt1 | contig 13081 bp, 11 predicted proteins | sample MGYA00242657_ERZ504815 | MGnify/ENA primary metagenome ERZ504815 (study PRJEB26092, sample SAMD00036404) | human gut metagenome | host: Homo sapiens | study: EMG produced TPA metagenomics assembly of... | reverse complement strand
ATCGCCATCGCCAACAATGGCTTCCGGCATTCTACCTGAACGAATATAAGTATTTGCTGCCCCGTCACAACAAACCACATAAGGACACTGCCTCAACCACTCCAGTGCCAACGGATGGGAAGGGAAATCACCATCAGCCAGAATAATTGTTTCCGGCACGTCACATCCTATCGGTAATTTATACTCTTTCATAAGATAAATTCATTAATTGTTTCCACTTCAAATAACCGAAACAAGCGATTACCGCATAAAGTCCATACAAAAAAGAAGTGAAATATAAATCTTTGTAAATATAGATACCACAAGAAACAGCATCAACAACCAGCCATGCCAACCATTGTTCCACATATTTATGTGCAAGCATCCACATGGCAATAATACTAAGTGCTGTTGTAAAACTATCCCACCAGGGCACCGTACTATCTGTACAAGTTTCGAGAATAATCCCTATCAGCACAAACACCACAAGCAGCACAACAAACATAGGCAACAGCAGCTTAGACGGTGTGCCGGAAACAGGCTTCTCCCCTTTATCCGGCGTATGGCGCAACCACATCCACCAACCATAAATTCCAGCCAACAAATAATAGATACTGATAACAGAATCGGCATACAGACCTACTTGATAATAAACAACTATATAAATGGCAGGCATAATGACACTGACCGGCCACAACCAAATGCTCGCCCTATATTCAAACCATAAATAAAGCAGACCGATTAAAGTGCCCGCTATCTCAAGATAATTCATCTTTCTTACTTTTCATTTTCTAATCCGGATGCAAAAGTAACGAATAACTCATACACCTTACCATTTTTTTATCTATCTTTGTCCATTAATTCAAGAAATATCAAAAAGACTGAAAAGATATGCTTACCATTAAACAAATTACAGAGAATACGGAAGAGGTAATCCGCGGACTGGAAAAGAAGCATTTTAAAGATGCAAAAGCAACGATAGAACAAGTGCTTGCATTCAATGACAAAAGACGTAGCACGCAGAATCAATTAGATAAAAACCTGGCAGAAGTGAACTCGCTCTCCAAATCTATCGGGCAACTGATGAAAGAAGGGAAGAAAGAAGATGCTGAAACAGCTAAAGCACGTGTAGCCGAAATCAAAGAAACCAGCAAAGCTTTACAAGCAGAAATGGACAAAGCACAGGAAGACATGACCAACCTGCTTTACACCATTCCCAATGTTCCTTATGACAGTGTGCCCGAAGGTGTAAGCGCTGAAGACAATGTGGTGGAAAAAATGGGCGGTATGGAAACCGAACTCCCCAAGAATGCGCTTCCCCATTGGGAACTTGCCAAAAAATACGACTTGATAGATTTTGACCTGGGCGTGAAAATCACAGGGGCAGGTTTTCCTGTATATAAAGGTAAAGGGGCACGTCTTCAACGCGCATTAATCAATTTCTTCCTGGATGAAGCCCGCGCTTCCGGTTACGAAGAAATCATGCCACCGACGGTAGTAAACACCGCATCGGGCTACGGAACAGGACAACTTCCCGACAAAGAAGGACAAATGTATCATTGCGAAGTAGATGATTTGTACTTAATTCCAACTGCAGAAGTTCCTGTAACCAATATTTATCGTGACGTGATTTTGGACGAAAAACAATTGCCTATCAAGAATTGTGCATACACTCAATGTTTCCGTCGTGAAGCCGGATCTTACGGCAAAGACGTACGTGGGTTGAACCGTTTGCACGAATTCTCAAAAGTAGAACTGGTACGCATTGACAAACCCGAACATTCCAAACAGTCACATCAGGAAATGTTGGACCATGTAGAAGGCCTGTTGAAGAAATTAGAACTCCCCTATCGCATTCTCCGCCTTTGCGGTGGTGATATGAGTTTTACAGCTGCACTTTGCTTTGACTTTGAGGTGTATTCGGAAGCACAACAGCGTTGGCTGGAAGTAAGTTCTGTATCCAATTTCGATACGTATCAGGCTAATCGCCTGAAATGCCGTTACCGTTCTGCCGAAAAGAAAACAGAATTATGCCATACTTTGAACGGTTCCGCACTGGCTTTGCCGCGTATTGTTGCAGCCTTATTAGAAAATAATCAGACTCCGGAAGGTATCCGTATCCCTAAAGCATTAGTTCCTTATTGCGGATTCGAGATGATTGACTAATAACAGCTAATTACATATATTGAATGTCATTCTGAGTATTATTCAGAATCCGATCTTTCCCGACAGATTCTGTCTTGTATGCAGAATGACATTCTTTTTTATTATTTCAACCTGATTACTAACCATTTAACCTATTATTATGAATACTTCACAGAAAAATTTCATGGTACCTCTTGCCTTTGTAGGCATGATGTTTTTTGCAATTGGTTTTGCATTGGGCATTAACTCTTTCCTAATGCCGGTATTAGAACGGTCAATGGAAATGTCGGCTTCAGAATCCAATCTCCTGCTTGCCGCCACGTTTGTTCCATTCCTAATTTTTGGTATACCGGCCACCAAATGCATTGAAGCCATCGGTTACAAAAAAACAATGGCTCTTTCATTCATCATTTTCGCGATCGCTTTCGGATTATTCATCCAAGCAGCCGCAACAGAATCTATTGTATGGTTTCTTTTCGCCTCATTCATCTGTGGTGCCGCCAATGCAGTACTCCAAGCGTCAGTAAATCCATATGTAACTATTCTTGGCCCTATAGAGTCTGCCGCAAAACGTATTTCCATCATGGGTATTTGCAACAAACTGGCTTGGCCTGCCACTACTCTTTTTATTACCTTAGTAATCGGCAAAACCATAGACCAAATAAAAATGGAGATTGTTCCAGCCATTTGGTATTATTGTCGGTATTTTCGTTGTATTAGGCATTATCGCCTTAATGGCTCCACTGCCTGAAGTAAAAGACTGCCGGAGAGGATGCCGCCACAGATGCGGAAGAAGCGGTTGCCTGTCCGTATGCAGAAGGTAAAACTTCCATCATGCAATTTCCTCACTTGCTATTAGGAGTACTTGCTCTTTTCCTTTATGTAGGTGTGGAAACCATAGCCTTGGCAACTGCAACCGGATATGCCAAAGCATTGGAGCTGCCGGGTGACAATTACGGATTTATCCCTTCCATCGGTATGGTAGTAGGATACATTTGCGGCGCAACCTTAATCCCTAAATATCTGAGCCAGGCTACCGCAATGAAAATATGTGCCATCATAGCCATCATTGGTTCTGCATTAGTAGCAACCATGCCGGCTGAAATTTCAATCTATTGCATATTCTTTATGGCATTAGGATGCTCATTAATGTGGCCCGCATTATGGCCTCTCGCAATGGCGGATCTCGGCAAATTCACCAAAGCCGGCTCTTCATTGCTAACCATGGCTATTGCCGGTGGAGCGGTTATGCCATGGGTGCGCGGTGTGGTTCAAGATGCAACTAGCTTCCAGACCTCCTACTGGATCTGTGTTCCCTGTTTCCTTTTCATCCTATATTATGGAATGATAGGATATAAAATCAGAACAAAGAAATAATCTCTTTTTCACATCAAGAACAAACTGCAACAAAATCAAAAACGGATTTATCATGATAGGATCAGCCGCCCCTCACAAAAGGGCGGCTTTTCTTTTGTCTTTAAAAAATATAATCCTACCTTTGCATAAATTATCAATTTGACAATCAACTCAGAAAAACAACGAACTTATAGTATAGCAAAATGAATAAGATTATTTCAAAAGAACATTTCTCGGAAAAGGTCTTTAAATTGGTCATAGAGGCACCTCTGATTGCCAAGTCACGTAAGGCCGGACATTTCGTAATTGTCCGTGTCGGTGAAAAAGGAGAACGTATGCCACTTACTATCGCCGGTGCCGATCCCGTAAAAGGTACCATCACACTGGTAGTACAGGAAGTTGGTCTTTCTTCTACACGACTTTGTGAATTGAACGAAGGAGATTATATTACAGATGTTGTTGGTCCGCTGGGTAAAGCCACCCACATTGAAAATTTCGGAACTGTAGTCTGTGCCGGAGGAGGAGTAGGCGTTGCTCCGATGCTTCCTATCGTACAGGCTTTGAAAGCTGCCGGCAACCGCGTAATTACCGTATTGGCCGGACGTACCAAAGAATTAATTATCCTTGAGAAAGAAATGCGTGAAAGCTCTGATGAAGTAATCATTATGACAGACGACGGCTCATACGGGCGCAAAGGATTAGTGACTGAAGGCGTGGAGGAAGTAATCAAACGTGAAACGGTAAACAAATGTTTCGCCATCGGTCCTGCCATCATGATGAAATTCGTTTGCCTGCTGACTAAAAAATATGAAATTCCCACAGACGTTTCTCTGAACACCATTATGGTGGATGGAACCGGTATGTGTGGTGCCTGCCGTATCACTGTAGGAGGCAAAACACGTTTTGTTTGTGTTGACGGCCCGGAATTCGACGGCCATCAAGTAGATTTTGACGAAATGTTGAAACGCATGGGAGCTTTCAAAGATATAGAAAAAGAAGAAATTCACAAACTAGACACCGAAAAGCCGACGACTTGTGAAGCGACTAAAGAACTGGACGGCCGGGATGCCGAATGGCGTGCAAGCTTACGTAAAGCCATGAAGCCTAAAGAACGAATGGCTATCCCCCGTGTAAAAATGAACGAACTGGATGCAGAATACCGTTCACATAGCCGTAAGGAAGAAGTCAATCTAGGTTTGAATGAAGAGCAAGCTGTAACGGAAGCAAAACGTTGTTTGGACTGCCCCAACCCTACTTGTATGAACGGATGCCCCGTAGGAATCAATATCCCGAAATTCATCAAAAATATAGAACGCGGTGAATTCCTTGAAGCTGCCAAAACCTTAAAAGCAACCAGTGCATTACCTGCTGTCTGCGGGCGTGTATGTCCTCAAGAAAAACAGTGTGAATCACAATGCACTCATCTGAAAGCCGGACACGAAGCCGTTGCCATAGGCTATTTGGAACGTTTTGCTGCTGATTACGAACGTGAAAGCGGTCAAATATCCGTACCGGAAGTAGCGGAAAAGAACAACATAAAAGTGGCAGTTATCGGTTCAGGTCCCGCCGGACTCTCATTTGCTGGAGATATGGCTAAACAGGGATACGATGTCACTGTATTCGAAGCTTTACATGAAATAGGGGGTGTATTAAAATATGGGATTCCCGAATTCCGCCTACCCAATAAAATCGTAGATGTAGAAATTGACAATTTATCCAAGATGGGTGTCAAATTCATGAAGGACTGCATCGTAGGAAAGACAATCAGTGTGGAAGACTTGGAAGCAGAAGATTTCAAAGGTATATTTGTAGCATCAGGTGCCGGGCTTCCCAACTTCATGAATATCCCGGGTGAAAATTCTATCAATATCATGTCTTCCAATGAATATCTGACTCGTGTAAATCTAATGGATGCAGCCAGTGAGGATTCAGATACTCCTGTAACATTCGGCAAACGTGTAGCAGTAATCGGCGGTGGTAACACAGCTATGGACTCTGTCCGCACAGCACGCCGCTTGGGAGCAGAACGCGCAATGATTATTTACCGCCGTTCGGAAGAAGAAATGCCTGCCCGCCTGGAGGAAGTGAAACATGCTAAAGAAGAAGGTGTGGAATTCCTGACTCTGCATAACCCCATAGAATATATTGCCGATGAAAAGGGGCGTGTGAAACAAGTCGTTTTACAGAAAATGGAATTAGGCGAACCAGATGCTTCCGGCCGTCGCAGTCCGATAGCTATTCCAGGAGCAACAGAAACCATTGACATTGATATGGCGATAGTCAGCGTAGGCGTCTCCCCTAACCCGATTGTTCCCAGTTCCATCCCGGGATTGGAATTGGGACGCAAAGGAACAATTGCCGTAAATGAAAATATGCAATCGTCAATCCCGACTATTTATGCCGGTGGCGATATTGTGCGTGGTGGAGCTACAGTTATCCTTGCAATGGGTGACGGACGTAAAGCAGCTGCTTCCATGCATGCACAACTCTCCTCCAAATAAATATTATCATTTTCACTAATTTAGCCCGTTATTAAAAATTAACGGGCTATTTTTATTCTATACCGAAAATAAATCACACAGACAGAATGGACCCCATAAATCCATATAGACCTATATCGCCTATCTGACCAATGTACTGACATCAATTGAAATACATACCATGAATATGAACCCTGTCACTATATCTGGAAATAAAATACAAAACTTGATTACCAAATATTGAAGTAACTATCTAAATGTCTATATGAAATGTGCTCCATGACAACAAAAGAGGTAGTAAACGAATCCTTTTATTAACCAAATAAAATTTAAAGTATTCACATTATAAACAATTAATAACTCAAATTTAACCAGCATTAAACTCACTCCAGATTACTTTTGTTACCAATTATAACCATAAAGAAAAACGAATGACCCAAAGGGTAAATTTTAGCATATTATTCTGCACTATCAGTATACTGACAGCACAAGCACAATGGAACAAACAGGACTCGATTCGTTTACAGGAGCTATTGAATGGAGATGGAGAACTAAAAATCAACACAGAAGCCGTAAAGTCTATCCATTTCGACTTTCAATCGGACAAAGACAATATAAAAGGTACTCCAATCATGTCCGAAGACAAACCGTGGATGAAGTTTCTGAAAGACTTGCCTAAAAACTTCGGCGACACAACCAAATGGGTACGCCCTAACTTTGTGCGTCTTACTCCCTACACTCCTTACACCACATGGCATGAAGATCCGGTTAATGATCCCATTTTCTTGAAAAGAAAGACTCTCTGACAATATCATGGAAACTAAATATCAAACTGATTCCCGGTTTGCAAAACGGCTATGTAATATTACCTGCCGGCATGGATCAAACGGTAACTCCCAGTAATAACCCATTAATAGGAGGAGTGGATACCGACAAATTCCTGTATGAATCTTTAACCAAACGAGGACGTGCCATCCGACGTAATCGTAATCGTGCCAAAGGTTGGAAAATCTATCAAAGTTACGTACCAACCCGACAGGATTCCATCTTGTTTCCTAGAATCAGCAAAGTATCTGAACAAGATTCATTGCCCAAACAAGACACTTTGCTTATCAAAAAGGATTCAGCAATTATTAACCAAAACTCATTACTTCTTAAAGACAAAATAAACGGCAAGGACCAAACAGAGAAAAGCCGCTAAATGGTTCCACTTCAGTTCTGTTTTAAATGCCCAAACAGAAAATAATGTAAATACAGCCAATGTGATGACTTCTTGAATCACCTTGAGTTGCATAATATCAAACGGTCCTCCACTATCTTTAAACCCAAGACGATTGGCAGGAACCTGAAGACAATATTCACTTAACTAAATAGACTTGCCCAAGTGAAATTTTACACCTATATTTGCTTCATAATCAATATATTACATTATGATAAAAATTATAGGATACGCACGAGTTTCTACTACAAAACAAGACTTATCTCGACAAAAGCTAAAGATTAAGGAGTTCTGTGAGAACAACAATTATGAGTTAATTGAAATTATTGAGGACTTTGGAATATCTGGAGTGGTTGCAGATAGAAAAGGTTATATCGAATTACAAAGTAAAACCTACAAAGATGCAGACATGATAGTAATTTCTGAGTTATCACGTTTGAGCAGGCAAGAGGATGTAACAGAGACAGTTTACAACATTCAACAGATTATCAATAAAGGATTATCTGTAATACTATTAGATAGTCCCAGTAAAATTTACGAAGCTAATAAACTTTTAGACATTACAGAAATACTTATCCTCACTATCAAAGCATGGGCAGCAGCACAAGAAAGATTGGATATTAAAAAGAAAAACCAAGATGGGAAACAAGCTCTCTTCCAAGCTTATCCCTATGCAGTTGTAGACCAAAAAATACCTTATGGATATAAAGCTGTTCCTAACCCCAATGGGAAACGTCCTAAATATATTTTAGAAGAAGTACCAGAAGAAGTAGAGAATATAAAAAGACTCTTCGCTTTAGTAAACTCAGGTAAGACACTGGGAGCAGTAGCCAGATATTTCAATGAAAGGAATATTACTTTTAGAGGATATTACAGTACTGTTGCCATTCTAAGCAACTATATCCATAGTGATATTTATAGAGGAATCAGAAGAAGAACACAGAGATTAGGTAGAGAAGAACCTTATACTATCGAGGTTAGAATAAAACCCATTATCAGTGAAGAGGATTTTATGAAAGCACAAGAGTTGATTAAAAACAACTATAAAAGTACACCAACTGGAAAAGTCAATCATAACCCACTAAAAGGAATCATCAGATGTAGATGTGGAAGAGCCATGACTGTAAAAGACAAAAAGCCAGCAGCAGGAATTTCAAAACTAACATATAGATGTAGCTGTGTTGATAGGAAATCTCATCCAGACTTCTGTAAATATAATATTGATGAAGTTTCTTACGACCTTACCAATGAAATATTATATAGTCTTTTCAAATCTATGCACACAGCAGAATATATCAACTTCTTTAGGAACCAAACAGACAATAGAGTTACAGAGCTACAAGAGGAAATAGCTGGAATTGAGAAACGTTTGTCTGCCCTATATCTTGATAAAGAGAACTTATCTAATGAAAGCCAAGATAATGCCAATAAGTTTCTACTAACCACCAACCCTACCCTTTTAAACATTATCCAAGAGAAACAGAACCAGTTAGATGAGAAGATAAAATCTATTGATAAAGAAATTATAAGATATAAAAAGTCACAGAGTAAAAAGATGGCAGACATCGAAAGGATTAAAGATAATAATGGTAAAGAGAAGCTTCAAAACCTTAGCATCGAAGAACAAGGAGAACTATATCATAAATATTTGGAGAGAGTGAATTATATTCCTGTCACTACCATGCAGGGATATTATATTGTACAGTTCCTTAATGGAATTAAATTCTATATAGCTATTACGAAAGTCAGAAGCATTGCAATGGCTTCTCTCCTATTAGACAACTGGACGATTGATGAAAAAGGAATTATAACAGCTAACTATGATACTTTAAAGTCCAGTGATATGAAGAACTTTAGCATAGAAATGATTAGGAAAACAAAGACTATGACTTTACAAGAATATCTTAAATACAGACCTTGCAAAAGAAAGAGCCTTGCATCTTGACCTTAGTTATAGAGAAAAATACTTAGAAGAACTACATAAAGCAGGTCTGGATGGTAGGCTCAGACCATTTAAAAAGGAATAACTTCATCCTTTTTAATTATCTTTGCTTCCAAACCATATAAGCAAAGATATGAGACCAATTGAAAGACTTGAAGAAACTTATTTCCCTAAAGGCATAAAGTTACTTGAATACATGGAGGAAGTAGCAGTACTTTATGTACCAGATTATGATATAGACCATGAAACAGGAGAACAATATATTTATGGCACAACCGCCTTACCCTTATTCATAAGAAGATACAATCAGAATAAGCTATATGGTAACTTCACATACGAAGATTATATAGCCAATGAGGACATACAGAATACACTAAAAGGTTTAGGAATTGATATAGATAAGTTCTGGTTTCTACTTCTGTTCATCTTTGACTATACTTGTGGAACGTGCTTGGATGGAATGAAAGCTACAGGCATTGGAATAGAACAGCTCACCAAATTCGCCAAAGCCATAGCTGACAACCATAAGGAGATTAACCAATTTGGAGTGAGTTTTAAGAAACCTATCACTATCTCTGTAAAAGTAGAGGGCAAGCATCAGATAGTAATTGACAATGCCAATGCAATAGGCTATTTGGCTACTACCATCATCAATAACCTAAAGGAGATAGAGGAACATCCTTGGATGCAGAGCCAACAAGTCAGCATAAGCACCCATGCAGAAGAAAAGGAATCCATTCAGATATACCTATTTTATAAAATGTTTAACGACTTCTTCAATCTATCTCCATATAATAAGCAGTTTAATGTCAGACAAAAGAAAGGAAGCACCATATCACTTAGTAAGACATTGCTCATATCAAGGCTTATCTATTTCACCAAGTTATCCAAACATAATAAATTCTCAGAAGATGAAGATGTTTTAAAAGGCTACATCAAGCAATATAAAGACAAGAAAATTGATACTGTGAACAGCATATATTGCTAATAAACTTCTGATAATTAACACAATCCTGCTTCATACCATTAAGAGGGTACATGAAAGCAGGACTTTTTTTCTCTCTTTTAATCCTGCCATTATATCCCATCTTTGCAGCGTCAAAAACGATAGCGGACGAGCTGACAATTAAGAGGGGAAGTAAAACCACTCATTAATTTCTCTCTTTTAATCAGCCCAGAAGCAGGTAGTTTTGCAATATCAAAATTAACAAAAGCTGGAGCGCACCAGTCTAAAAACTGCAAAGAAAATATGATGACTATTTATTTTATGGCAGCAATCGTGAAATCGTAGCAGAGAATGTAAAGAAGTGCTATTCTATGATTGAGAAATATGGCTTCAATGCAGCAATGGGTAAGATTAAGTTAGTTGGCAGCGAGGATTTAACAGGAGAGAAATTATTAAAAGTTTCCATTGTACCTAAGTCCAATGCCAAACCTCTTTCAATAGACAACTGGATGCTGAATACAGAAGAGGTTACAAATGCTACTGAAAGAGTAGCAGCTAAAGCTCCTGTAGATGGACAACACAGAATGATAGCCATGTTCATACTGGAGGTAGAAGGTTTTCTTGATTTTAATGAGGAAGAAATGACTGAAACCATTAAGAAGCCAGAGAATATGAGTTTAGCATTATTTACAGCTTCTATCAACAATGGCAGACCTTGGAATTATAAAGACTTTAGCAAATCAAAGTTCCAAACAGGAAACGAGAGAATTGATTATATTGAAGCACAAATTCAAGAAACAGGATTGAAGTCTGACGTAATCTATAGTTTTTATACATTAGGACAAGCAGAAATTAAAGCCAATGTCGCCAAAGACCTTAAAATGGGCATAAACAGACTACCTAAATCTTTAAAGTTGAATGCAACCACCCAAGAGTTAGGTGATAAAGTTCTAAAGGCTTTCAAGAGCAGTAAAATCTCTGAATCCACATATAACAATGGAAGATTAGCTAAAGGATTTAAGTTGTTCTACAATGAATACAAACCAGAGATTAACCAAATCCAACAGTTAGTTGCCATGATTGACAAAGATGTGTGGTTTAGTAATCAGAAACCAGACGGTAGTGCTGAAGCCAAACAATATTATAAGAATTTTGAGAAATGGTTCCAATATATGAATGAGAATAGCAACAAGCCTGTAGAAACCGCATAACCAATTAACAATAAAGTCCATGTGACAGGTGGACTTACTCTCCCCAAGTTCTTAGACATTCTGAATAGTATCAAGTCTGATTACTAAATGTGTGGTCTTATCATTAGTCCCTCATTCATGGAATTACTATCTTTACAGTACCACAAACAGATAATCCCACCACACAGATTGACGGACTACAAACTATTCAGAATATCTAAAATGGAAGAATTTACTTATGAACAGATAAGGGTTAAGGCTCTTAAACAGGGAGTAAAAGATAACAAGGTTCAACATTGGATTGTGGGCTAATCTTAATAACTATCTAAAGACAAGGAGAAAAAAGAATGGAAAGGTTACTACTTATTATATCGCATTACAGAAGTTGGCTTACTGACAAGATAAAAATTGAAACTGAGAGATTCATATTGTCAAATTTGGGAGGTGTGCTTATTCACTTTTTACTGCGTGTCTAAACACCCCCTCTCTACACTCCTATGCTACATTCCAATAAGACCTATGCAATGTCCTTGCGGACACCGCACAGGTAATCTGTAAGCTGGGAGTGACTAAAATCAATGATATGTGGATTTATAACAATCATTTCTATAACAAGCTGAGCGAACTTAGGAAGTCAAACAAATTAAGTTCCTCTAAAATGAGATTCTTATTAAAGACCAACCAAATCATTTTAATTAAACATATTGAGCGATTGCCTTATGAGTTACGAGAAGCTACCATTCAAGGAATATACAGTAATGAGCAACAATCTGATTCAGAAGTTAGGTTGTGCTGATGTTTACAGGACATACGTGTTACTATTGACAGCAGACAAATATATGCTGACCACTGACACCACGATAGACCAGCTTACATCATTCGTTGGAGAGAAACCTGCCAACTATAAAGGTGGTAAGAGTTCCAAATCATTCAATGACAAGTTAAGAGCCACAGGGGAAGTCAGCATACAGAATAAGGACAGTGGCAGGAATGACAGGACTTGGACAGATTATATATTCTTTCCCATCAGCTTTGGACATTACAGAAGAATCAGCAGAGAGTTCTATGATTCATATAACAGTACACTGGATTTAAAGCTCAGAGGATTTATACTCAAACTATTCAGTGCAGCAGAGCCACACAGTCATACAATTACCTTATCTGTAAGAAAACTGAAAGAACTAATCCACATGGGACATGGTACTATTTCTAACTACATAGAACAACTAAGGGATATGGACTTGTTAGATGAAGTTGGAGATTCAATCATATTAAAAGCTAAAGGTTTGCTTATAGACCTACCCAAAGATAAATATGTGGAGGAAGTGAAAGCTGACTTTGAACACATGATAGCATTTAACGAGAGCAGAGGAAACCCCATTTCAAGGGAGTGCATGATTTATAAGAAGTACAAGGAGAATAATTTTGAGGAAGTTAAGGATATGCACGCTCTTATGAAATCATTATCAAATGGGTTGGTAGGCAGGAAGCAGGAGGTAAAAGACAAGGAAGAACTGCCAGATTTAATCTTATAAAGATATGGCAATAAAAGCTCCAGACTACTAAAAAGATTTAGAGTTCTTTCTTTTAAAGGCATATTAGTTATATATTTGCAATATAACCTTATATATCAATTCAATGGCACAAATTCATCCTGACTTCTATACAATCCAGCATCTCCACCAACCAGCAACAGAAGGAGAACTAATCCTATTAGTACTTTTTACAAAAGAATCTAAATATGGAGTTTGAGATATATTACCATCCTTTCATAAATGGTGACAGACCCAATATTGTTATTCTTAAAAAGGGATGTGGAGCTAT
>ENA-OQKW01000299-OQKW01000299.1-human-gut-metagenome-genome-assembly--contig:-NODE-299-length-13088-cov-12.192346_pt1 | contig 13088 bp, 14 predicted proteins | sample MGYA00242657_ERZ504815 | MGnify/ENA primary metagenome ERZ504815 (study PRJEB26092, sample SAMD00036404) | human gut metagenome | host: Homo sapiens | study: EMG produced TPA metagenomics assembly of... | reverse complement strand
TGGTGGAACTCTACACGATACAGCGATATTTGCAGTACAACACGCTTGTGAAAAACGGGTTACAGCACTTTGACGCTTGGGCTTCCACTTTCGGAGAAACCATTACGGCAGTGGAACTTACACCTGAGGGCTATACTTTAATAGGACGATAAAATTAACTGTCCTAAATTGAAAATACATAAGGAAGGAGGTTAAGAGAATGTCAAGGGCTTCAAAGATTACGGCACTTTACGAGAGATTATCAAGAGATGATGATTTGAATGGCGAGAGTAATTCTATTACCAATCAGAAAAAATATCTTGAAGATTATGCCCGTAGGAATGGCTTTGAGAATATCCGCCATTTTACTGACGATGGTTTTTCGGGTGTGAATTTCAATCGCCCCGGCTTTCAAGCGTTGATAAAAGAAGTTGAAGCAGGCAATGTCGGAACATTGATTGTTAAGGATATGAGCCGATTAGGGCGAAACTATCTGCAAGTCGGATTTTATACGGAAATTCTGTTTCCGCAGAAAGATGTCCGTTTTCTTGCAATCAATAACAGCATTGACAGCAACAATGCTTCGGATAATGATTTTGCTCCGTTTTTGAATATTATGAACGAATTTTATGCCAAAGACACGAGCAATAAAATCAAGGCTGTGTTTGACGCACGAATGAAAGACGGAAAGCGTTGTAGCGGTTCAATCCCTTATGGATATAACCGATTGCCGAGCGATAAGCAGACGCTTGTTGTTGACCCTGTGGCTTCTGAGGTGGTAAAGCGTATCTTTCTGCTTGCCAATGAGGGCAAAAGTCCACGAGCCATAGCGGAAATACTGACCGAAGAAAAGGTTTTAATTCCTGCCGCATATGCAAAGGAATATCACCCAGAACAGTACAACGGGATTAAGTTTGCAGACCCTTATATTTGGGGCATATCTGCCATTAGAACGATTTTAAGCAGACAGGAATATCTTGGGCATACTGTTTTGAGAAAGTCGGTCAGCACCAATTTCAAACTGCATAAGAGAAAGACTACCGATGAAGATGAGCAGTATGTGTTTTATAACACCCACGAGCCTATCATATCGCAGGAACTTTGGGACAGCGTTCAGAAGCGAAAGAAACGAGCGAACAGAGCTGCGGCAAGAGGAACGCACAGCAACCGATTGAGCGGTTATCTATATTGTGCCGACTGTGGCAGGAGAATGACTTTGCAAACGCATTACAGCAAAAAAGACGGTTCTGTTCAGTATTCTTACCGTTGCGGCGGGTATGCAAGCAGGGTTAATTTCTGTACTTCCCATACGATTAGTGCTGATAATGTTGAAGCCTTGATATTATCGGCAGTTAAACGCTTTTCAAAATTCGTTCTGAATGACGAAAAAGCCTTTGCTTTGGAACTGCAATCCCTTTGGAAAGACAAGCAGGAGGAAAAGCCGAAGCACAATCAATCGGAGTTGAAACGCTGTCAGAAACGCTATGACGAACTCTCTACGCTCATTCGTGGCTTGTATGAAAATCTTATATCGGGATTGCTACCCGAAAGACAATACAAGCAACTGATGAAACAGTATGACGATGAACAGGCTGAATTGGAAGCGAAAATGGAAACGATGAAAAAGGAACTTTCCGAAGAAAAAGACAGCACTATGGATATTCAGCATTTTGTTTCGCTGATACGCAAGTATAAAAATCCTACGGAAGTTTCCGATTTGATGTTTACCGAACTCATTGACAAGATTGTGGTGTATGAATCCGAGGGTGTAGGTAAAGCAAGAACGCAAAAGGTTGACATTTATTTCAATTATGTCGGACAGGTCGATATTGCCTACACCGAGGAAGAACTTGCCGAGATAAAAGAGCAGGAAGAACAGGAAGAAAAGAAGCGATTGGAGAAACAGCGTCAGCGTGAAAAAGCCTATCGAGAGAAGCGAAAGGCGAAAAAACTTGCTGAAAACGGTGGCGAAATCGTCAAAACAAAGGTATGTCCCCATTGTCAGACAGAGTTTACCCCTACAAGCAACCGACAGGTTTTCTGCTCAAAGAAGTGTTGCTATCAAGCAAGGCAGGATAAAACGAAAGCCGACAGAGAAGCGGAAAAAGGCGATCACTATTATCGTCAGCGTGTATGTGCTGTGTGTGGCAGTGCCTACTGGCCTACACACAGTCAGCAGAAATTCTGCTCCGAGGAATGTAAAAAGATAAATCACAATAAGAAAACCTTGGAGTTTTACCACAAGAAGCAAAAGGAGAAAACTTTATGCAAAGATTTATTACAGACGAAAGAACAGGTATCAGATACGAACTCATCGGAGATTACTACTATCCCTGCTTGACGATAAGAAAACGAACGAACCCCCTGCTCTCAACAAAATACGGAAGAATGAGGGAAAGATATTTAAGGGAACACAAGAAAGTCTTATATTTCAATCTGCTTACAAGCGGAAAGTTATATGAACACCTTACTGAAATTGATACTTCGGCGTGTAATATGGCGGAGTATCTGATAAAGGGGATGGCAAGAAAACAAGGTGTGACGGAACAACTGAAAGCGGAGGATATGATGAAATGGGTCGGATTGATGAATAATATCCGAGCCTGTGCAGACGAGATTGTATTGAACGATATTGTGTATTCTTAATAGCATACCAACCGAAAAGGAACTGCTGTCTTAACTGATGGCAGTTTTCTTTTTTGGAAAGTATTCAAGAAGTCATTAAGTCGTGAGTGTAATGGAAGTAGCTACAATGAAATACTTATTTTGACTGCTAAAAACATACATAGGGGTATCAACATACCACCCCACCGATTTTTAGGAATTGAGCGTTACAGAGTCGATATTCATAAAAAAGCTACAAACAAAGACAGTGAAACCTATTGACAAATACTTGCTTTGTGCATATAATAATAATTAACAATTAGGTTAATTGTTAAAGGAGGTTGTATAAATGGGATTACAGCAGACACTAAAAGCTCTTGCTGACCCGATTCGTCGTGAAATTCTGAATATGCTGAAAAAAAGGCGAATGTCAGCGGGTGAAATTACCGAGCATTTTTCCGTAACAGCCCCATCTATTTCAAGACATTTATCGGTACTGAAAGATGCTGATTTAATCAGAGATACAAGAGAGGGAAAATTCATTTTCTACGAAATTAACACCTCTGTTTTGGAGGAAACAATGCTTTGGATTGCAGCTTTGAAAGGAGATGGCGACAATGCTTAAAAAGAATAAATCAAGAATCATAATTTCATCCATCATTATTTTACTGCCGATGATATTTGGTCTCATTATGTGGGATAAGTTACCTGATACTATGACAACCCACTGGGGAGCAGATGGAAATGCTGATGGGTTCAGCGGAAAGGTTTTCGCTGTTTTCGGTTTGCCAGCCATTACTTTGATATTGCATTTTGTTTGCTTGTTGTTTACACTTTTTGACAAGAAGCAGAAAGAGCAGAATCCCAAGGCATTAGGTATGATTTTCTGGATTTTGCCTGTTGTATCTCTTTTCACAAATGGAATAATGTATCGTACTGCATTTGGAAAAGAATTTGATTTAGCAGTTTTTGTGCCTGCTCTGCTCGGAGTAATGTTCATCTTTATAGGCAATTACTTACCCAAAGTTAAGCAAAACAGAACGCTGGGTATCAAGATTTCTTGGACCTTGAATAACGAGGAGAATTGGAATAAAACACATAGATTTGGCGGTAAGGTCTGGGTTGTCGGCGGACTGATTATGCTGTTTTCAGTTTTCCTCCCACTTACAGCAATGGTGTGGATTATGGTCTGCGTGATTGCCGTTATGGTGATTGTTCCTATTGTTTATTCCTATTACATTTATAAGCAACATCAAAAAGAAGGTATTGTATATACTACACCACCACGAAGCAAAGCAGAAAAGATTGCAGTTAAAATATCCGCTATCATCGTACCTATCATTCTCATTGGCGTTGCAGTTTTGATGTTTACAGGTAATATAGAAGTTCATTGTGAGGACACCTCGTTTACCATCAATGCAACTTATTGGTCAGATTTAGAGATTGATTATTCCGAGGTAGATACCATCGAGTATCGCAAAGATTTAGATGTGGGAGTACGAACAAACGGGTTTGGCTCGGCAAGATTGTTGATGGGCATTTTTCAGAATGACGAGTTTGGTTCTTATACCTTGTACGCATATACGGGTGCCAAAGAATTTGTTGTACTAACATCTGGAACGAAAACCCTTGTTATTGGAATGAACGATGTCGAAGATACTCAAGCAATTTATGATACAATGCTTGAAAAAATAGGCGAGTAACACCTGCGATGCCAAATGAAAAGCTGAAAAGTTACCCATTATATCGCCTCACACAAAAAATATATCAGACAAAAACATCGTAGAAATACGGTGTTTTTTGTTACCCAAAACCTACAATTTCATACATAACCACAGGTTAGTACGAATACCTTGTGTGATTTTTTGAAAGGCTTAGAAAGGCAATTTTGCCCGATTTTCGCCCCGAAAAATGACAGAAACAAGGCAGTAAGTATCTTCCCTGTGGTTTTTTTGTTTTCAGGCGGAAAGGAGGATTGATATGCCGAGGATGAGCAAGAAACGGAAACAAGAGTGGGCGTTGTTTCTGAATGAAAGAAATCGCATTACCTACAACGAACTTTGCAGAAAATGCAGTAATGACTGCAAGCAGAGTTTCCGCTGTATCGTAGTGCATTGCCCTAAATATTTATCAAAAAGGAGAACAAAGAATAATGATGAAAATGGAAAATGAAATGAATGTAAATGTACCTCTTGAAGTTGTCAAGGCAAGTGAAATCGAACCGAAAGAAGTGAAATGGCTGTGGTATCCGTATATTCCGTTCGGCAAAGTTACGCTGTTGCAGGGCGATCCGGGCGATGGAAAAAGTAAGTTAATGCTTTCCATTGCCGCCCTGCTTTCAAAAGGAGAAGCCTTGCCCTTTACCGATGAAGAAACAGAACCTATGACTATCATTTATCAGACAACGGAAGATGACGCAGACGATACGGTAGTACCCCGATTTAATTCTGCCAGTGGAGACGGAGAAAACCTTATCTTCATCAAGGAAGATGAAAAATCTTTATCCTTTGGGGATAACCGTATTGCTGAAGCAATCGAAAAGTATCACGCAAAACTTTTAATTCTTGACCCGATGAGTTCCTATATCGGAGAGAACTGTTCAATGAACAATGCCAACGAAACACGAGCAGAGTTTAATCATCTGATTGCGGTTGCGAAGAATACTGGCTGTGCCATTGTGATTATCGCTCATATGAACAAGATGAGAGATACCAACCCTCTTTATCGCACCAACGGTTCGATTGATATTGCGGGTGCTGCAAGAAGTATTCTTGCAATCACACGCACACCGAACAAGGAAGCACCTGCGGAAAGATATATGGTGCAGGTGAAATCAAACCTTGCCCCGACAGGCTCGGCAATTCTCTTTGAGGTGGCAGAAAAGGGCGTGGACTTTATCTCTGAAATGGAAATGACAGCAGAAGAAGCGTTCCAGTCCCTTGCCCCTAAAATGGGCAGACCGAACGAAAAGGAAATCAAGGCGAAAGAATTTCTTTTGGAAATTCTGAAAGACGGAGAAATGCTTTCTTCGGATTGCGAAGAAAGACTTGAAGCCGCAGGGTTCAAGAAATCGACCATCAAAAAGGCAAAGAAGAAAGCAGGAGTTATCTCCAAAAAGAAAGGCTTTCTGTGGTACTGGTCTTTGCCGATGGGCGATATACCGAGAGAATAAATGCAGGCTGTCTGATGGGAGGACAGTCTGTTTTTATGATGGAGGTATCAAAAGGAGGTCAAGGGGGAACTCCCTTGCCCACGACATCTTTGCAGACGAAGTCTGAAAGTGTCATAGTGGGTTACACACATTCAAAGAATGTTGTGTAATGGCTTCGCCCCTGCCGAGAAAGGAGAGCAAAATGACAAAAACCGACAAGGCGGATATGAGTTGTGCAAGGGTAAAACAGTACACCGCTTCTGATGTGAGCAAGGCGGAAAGGCACAACGAACGCAAGAATGAAACCTACGAAAATATGAATGTAATTGTAGAGCGAATACCCTTTAATGTGCATTTCAAAAAGCCGACTGCCCCGACCTATATGGAACAGTTAAAGCAGATGGAAACAGACGGTATGGTATCGCTTCGAGGGTTGAGGAAAGACGCAACGCTGTTTGATGAGATTGTGATTGATGTGAACACGATGTACTTCGAGCGTAACGGTGGCTATGAATACGCAAAGCAGTTTTATGAAGAAGCCTATCATTTCATTGAAGAAAAATTCGGTGCTGATAATGTAATATCGGCAGTAATGCACGCTGATGAAATCAATGTAGCCGCAACCGAGGAACTGGGAAAAGAGGTTTACCATTATCATCTTCACACAATGGTTCTGCCTGTTGTGGAGAAAGAAATCCTGTGGAGCAAGCGTTGCAAAGACGAAAAACTGCGTGGAACGGTCAAGGAAGTGGTCAATCAGATAAGCCATTCAAAGAAATGGAAATCGGATATTCCGATGACCGATGAAAAAGGAAATCCGTTGTTAAAGAAGAACGGCAAGCCGATGTTTCGAGCTTCATACAGCATACTGCAAGATGAACTGTTTAACTATATGACGGAACAAGGGTTCAAAGGCTTTCAGCGTGGCGAATACGGAAGTACAGCAGAGCATTTAACTTCCCTGCAATATCAAATCCAACAGGACAAAGAACGATTGGAGAAGTTGCAGAAGCGTATTCAAAAGGAACAGGTTAAGTATGAGCCTGCCCGTCATATTTCAAAAACCTTAAACGAAATTGACAGTATGGGGCAGAAAACAATCACAGGTAAAATGGCAATCTCCAAGGAGGATTATTCCCAACTGACTGCCCTTGCCAAAGAGGGCATTACCAGTCGTGCGGAAATCAAGAAATTTGAGCAAAGTGCCACCTATTACCGACAGAAATATATGGACAGTGCAAACGCACTGGAACGAATGAAAACCAAATACAACGAACTGAAAGAAAAGTGCAGACCTTTTCTTGAAGCGTTGGAACATTTCCCCGAAGTTGCTAAACTTTTTACCGAAAAAGTGAAGCACCTTTTTTCTTTTAAGGAAGCACAGGAACGAGCCGAAAAAGAAGCGAGGGAAAAAGAAAGACAGGAGCGTATCAAGGCACGAAGAAACAAGCGTGGTATGGAAAGATAACCATTTCCATTACACTCACGACTTAATGACTTCTTGATATGTTCAGATGAAGCAGATGTATTTGTGGGGTGTTCCAAACGGAATGCCCCACAGTCAATTTATGAAAAGGAGAAACGGACTATATGAAAGAAAACACTTTATCTTATACAACACGAATAGGCAAAACAACTTTTATTGTCAATGTGAAGCAATCGGAAAGAGCAAAGAAGCCTTTGAATACGGTATTTCAAGAAATATGCAGACACGAGATGTTGGGAGATTTTTCAGCAGATAACTATTTGAATTTAGAAAATTTGCAAAAATCATCTTGACAAACTCGTTCCCGAAGGGACCGGCTATCGGGCGCGCACTCGATTCTCCAAGTTTTTCAACCTGCCGGAGCTGATGAACCTGTTCAAAGAAGTGGCGGACATCAAGACCGCCGACCAACTGAACCTGCCCACCCCGGAGGTGGAATACCACAACATCGTGGCGCAGCCTACCGAACATCAGCAGGAAATGGTCAAGACCCTTTCGGAGCGCGCATCGCTGGTACACAGCGGAACCGTTGACCCGTCCCAGGACAATATGCTCAAGATTACCTCGGATGGCCGTAAGCTGGGCCTGGACCAGAGAATCGTCAACCAGATGCTGCCGGATGAACCTGGCACAAAGGTCAATCAGTGCGTGGACAACATCATGCAGATCTGGCGGGATGGCAAAGCTGACAAGCTGACCCAACTGGTGTTCTGCGACATTTCTACACCGCAGGCAAAAGCTCCTGCAAGCAAGGCGGCGAAAACGCTGGATAATCCACTGCTTCACGCATTGGAAGGCTCTGTGCCTCTGCCGGAGCAGGAACCGGTCTTTACGGTATATGACGATATTCGTCAGAAACTCATTGCTCAGGGAATGCCTGCCGACCAGATCGCTTTTATCCATGAAGCCAATACCGAAGTGCGGAAAAAGGAGCTGTTCTCTAAGGTCCGTACCGGTCAGGTTCGTGTCCTTTTGGGCAGCACCGCCAAGATGGGCGCAGGCACCAATGTGCAGGACCGTCTGGTGGCACTTCATGACCTGGACTGTCCGTGGAGACCGGGAGATGTAGGACGGATTTTGCGGACATTCAAAATAAAAAAGAATGTGGAGGTAACAGACAATGGCAAAATCATTATTTGAGGAACTGGGCGGCAAATACGAAAGGCAAGGGGATTATTTGATACCGTGCTTAACTGTACCCGCCGAAGAAGAACAGGCAATAGGCATCTGGGGGCAACGGCATTTAGATTATCTAAAACAGTACCGTAAAGTTACATACACCAATCTTCTTACAAGCGGCAGGCTAAACGCCTACCTTGCCGACATCAACAGACAGGCACAGGAACGCTTTGAAAGGCTCATAGAGGGTATGAAACAGGCACAGGGCATAACGGAACAGCTAAAGGCAGAAAACGCCTTAGAATGGACAGGATGCCTCAATAACATAAGGGCTTGTGCGAGGGAGATTGTGGAAAAGGAAATTATTTTTGCATAAACAGATGATTAGTGGCAGGGGGAAATCCTGCCGCTTTTTCTGCTTTAGTTTGTCAGCTTGACAAATAAAGGGTTAAGGAATATAATTAGATTCAGTATTATACAAGGAGTTAATAAATATGCGGCAAGGTATTCTTAAATAAACTGTCAATTTGATAGTGGGAACAAAAAGTAGCAGTCTCGTTTCACTTTTAATATGGGGCTTAGTTTTTTGTACCCAGTTTAAGAATACTTTTATCATGTAATTTTATATGCCCGAAAACATATAAGTGTTTTGGGGCTATTGGAGTTATTTACCCAGTGATAGGAGTATTTATCACTGGGTATTTTTATGCCCTTTTTTGGGTGTTGATAGGAGGAAAATCACATGAAAATAATTAACTTAGGCATTCTGGCTCACGTTGACGCAGGAAAGACAACATTAACGGAAAGTTTATTGTATACCAGTGGTGCAATTGCAGAACTAGGGAGCGTAGATGAAGGCACAACAAGGACAGATACAATGAATTTGGAGCGTCAAAGGGGAATCACTATCCAGACAGCAGTGACATCTTTTCAGTGGGAGGATGTAAAAGTCAACATTATAGATACGCCAGGCCATATGGATTTTTTGGCGGAAGTATACCGTTCTTTATCCGTATTAGACGGAGCAGTATTATTAGTTTCTGCAAAGGATGGCATACAGGCACAGACCCGTATACTGTTTCATGCACTACAGACAATGAAGATTCCGACAATTTTTTTCATCAATAAAATTGACCAAGAGGGGATTGATTTGCCAATGGTATATCGAGAAATGAAAGCAAAGCTTTCTTCGGAAATTATAGTGAAGCAAAAGGTTGGGCAGCATCCCCATATAAATGTAACGGACAATGACGATATGGAACAGTGGGATGCGGTAATTATGGGAAACGATGAACTATTAGAGAAATATATGTCAGGGAAACCGTTTAAAATGTCAGAACTGGAACAGGAAGAAAACAGGAGATTCCAAAACGGAACGTTATTTCCCGTTTATCACGGAAGCGCTAAAAACAATCTGGGGATTCGGCAGCTTATAGAAGTGATTGCCAGTAAATTTTATTCATCAACGCCTGAAGGTCAATCTGAACTATGCGGGCAGGTTTTTAAGATTGAATATTCAGAGAAAAGGCGGCGTTTTGTTTATGTGCGTATATATAGCGGAACATTGCATTTGAGGGATGTTATTAGAATATCTGAAAAAGAGAAAATAAAAATCACAGAGATGTGTGTTCCGACAAACGGTGAATTATATTCATCCGATACAGCCTGCTCTGGTGATATTGTAATTTTACCAAATGATGTTTTGCAGCTAAACAGTATTTTGGGGAACGGAATACTGTTGCCGCAGAGAAAATTTATTGAAAATCCTCTCCCTATGCTCCAAACAACGATTGCAGTAAAGAAATCTGAACAGCGGGAAATATTGCTTGGGGCACTTACAGAAATTTCAGATGGCGACCCTCTTTTAAAATATTATGTGGATACTACAACGCATGAGATTATACTTTCTTTTTTGGGGAAAGTGCAGATGGAAGTCATTTGTGCCATCCTTGAGGAAAAATATCATGTGGAGGCAGAAATAAAAGAGCCTACTGTTATATATATGGAAAGACCGCTTAGAAAAGCAGAATATACCATCCACATAGAAGTCCCGCCAAATCCTTTCTGGGCTTCTGTCGGGTTGTCCATAGAGCCGCTCCCTATTGGAAGCGGAGTGCAGTATGAAAGCAGAGTTTCACTTGGATATTTAAATCAATCGTTCCAAAATGCGGTTATGGAGGGGGTTCTTTATGGCTGCGAGCAGGGGCTGTATGGATGGAAAGTGACAGACTGTAAAATCTGTTTTGAATATGGATTGTATTATAGTCCTGTAAGTACCCCCGCAGACTTTCGGCTGCTTTCCCCTATCGTATTGGAGCAGGCTTTAAAAAAAGCAGGGACAGAACTATTAGAGCCATATCTCCACTTTGAAATTTATGCACCGCAGGAATATCTCTCACGGGCGTATCATGATGCTCCAAGGTATTGTGCAGATATTGTAAGTACTCAGATAAAGAATGACGAGGTCATTCTGAAAGGAGAAATCCCTGCTAGATGTATTCAAGAATACAGGAACGATTTAACTTATTTCACAAATGGGCAGGGAGTCTGCTTGACAGAGTTAAAAGGATACCAGCCAGCTATTGGTAAATTTATTTGCCAACCCCGCCGCCCGAATAGCCGTATAGATAAGGTTCGGCATATGTTCCACAAGTTAGCTTAACAGCTTGCAAAAGTCATATAAAATGAGATTTGAAAGGATTAGAGACTAATTATGATGAAATGCGAATGGATATTGTGTCCTGTTTGTGGGAACAAAACCCGTAATAAAATTAGGAAGGACACTGTTTTGGAGAATTATCCCCTTTATTGTCCAAAATGCAGACAAGAAAGATTGATTAAAGTTGACAACTTGAAGATAACTGTCATCAAAGAGCCAGACGCTTAAGACGCAGAGCCGATGAAATTGTGGAACAATTCACGAATCATCGGCTCTTTTTGTTTCGTATTTGAAAGAACAAACTCACCAAATAAAAAAAACGATATTCGGGTGGGTTATTTTGTTATACCCTAAATTACCCTCTGAATTTGTTTTTAAATTTGGAGGGATTTTTTTATGTCCTTTTTTCGGGCAGTTATCTATCTGCTCATACGAAGCAAAATTTATCAATACATAGCATATCAGAGAACGGCAGGAAACCAGTTAAAAAAATTTCTGCCTATGCAACGGCACTTCCTGCCTTGAATGTAGAAGTACAATCTCCATACAACAGAATTAATATTTCCCATAACCGTAAAGGTCATAGAGCCTTTGCGGTTTTTCTTTTGTCGATTTTTGTTGGAAAGTGCCATAGGGCTATTAGTGGTGTTAGGTGTCGTTCGCCACCTCTCCATCTGGATTTTGAACATTTCAAAAATTCAGATGGGAGGTACTTACAGTGAAATACGCACCGAGAAAGGTATATATCAAGGAAAGCGGCAGATATGTGGAACTGTCCTATACGGATTTCTGCCGCCGCAGGGAATCCGACCAGACCTATATGGACAAGCTGTTTATCCCCATTCAAGGCTGTCTGCTTGAAGTCGTGAGGGAGCAATACACGGACTTCTACCGAGATAAGGAACGGTGGCGTTATCTGAAAAAATTAGATACGAAGAACAGCCTGCTTTCTCTGGATGGATTTACGGACAGCGAGGGGAAGCCTTTAGACTTTATCGCTGATGAAGCGGCAGACATTGCGGAAACCGTTGTCAATGCGGTTATGGTGGACAGGCTGAAAGCCGCCCTGCCTTTGCTGTCGGATAGTGAACAGGAATTGATACAGGCAATCTTTTTTGACGGACTTTCTGAGCGTGAAGTCGGGGCGAGGTTCGGCATAACCCAGAGCGTTGTGAACAAACGCAAAGCCAGAATCCTAAGAAAACTAAGAAAGATAATAGAAAATTAAAATTTAAGGCGTTCAGCCCCCTTGTTTTTTCCTTTGGGAAAATGAGGGGGTTTTTCTCTGCCCTCTCAATCAATTCTGATTGGAGGAAAAGAAGCATGGCATATAACCACGGACGGGAGGACAGGAAATGGCGTATCTGGAAAGAAGCGGAGGAAAAGCTGCTGCGTGAGTGCGGCGTTGATGAAGCGACCATTGAGCAGATACGCATTGCGGACAGGGCAGACTTCAATTCCAACAGGCGGTTTTACCGATGGACGAATGACATTGCGGAATACCTTGAGGACATGGCAGACAGGGAGCGGCAGACGGAAGTGGGTACGGTTGCGGAGTTACTGGACGAGATTGAGAGCGAAAATCTCTATCAAGTATTAGTCGCGGTGGACGGGCGTACCTTGAAAATCGTCCTGCTGAAAATGCAGGGGTATTCCACAAAGGAGATTGCCCCGCTCGTGCATTTGACGACTGGTGCCATCTATGCGAGGTTAGACCATCTGCGGAAGAAGCTACGAAAATTTTATAGCGTCTAAAACAGCCTGCCGTCCTGCGGGCTACTGGGTGAGGGATGGAAATCCCCTCACTTATTTTTTGCAGGAGGCAAGCGGGATGGCATACAGAGTTAAGGCGTACACGCTTCGGGAGGAATCCACGGAAAGCGGCACAAGGTATTTTATCAGCTTTAAGGACGGGCAGGGCAAATCCCACGAGTTGGAAGTGTCGGAACAGTTCTTTATGGAGTTTCGGCAGATGGAACGCAGGAACAGGAATCTCCTCCAATGGGACGAGCGGCACAGGGAGTTTTCGGAAGTATGGGACGAAACGCTGAACAGGCGGGCGTTGAAGCTGCCTAAGAGCATAGAGGAAC
>ENA-OQKW01000298-OQKW01000298.1-human-gut-metagenome-genome-assembly--contig:-NODE-298-length-13101-cov-1.438955_pt1 | contig 13101 bp, 16 predicted proteins | sample MGYA00242657_ERZ504815 | MGnify/ENA primary metagenome ERZ504815 (study PRJEB26092, sample SAMD00036404) | human gut metagenome | host: Homo sapiens | study: EMG produced TPA metagenomics assembly of... | reverse complement strand
GTGAGTAGAACTATTTTTTTCGAGTTATGATCCCAAATGCACTGCCAGGGATCATTTCTGGTGGAGTGCTTGACATTTGCCAGAGGACTTGGTGAATTCGGAGCAACAGCAATGATCGCTGGAAATATTCCTGGAAGAACAAGAACTCTGCCACTTGCAGTATACTCTGAAGTTGCAGCAGGAAATATGGATGCAGCATATCAGTATGTACTTGTGATCGTGATCATTTGTTTTGCGATCGTAGCTGCTATGAATATTTACCTGATCATGGAAAAGAAGAAACAGGAAGCGTAAGGAGAGATGTATGAGTCTTGAAGTAAAGATCAAAAAGAACTAAAAGAATTTACATTAGAGTCAGAACTCAATGTAGAAACAGGTTGTACAGGGCTTATGGGACCTTCTGGAAGTGGAAAAAGCATTACTTTAAAATGTATCGCAGGCGTGGAAACTGCAGATAGTGGGAGAATTATACTAGATGGGAAAATACTTTATGATTCCGAGAAAAAGATTGATCTGTCACCACAAAAACGAAAGATTGGATATTTATTTCAGGGATATGCATTGTTTCCTAATATGACGATTAAAGAGAATATCAAAACAGGATTAAAAGCTAAAAAGATTTCCGAAGGATGAAATCGAACAAAAGACAAATGATATGATGAAACGATTTCATATCGAAGAATTTAGCAAAAAAGATATCCAAGACAGATTTTCAGGAGGACAAAAACAGCGTATTGCTATAGCAAGAGCATTGGCACTGAAACCGGAAGTTATTATTTTGTATGAAGCCACAAGCAACTTAGATCCTCTTACAGAACGAAGAATATGTAATAATTTGAAACAACTACATATTACCCAGATTGTAGTTACACATAGACTGAATGCCATACAAGATGCTGATACAATATACGTAGTTGAAAAAGGAAAAATAATTGAATCCGGAACACATGTGGAACTACTTCAGTTAAAGGGCGCATATTATGATAGTGTAAATAATTAAGAACAGGTGAAAGTCAGATAATGGCTTTCACCTGTTCTTTTAAGAGATCTTTTCTTCATACGGATCAATATGTTCAATAGGTATCTCTAATATGACCTTTAAGCCATGAGGAAGTATATTTTCATATTTGATATTTCCGTTATGGGCGGTTAATATTTGGTAAACCAATTTTAGACCAAATCCATGAACAGACTCCCCATTTGAATTGTACATATTATTAGGAAAAATACCACTATTCATTTTTTCTATTTGTGTAGAAGTCATACCGCCACCATTATCAATGACGGAAATAATACAGGTATCATTTTCTTTTAAAATTTCAACTGTTATTTCACAACCATGAGGATTATGATTAATACAATTTTGAATTAGATTGCTTAGCATTCTTGAAAAAAGTTCCGTATCTCCTTTGATCAATACTGGAATCGTATCAGATGATGAATGAAAATCAAAAGAATATTTGTTGTCTATTGGTCCATTCATAAAGCCAATGATTACTTGGCGGGCAATTTCCACAGGAGAAAAACTGGTTTTTATTAAAGGCTGCATAGAGTATTCTAGTCTTGAAGTTAAATTTAAATCTGCGATTAGGCTACGGAGTTTTTCGCTTTGTTTACGAATTATACTTGCTTGTAGTTGTACAGGTTGCGAAGCATCTTCATTTTTTTCGATTTCAGAAGCATATCCCAAAATAATAGAAAGAGGTGTCCGGACATCATGCGAAACACCATTAATCCATTCGGCACGCGCCTGTTCTTTTTGTAGAAGATGTTTTCCAGCCTTATTTAGTTCAGCATTTATACTTGAAAGTTCACCTGTTTCTGAAAGGGTAATGGGTTTTCCCTGAGCAATAGAGTCAATACCGTCAATGATTGGCACTATAGATTTTTCTATTTTATGTGTATTACGCCAGAATAAGTATAAAATATCAGTAATATATTAAAAACAAATCATTAAAAAGATACCGACTATTAGGCTGTGAATATAATTAATATCTATTGAAAAATTGTATTTTGTTATACTATTAGGTTCGCACCCGATAACCAATAAGCCGGCAGAATGTTCTTGGATAAAAACAGGATATTCTTGTAAGTACCACCGACTAAACTTGGCTATTTGTAAATTTGAATAGGTTCTTGGCAATTCTTCGGGTAAAAATTTTTCCCAAATGACATTTCCTTGTTCGTTTAAAATCATCGCCCAGGCACTTTTATTTTTTAGAATATTTTCTATATAATCAGTAGAAGAAATTGTTCCATCTACATTGAGCGTGATATTTTTGCTAATGGTTTGGACGGGTATATCTGGATCAGTAGAATTATTCCATGCCATGAGTAAAGTCCCACATATTAAAATAATATTTAGTACAAAAATAAAATACAATATAATAAGGGTGGAAGAAGATATTTTTTAAAAAACGTACTTGGCAAGCTTCATTATTTTACTTCCTTTCACTAGCAATTTATATCCTAGCCCCTTAACCTGTTAGCAGTGAAACAGGAGAAGAAGGATTTTTTTCGTATTTTTCTTCGAAGATGCCGAATGTGTGTCATGAGGGTAGTTTCATACCCTTCGCCACATTTCACCACAAGCAGTTTGGCAAAGAGTTCCTATTGTTACAATGTGATTGGCATTATCTACAAGTTTTAATAATATATTGTATTCTTTAGCAGTCAAAGGAATAATTTTATTTTCACGATGTATTTCTGCCTTATCAATATCTATAAAAGAATTTTCTAATTCTATAATTCGTTTCTCTGTAGGATAACTTCTTTTTAAAATAGCTTGAACACGTAACAATAGTTCTTTAGGCAAAAATGGTTTGATTAAATAATCATCTGCTCCCAATTCAAAACCAGAAAAACGATCTTCGGCTGCATCTTTGGCGGTCAGCATAAGAACCGGAAGTTTACTGAGGGCTCTGATTTCTTGCAATACCTCAAATCCGTCCATACCAGGTAACATAACATCAAGAATAACCATGTCAGGTAGAGTTTCTCTTATTATTTGTAAAGCCATTTCTCCAGATGTTGCGGTCATTATTTTTGTATAGCCTGCTCTTTCAAATATTGTTTTAATAAGGGTGAGTAGTTCTTGTTCATCATCAACGATAAGTATAAATTTATCATACATATATTTTTATCTCCTAAAATTTTATAGTTTAAATTATTATACATCTTGTGGAAAAAGAAGTATAGAGAAAGAGGAAAATCTCAAGGTTACCTCAAGGTTACTTCAAGGAAATCTCAATGTAGTTGGTATATAATTACAGTATAAAAAAAGGAGGTATAAAAAATGAGTGAATATATTATTCAAACCAATAATTTAACAAAACAGTATGGAGAGCAAAAGAGTGTTTCTGCAATGAACTTGCATGTGAAAAAAGGAAGAATTTATGGACTGTTGGGACGTAATGGAGCAGGAAAAACGACTACAATGAAAATGCTGTTAGGATTAACAAAACCGACATCGGGAAACATAAAAATATTTGGGAAAAGTATGGAAACCAATAGTAAAGATATTTTACCGCATATAGGTAGTTTAATAGAATCACCAGGATTTTATCCTAATTTGACTGGGACTGAAAATCTTCGTATTTTTGCGGAGCTTAGAGGATTAAATAAAAGTAAGTGTGTAAGAGATGCTTTGGAAGTTGTCGGTTTGCCCTATCGTGATAAAAAGTTATTTGCGGAATATTCACTTGGGATGAAACAACGACTGGCCATTGCATTGGCAGTTATGCACAATCCCAATTTGCTGATATTAGATGAGCCTATTAATGGTTTGGATCCTATAGGTATTGCAGAGGTACGTTCGTTTATTAGAGAGTTATGTGATGTTCAGGGAAAAACTATTTTGATTTCTAGTCACATATTATCAGAGATAGAATTACTGGCAGATGATATAGGGATTATTGATAAGGGAATTTTACTTGAAGAAGAAAGTATGAAAGAATTGGCGAAAAAAAATAGTCGCTATGTCAATTTTATGGTATCGGATAGCCAGCGCGCAGCGGAAATTTTAAGAAAAGAATTTGAATGTGATGATTTTCAAATATGTGATAAAAATAGACTTCAATTATATAATACAACAATCCCTAGATCAGAAATTACTTATGTTTTTGTAAAGCAAGGATTGGAAATTACAGAAGTTCATTTATGCGAAGAAACATTGGAAGATTATTTTAAAAGGGTGACCGGAGGTGAAGGAATTGCTTAAATTAGTTAAGGTTGAATTTCAAAAACTGAAAAGAAAAAAGTTTATTCTTTTAGTAACTTTAGCTGCATTTATGTTTCCGCTTCCATTGGCTTATTTAATGACAACACCAGCTATGATGGAGCAATATATTGATAAAGCGGACGCATTTGACGGACTATTTAATATGGTATTGGGGTATGGAATCCAATTTTTATTACCCTGTATTATCGGAGTAGTAGCTGCTATGTTGTTTTTTATTGAACGTGATAATGATACATTTAAAAATATTAAAACAATCCCACTATCCAGTACGCAAGTAGTTACAGCAAAAATTATAGTGCTATTTATTATAGGCGTTGTATTTTGCATAGCATCAACGGTAGCAACAGTTCTGGTTGGTATGTTTACGTTAGATGTATACGGTTTAGGATACAAAATATTTCTGGCGGTTGAAACAGGAATATTTATTACCGCAGGAACATTACCATTGATTGTTATAGTGGTATTTTTTAGTCGTACTTATGTTTTCTCTGTTTTATTATGTATTTTTTATAGCGTTTTAAATATGAGTGCAACAGCACTTTTCGTATGCATTACCAAAGACAATATTATGGTTACTTCCTACGCCGCTTACAACATTTTGGAGTGCTGGAGATATGAAAAGACATGGAATTAATATGAACCTTTGTACAAATGAATGGATTAATTCCTTCAACTTTTCAAGTAATATTAATTCTTGGGATTATGGCAGGAATTTCAATACTATTAATTGACTGTTTGTACAAGAAAAGGGGGGAATAAAATTAGAGGACTATTGTAAAAACAGAATTATTGAAATTAAACGTTATCATATTATATGGGCGGGGAGTAGCTCTTATGCTACTCTCTGTTCTATTGACACTTTTTACTTCTATGGCTAATGATGGATCTGTATGGGATTTTCGATACTTAATAGAGCAGGTAATCAAAAATAATATGTCAATGATTTTCCCAATGTGCATAGCTTTGATTGCTGGATATATTATATCGCGGGAAGAAAAAGACGATGTTTTGAAGAATATTATTACCATTCCAATTTCATTTAAAAAAGTTGTTGGTAGGAAAACTTATTGTATGTGCAATGTTATCAATATTATTTGGGCTTATTTGTACGATATTTACGTTAATTGCAGAGTGTATAGTTGGTTTTCCTGGATTTACAGTAAATTTGGTAATCCAAGGGCTAGTACAAATAACATTGGAAAATTTACTTTTGTATCTAGCGGTATTACCAATTATTGTTATAACAAGCAGACTATCAGGCGGCTTTATGATAGGTGTCATTGTTGCTTTTGTGTATGGATATGGAGGTATGTTTGCAGCAGGAAATATGACATTGGCTAATATATATCCTATTACTGCAAGTCTGGGATTAATTGGGTATAGAAGTTATGATACATCCGTACAATGGAGTTTTCCATTGTGTTTATGTAGCTTGATAATTATTGTCGCTATTTCTGTAATTTTAGTCGCAACAATGAAAGAAAAGGAGAACAAAAAAACTCGTACAAAAACAAAAAAAGTCAAACCAAAGAAAGGGTGGTTATAAGTGAAAAAAAGTTGTTTCTTTATTCTAATGTTTTGCTTGTTATTGTCTGGGTGTTCAAAAGAGGAGGTGTTGGAAAAATATAATGCAGTAGTCGAAAAGGTGGGAGAAGTACAATTAACCAATGATATAAACCTGCAAGGGAAAAGAGATTATGGGGAAGATTATTATACGGGGACATATCAAGCAGAGTACAAAAAATTTTCTGATACAGAATATCTTTTTGGAGGAACAACAATAGAAAGAGCGGCAGGGAAGCAGGTTGAATTGTTTTGTAACCTAGAAATAACAAAAGGAGAAGCTGAAATATTCATTATTTCTGGTAGCAATGAACCTAAAACTTTAATAAAAACAACAGGTACTTATGAAAATACAATAACATTACCAGATGGCAGTAATTATATCGGGATTGTAGGTAATGATTTTTCAGGAACAGTAAAAATAGAAGTGAAATAAAGATAGAAAATGCTAAAAATGGGTAAATTTGGAAGATACAGGTTTGGTTGCATTTTACTGTGGTAAAAAGTATATGAAGAGTGGAATGGCGGTTGTTTAATACTGCCATTCTTTTTTTGAAAATGCCTCTATGGGAATTATTACACAGGGAATCGAAAAAATTACATGTAGATGGGATAGTACATTAAATATGGTAAAATATAATCATAATATGAGATCGGAGGTATATTCTATGAAGAAACTATTTAAAGTATTCAGCCTAATGCTGGTGGTGATAATGGCTTTTCCATTCTCTGTTATGGCAAGCGAAAATGACCAGCAAAGAAGTGATTTGATTGGTGCAGAAGAAAGGGATTTTGAAAAATTGATTGCAGAAATCCAGAACATTAAGGCTACTCACCCAGATTATTCAGAAGAAATGCTCATGTCTTTTTTGGAAGCCAATCATCAAGATGTGGAAAGGGGGATTATAGATATTTGGAATGCGCTTACAGATTCAGAAAAGAAACTATGTATTCGTTATCCTTTTGATGCCCTAAAGGTAAATAAAGCAAAAAATATTGCTACTTCGCAGACAGAGGCAAAATTTGGGACAAATGGTTTAGGAAATAGAAGTGATGCTTTTCGTCATGGAATTTGGAATGCTGAAATGACTGTTTTAATAGGAAAAGAAAGAGCAGAGTTATTTGCAACTGCTCATGAAGACAAAGATGTTACAGGAACAGAATCAGACGGATATCCAAAAACAGCACATAGAGATATGGACTTACATAACAATGAAGTGGGAAGAGAAATAGGAGAAAAAAATAAAGAAGCTTCTGAAAGTGAAATGGCGGATATTATTTATCAGGAAATATATTCCGCAACAACATCATTTATATGGCTACATGAATAAGATTTGAGCAGTGCGATTGCACTGCTCGTCTTCGTATTTTGCATATTTTGCGTAATTGATTACTTCTATTATTTGTATCGCTATGAATGAAATAGGGTAGCATGATAGTACAACATGATTAAGAGGTAGGCAATTATGGAAAGTCGTATTAAACAATTACGTGAGAAAAGAGGGTTAATACAGGAAATCCTTGCAGTAGAATTAGGGATAACACAGCAAATGTTGAGTAAGTACGAAAGAGATGTTACGTTAATAAAAGTAGATATTCTGAAAAAGATTGCTGCTTACTTCAATGTAACAACAGATTATTTGCTGGGAGTTTCAGATGTAAAAAGAGATTTGAATGGGCAGATGAAAATGAACGAAGTACTAGACGAATATTACGATTTAGTGGAAGTGTATAAAGAGTTAGATCCATGTGATCAGGAGATGATTTGGTCAATTATACAAATAGTAAAAAAACGAGTGAGAAGAAAAATACAGCAAACAATGCAGAAGAGAGTGGAGTGAATGTTAAATAATAGCAATTTGTGATGATGATATTCAAATAACTGGAAAAATACGAAAGAACTTCTCCAGGATATAGCTAAAAGAAAATTTTAGTTTGATACTGAAATAGAAGTATTCTGGAATGGAAAGAGTTTAGCAGATGCTATCGCAGCAGGTGAGAGGTATGATGTTATTTATCTGGATATAGAAATGGATAAAGAAGATGGTATTTCGGCAGCTAGAAGAATTAGAACATACGATAAAAATGTGCGAATTATTTATGTTACGAGCCATGAAAGTTATATGAGGGAATCCTTTGAGGTAAGACCGTTTCTAGTTTCTTAGTAAAACCTGTAACAGAATAAAATAATGGAAAAGTGCTTTAAGTCGGTATATGAAGACATTAATAGTGAAGTATTTTTATTTTCGCTATAGTTATCAACGTATGAATCATAAAGTACCAATCAAGGATATTTTATATTTTGAAAGCAACAAACGAAAAATATTTATTGTAACGGAACAAGAAATCCTTGAACTGTACGGAAAACTTAATGAGATTGAAGAAACCCTTAAAACATGTAAAATTTCTTTTTGCGAGTTCATCAGTCTTTTCTGGTGAATTATAAACATATATCCGGACAATCTTATGATTCTGTAGTAATGGATAATGGACAAAAAAATTTCAATCAGTGAAGACCGGAGAAAGATAATTAGTGAACAATATTGTTCTATGGAGGATACGTTTTATGTGGACGAATAGGGTATTAATGTGTGGGATAGATATATTGCTTTGCCTTTGGGCAGTATATTTATTCTTTTTTTATTTCGATATATTTTTTGCTCGTAAGAGAAAAAGGTATTTGTCGGTGATCGGTATAACGCTGTTCGTGATTTGGCAATTTGGAATAACAACGATTATTAGTTTTCCTGCCTACATCAATATTGCTGTGACGATTATGTTTACGTTTTTGGTCAGTTATGATGACTTATGAAGGTAGATGGTGGAACAAAGGTGTATTTGTAATTACCTTTAATGCGATTTGGATGTTGATGGAAACCCTGTGCAACTATATTTTGCTAACATACTGCCCTCAATATGCTGCAGTTCGCCAAGTAGGCTCTTTCGTTTCAAAAATATTTTTTAATGCAGTAATTCTTGCATTAAAGAAAAGTGTTCACAGATGATGATAATTAAGGAATTGGCCGGTCAGATACAGTTATTTTACTTGTTGTTGACTCCCAACGAGGAAGCTATTTATATCATAGAACAATATATTTATGCTTGGATTTGACAAATAATAATGGACGTACTCGTATAAACTCTACATTTACTGTACTTATTTTACTTGGTATGAACATATTGATATTTTATGTCTATATGAAGTTGGCTGATGATTTGCGGTTAAGGAGAATGGCAGCAGTATATGAACAGCAACTGGAATTATGCGAACGTCATCAGCAAGAAAGAGAACTTTCAATGTTGCAGTTGCGGGATATAAAACACAATATGAAGAATAATCTTATTTCCATTCTTGCTTATGCAGAAAATAAAGAATATGAAAAAAATGACAGGTTTTATTGAAGAAATTATGGGAGAGGGCGGTATGGTGATTGCCTCAATATCGAATAGTGGGAATATTGTGATTGATTCACTTATTGGATATTGGTATGTAACTGCCCAAAACAAAAGAATAATTTTTAAAACGGATATTTGTATTCCGATGATAATGCCTTTTAAAGGAGCTGATCTGAGTCTGATATTGGGAAATTTACTGGAAAATGCAGTGGAAGCAGCAGAGAAGGTTGAAGAAAATAGATATATAAATGTCAAAATGAAATTTGATAAAAATAATCTATTATTGTTCGTAGACAATAGTTATAAAGGGAAGCTGTTAAAAACAAGAGATAACCGCTTGAAATCTACAAAGTCAGATGCAGAAAATCATGGAGTAGGTTTAGCCTCTGTGTATCGGGCAGTAGCAAAATATCATGGATCAGTGGTAATAGAGGATTCAGAACCAGGAAAATTTAAAATTCGGATAGTCTTATATAGTAATGTGCAGGAATAATTACATGAACACTCGAAATAATTACATAAAAAATAATGAGAAAGGAAAGAATGGTAAAATGGAAAGATAAATTTGGTATGCGGTATGGGGACTGATATATGGATAGCGTGAAAATATTGCTGTTTAGTGATGATGAGAAACTGTATAACAGTACTGAAAGGATTATTGGGAAAAAACACCAATTAAAATGGTGTACTTATCAACAGTTGGAAAACAATAGATATCCAACGGCAGATGTTGTGATTTTCCATTTTACTAAAGAGATAATAGAGAGGGAAAGGGCATTTGCGGCTATTATAAAAATAAAGGGAGTTTGGGGCATTTAACGCCTATTCTTGCTATTAGCGAAGGGGGATCAATACAGGATATTTTTTCTATACTGAAAGCAGGAGCTTACGATTATATAGAAACAATAGATAACACACGAAAATATAAGAAAAAGATAGAGAACCTGATTTTATGGAATTGGTATATAAAAAAACATACATCAGCAAAAAAGAGGCAATGTTGAGAAAGAACCGGAGAAACATTGCTTCTTTTTGCTGCCTTTTTGGGAAAAATTACATCAATACTCGGTTTTTTTACAAGAGAACCGAATGGGAGATTTTTTGTAGTAATGTATTGGTAAACAAATGAAAGGAGATTTTAATATGAAATCTAAAAATTTAAAAATCAGCCAGCAAAAGTATTAGCAAATTTATCTCTGAAACTTGGTAAAATGTCAGCGGACAGTGCTTGCTGTTATATTTATCATCAGCCAAAGATGCCAGCAGCATTGAAAAAAATGAAGAAACTTTAATTTCATGGGAAGATTATCGGAAAAAATAACAAGATACGTTATTGATGCCGGTGCAGTTTCAGAGGAATTGTATGCAGTATATCAATATGGATTTCAGATTGGATTAGAGATGTTAATTTGCCTATTCGTCTGTATGAGTATAGCGATATACTTGCATACAATCCCAGAATTCCTTGTGTCTACAGGTGTTTTTATGTTTTTAAGAACCTATGCTGGTGGTGTACATCTGAATAGCTTTAAGGCTTGTTTTATATGCTCTGTTACTGTTCAAGTTATGATTTTGCAAATTAATAACAAATATCCATTAGAGCTGTTTGTGGCTTGGGGGATTATTTTGGTCAGTTCCATTTGTATATGGAAACTTTCTCCTGTAGAAAACATTAACCATGAGTTGAAAAAAGAAGAAAAGGAACATTGCCGAAAAGTAACAGGTAAAATACTAGGAGCTATTTTCATTGCTGCTGGCTGTTGTACAGCTTTAGGTATGAAAAAATATTTATCCTTGATTGCGTTGACAGCGTTGACCGTTTTTATATCACAATGTATCGGCATCATAAAGTATAAAGTTGAAAAAGAGAAAAATTAGCGGGAATGATAAAATATTATTGTTTCCGCGTTTTTTATTTAAAATGGTAAAACTGTACAGAAATATAGAAAAGACTGTTGTGGGAGGAAAAGATGCAGAATATTTTTCGGAATACAAAGATACCATAATTGTTGTTGACCTCATGAATCATCAAACAACTGATTTACTTGCCTGTCTCTGAATTAACCTGTATACTGCCATCAGCATACAAAAGGAAGACGTGTGAAGAAACAGTTAGTCATCCGTCAACGCATCGATATGCACTGTACAGGATGTAAGCAAGAGATATTTACAACCAAGGCATTGGATGAGATCCATAAGGCATCTGCAGGAATCCCACGGATGATCAACCGTGTCTGTGAAAAAGCTTTGATGTATGCGTTTCAAAATCAGAAACGATTGATCGATGATTATATGATCAAGTTCGTTGTGGAACACGAGATGCTTAGGATGGTAACTTCATAAAGCAGGTACCGCCTGGAAACAGGCGGTATTGCCTAACTGACTGGTGACAGAAAGTTAACCAAACGAGCGTCAACTGATGTGAGCAATCTTGTGACATCTCATGAAATCACTAACACATAATATTGAGAAAAGAAAGGGAAAACTTTAGCTTGCTTTTATACCTTTTAGCTTAAAAATCAATTTTAGAAGGATGCCGCGGCTGACAGTCAGCATAAAATTGCTTTGAAAGATAATGGACATGGGATAACAAGATAGAGAAAAAATTATAGAGGAAATTAAGATAGATGTTGACTTGTACAAAAAACATCTGGTAAGTAATAGAGCTTTATATAACGATATCAAGAATTCTTAATAGGATTATAATTAAATAGCACGAAAAGGCAGAAGTGTTTGTATATATAAAAGTTCTTATGAAAATCTTAATAGTTTTTAATGAAAATCATAATGAATAAATAAAGGAAATTTGTTATAATTCAAATTATGGAAAGAGGGTGATGATGGTATGTGCGAAAAAATATTAGTTATAGATGATGAGAAGGATATAGCAAATTTACTGGAAGTTTATTTGCAAAATGAAAATTACATTGTTTATAAATATTACTGTGCTAAAGATGCAATACCTTGTATTGAAAAGGGCGATATAGATCTTGCTATTCTTGATATTATGCTCCCGGATATAAATGGTTTTTCCTTATGTCAGCGTATTCGTGAAAAATATACTTACCCCATTATTATGCTAACTGCCAAAATTGAGGAAACAGATAAAATTACTGGACTTACATTAGGTGCCGATGATTATGTGACAAAGCCATTTCGTCCTTTGGAAGTGGTTGCCAGAGTAAAAGCCCAGCTACGACGCTACAAAAAATATTCATCCGTTACAAGTGAAGAAGGAATAAAGCCAGAACTTTCATACAATAAATTACGATTGAACGTGCAGACACATGAATGTCTATTGGATGGTGAGAATGTGTCGCTGACTCCGACCGAGTTTTCAATTCTTAATGTTTTGTTGGAAAATGCCGGGACGGTTGTAAGCATTGAATATTTATTTCATGCAGTATGGAAAGAGGAATATTATTCAAAAAATAGCAGCACTATCACAGTGCATATCCGACATTTGCGTGAAAAATTAAAAGATACTTCTGATACCCCGAAATATATCAAAACAATTTGGGAGTAGGTTATAAAATCTGAAAGGAGAACCCATGAAAAGAAAGCGAAAATTAGGGGTGTCAGTTCTTTTTTTGATTTATCTGGCACTTTTGGTTTGGATAATATTATTTAAGCTGCAATTCAATATCAATGATTTAGACACTGTAAGAAAGATAAATATTATTCCATTTTATTACGATAAAGAGATTGGAGTAGATTTTCACATAAAAGAAGTTCTTGAAAATTTATTGATTTTTGTCCCAATGGGCATATATCTGCAAATGCTTTTGTTTAAGAGCAAATCCTATTTGAAATTATTGATAATTGCTGGAATAAGTCTATTGCTGGAAATTACACAGTATATACTTGCTATTGGTAGTTCTGATATTACCGACCTGATTACT
>ENA-OQKW01000296-OQKW01000296.1-human-gut-metagenome-genome-assembly--contig:-NODE-296-length-13146-cov-2.691681_pt1 | contig 13146 bp, 15 predicted proteins | sample MGYA00242657_ERZ504815 | MGnify/ENA primary metagenome ERZ504815 (study PRJEB26092, sample SAMD00036404) | human gut metagenome | host: Homo sapiens | study: EMG produced TPA metagenomics assembly of... | reverse complement strand
CAAAAAAAAATGATATGATTAAGAAAATCAGACAACAGGAGGGATGAAGGAAATGCGGACTATATTATTACAGTGAACAGTACAGTGGATATGCCGAAGGAATGGCTGGCGGAACGGGGCGTTCCGGTGATTCCTCTGAAGTATACAATGGAAGGAAAAACCTATACAGATATGGAAGGCCTGACATCAAAAGAGTTCTTTGGCAAACTCAGAGAAGGAAAGATGTCTGTGACGTCCCAGGTGAATCCGGAAGAGGCGAAAGAGATGTTAGAGCCGTTTGTGAAAGAAGGAAAGGATATTTTACATCTTGGGTTTTCGTCCGGTTTAAGCGGAACTTTAAACAGTATGCGTCTTGCAGGGGAGATGTTGGAAGAAAAATATCCTGAGGCAAAAGTTATCGTAGTCGATACGCTTTGTGCCTGCATGGGAGAGGCTCTACTATTACACAAAGCGCTGCAGAAAAAGGCGGAAGGCAAGACGATAGAAGAAGTTGCAAAGTGGACAGAAGAAAATAAACTTCATATTTGCCATAATGTGACGGTGGATGATCTGAATCATCTTCATAGAGGAGGTCGTGTATCTAAAACAACGGCAGTTCTCGGAACGCTTGTCCAGATCAAACCGATCATTCATATGGATAATGAAGGAAAATTACAGGTGATCGGAAAAGAAAGAGGACGTAAAAAATACTTTGAATAAAATTGTAGATATGGCAGTAAACAGTCAGAAGGCTGGGAGAATGATTTGATTATGATTACTCACGGAGACTGTATCGAAGATAGCGGAATATGTGGCGCAACTTGTACGTGAGAAGATGGGTGTTGAAAATATTTTGATCAACAATATCGGAACAGTGATAGGAAGTCATACAGGTCCGGGTGTAGTAGCTGTGTTCTGTATGGGAAATGAAAGATAGGAATCTTATTTTTGATCTGTAAAATATTTGTGTGTTTTGTTTGGAAAACAGCAAAAAAGATGATGAAAGAGCAGGAAAGAAAGGAATGCTGCCATGGGATGCATTCCTTTCTTTCCTGCCTTTTTATCTTGTAGAATATATTATTCGGCAAGTTCTCCCCATTTTTCGTACAATTCTTCAAGACGGAGTTCGTTCTTAGTTCGCTCGGTTGAAAGTTCCTGACATTTCACGGAGTTAGAATATACTTCTTCCAATGTCATTTGAAAATCAATTTCTCCGTTTCTGTTTTCGAGAAGTGCGATTTCATCTTCTGTTTTTTTGAGTTCGCTTTTTCTCTTTCGTTCTTTTGCCTGCTGTTCTTTTTGTTCTTGCCAGCTCAATTTGGAATCTGATAAAAAAGCTCCATCGGCAGGAACTGTTTCACTGCCGTTTTGAGAAGTGGAAACTTGCCTCTGTATCTGACTTGAGGCGTAAGTTTGCGTCAGTTCATCCTTTTTTTCGAGATAGTAGTCATAATTTCCGATATAATTTACAAAAGTCTGATTGACAAGTTCCAGTATTCTGGAAGCAGTACTGTTGATAAAGTAACGGTCATGGGAAACGTAGAGGATCGTTCCGGTGTAATTGTTCAGGGCTTCTTCAAGTATCTCCTTCGAGGCGATGTCAAGGTGGTTTGTAGGTTCGTCAAGAATTAGGAAATTTGCTTCGGAAAGCATAAGTTTTGCAAGTGATACTCTTCCTTTTTCGCCGCCGCTTAATGAATGGATTACTTGGAATACTTCATCTCCCGTAAATTGGAATGCCAGCCAATGTATTTCGAATCTCTGTATTAGTAAGATGAGGGTAGTCGTCGGATATTTCCTCAAATATCGTTTTATCATCATGAAGAACATGATGTTCCTGATCGTAATAGCCGATCTGTACTTTGGCTCCGAGAGTGAAAGAGCCATTGTCGGCTTTGATCACTTGATTTAATATCTTTAGAAGCGTTGTCTTTCCTGTTCCGTTATCTCCTATGACAGCTACATGCTCCCCGCGTTTGATCTCAAAACTGACATCTTGAAAAAGGAGTTGGGTATCAAACTGTTTTGAAAGATGCTCAACTGTCAGTACATCGTTTCCGCTGACACAGTACGGTTCCAGAGAAAAATGCATTTCCCGGACTGCCTCTTGAGGTTTATCTACAATGGTGATTTTTTCTAATAATTTTTCACGGCTTTCTGCCCGGCGGATGGATTTTTCCCTATTGAAAGAGCGAAGTTTTTCGATTACTGCCTGTTGATGTTTGATTTCACGCTGCTGATTGAAATATTCTTTTAGTTTCGCATCACGGATCTGCTGTTTTTTTTCAGAGTAGGCGCGGTAATTTCCCATATACATAGAAAGAGCGCCGTTTTCAATTTCAATTACTTTTGTAACTACTCGATTCAAGAAAAAGCGATCGTGAGATACGATGAATACAGCGCCGTTATAGTTCATTAAATAAGTTTCAAGCCATGAGATCGAATTTAAATCTAAATGGTTTGTAGGCTCATCAAGAATCAGAAAATTCGCATGAGACAGCATTAATTTTGCAAGAGAAACACGTCCTTTTTCTCCACCGCTTAAAGAGGAGATCGGGCGGAAAACGTCTTCTCCATAAAATAAAAATGCAGCCAAAGTATTGCGGATCTTTGTGTTATTAAGATCTGGATAAGCATCTGAAATTTCAGCTGCAAACTAGTGGAATAAGGAAAGCATGAAGAAATTAAGTAAAATGGGAGACGAAGATTAAATAAATTGTATCTTTGTATCCAATTTAATATTCAATAAAACAATAAACTTTTATGATGCATACTTGGTTTGAATGTAAGATACGTTACGAAAAAGTCATGGAAAACGGCATGAACAAGAAAGTAACGGAACCCTATTTGGTTGACGCGCTGAGCTTTACTGAAGCAGAAGCCCGTATTATTGAAGAAATCACTCCGTATATCAGCGGCGAGTTCACTGTTTCGGACATCAAACGCGCCAACTACAGCGAACTGTTCCCCTCTGAAGAAGATGCAGCCGACCGCTGGTTTAAGTGCAAGCTGTTCTTCATTACGCTGGACGAAAAAAGCGGAGCAGAGAAAAAGACCTCCACTACCGTACTGGTACAAGCTTCCGACCTTCGCGACGCTGTAAAGAAACTGGACGAAGGAATGAAAGGTACAATGGCAGACTACGTGATTGCGTCCGTAGCCGAAACCGCCATCATGGATGTTTACCCATACGAAGCCGAACCGGATGTGAAACCTGAATTTCCGGATGCCGGAAAAACCGAATAAAGCCTGAATAAAAAAATAGAAAGTATAACAGATAATGAGCATTCAAGCAAATTTAAAGAAGTTCTTTCCGAACTGCCTGCGGGTGTCCGCCTGGTAGCCGTATCCAAATTCCATCCCAACGAGGCGTTGGAAGAAGCGTATGCTGCCGGCCAGCGTATTTTCGGTGAGAGCCACGTGCAGGAAATGACTCAGAAATATGAAACCCTGCCCAAAGACATTGAATGGCATTTCATCGGCCACCTGCAAACAAACAAAGTCAAATACATGGCCCCTTATGTAGCTATGATACATGCCATAGACTCGTATAAATTGTTGGTTGAAGTCAATAAACAAGCTTCCAAAGTCCATCGCGTCATCCCTTGTTTATTGCAGATACATATCGCCCAAGAGGAAACGAAGTTCGGTTTCTCTTTTGACGAATGCAGGGAAATGCTGGATACAGGCGGATGGAAGGATTTGAAAAATGTCCGCTTATCAGGAGTGATGGGTATGGCGACCAATGTGGATGACGACGAACAAATCAAAAGAGAATTTTGTTCCTTAAATACATTCTTCAAAGAAATAAAGCAGAACTATTTTTCTGATTCAGAATACTTTAAAGAAATTTCCATGGGTATGTCACACGATTATCCGCTGGCAGTGGAAGCCGGAAGTACACTAGTCAGGGTAGGAAGCAAAATCTTTGGAGAACGAAACTATTAAAACTACTATTTATATGACTCAATTAAAAACCACTTTTGCCGGGTTGTCACTGCGCAATCCTATAATCATCAGCAGTTCCAGCCTTACAAACAGCGCTGAAAAGAACAAGAAACTGGAGCTGGCAGGCGCCGGAGCCATTGTTTTGAAATCAGTTTTCGAAGAGCAGATCATGATGGAAGCACATCACATGGCTACTTATGGCTCTCCCGAAGGAGATGACTACTTGAGCACATATGTACGCTCTCATGCATTGAACGAATATATTTCATTGATTGAACAGACTAAAAAGCTTTGCACCATTCCTGTCATTGCCAGCATCAACTGCTTCAGCAACTCAGAATGGACAGACTTTGCCCGTACCGTGGAAGCAGCAGGAGCCGACGCACTGGAAATCAACATCCTTTCCTTGCAGACCGAAAAAGAATATCAATACGGTGCTTTCGAACAGCGTCATATCGATATCGTAAGCAGTATCAAGAAACAGATTTCCATCCCCGTCATTGTGAAACTGGGCAGCAATCTGACCAACCCCATCGCACTGATCAACCAGCTTTATGCCAACGGAGCCAATGCTGTGGTATTGTTCAACCGATTCTACCAGCCGGATATCAATATCGACACCATGACATATTCTGCAGGCGATGTATTCAGTACTCCTGCCGACTTGTCCAACGGACTGCGCTGGACTGCTATCGCTTCGGCACAAGTTCCTCAGACAGACTATGCCATTTCGGGCGGTGTGCACGATGGAAAAGCGATAGTCAAAGCAATTCTGGCAGGCGCTTCGGCTGTAGAACTGTGCAGTGTCATCTACCAAAGAGGCAATCAGGTCATTGCAGATATGACAAATGAAATGACCCAATGGATGAACCGGCAAGGCTACAAGGACATCAGCGAATTCAAGAGCTCGATGAACGCACTGTCTACCGGAGCCAGCAATCCGTTTGAACGTACACAGTTCATGAAGTATTTCAGCAGCAAAGAATAAAAATCAGTGGTTAGTGATTAGTGGTTCATATCCATGCGACATCACAGCGCAGCTCATTAACCACTAACCACTAATCACTATTTTTCCTTCTGTTTAATTTGTATGCTCCAAAGAAAGTCTTATATTTGCACATTTGATTAAAGTTTGTGCAAAATATAAACAAAAGAGTATATACAATGGAGCAGAGTTTTATTGCCTTCCTGGAAGACAGTATAAAGAAAAACTGGGACTTGGATGCCCTTACAGATTATAAAGGTGCCACATTACAATATAAAGATGTAGCCCGCAAAATAGAAAAGCTACACATCATCTTCGAATTAAGCGGCATCAAGCAAGGAGACAAGATAGCAGTCTGTGGCCGCAACAGTTCTCATTGGGGAGTTACTTTCCTGGCTGCCGTTACATACGGGGCAGTGATTGTTCCCATTCTTCACGAATTCAAATCGGACAATATTCATAATATAGTCAATCACTCGGAAGCACGCCTGTTGATGGTGGGCGATATGGTATGGGAAAATCTGAATGAAAATGCCATGCCGTTGTTAGAAGGGGTTATCTTGATGAATGACTATACCCTGCTAGTTTCCCGCAGTTCCAAATTGGACTATGCACGCGATCATCTGAACGAACTGTTCGGAAAGAAATATCCGCGCAATTTCCGCCGGGAACATGTCAGCTACCGCCGGGATACACCGGAAGAACTGGCTGTGATCAACTATACTTCCGGCACGACCAGTTATTCCAAAGGAGTGATGATTCCTTACCGCGCATTGTGGTCGAATACCCAGTTCGCTTTTGATGTCTTGAAAATGAATCCGGGTGACAAGCTGGTTTCCATGCTCCCTATGGCACACATGTACGGACTGGCTTTCGAGTTCCTTTATGAATTCTGTGTGGGATGCCATATTTATTTCCTGACCCGTACCCCCAGTCCGAAAATCATCTTCCAAGCCTTTTCCGAAGTGAAACCCAATCTGGTAGTAGCCGTTCCATTGATTATCGAAAAAATCATCAAGAAGAATGTACTGCCCAAACTGGAAACCCCGGCTATGAAGATTTTACTGAAAGTTCCTATCATCAATGATAAAATCAAAGCCACAGTCCGCGAACAGATGATAAATGCCTTCGGAGGTAATTTCTACGAAATTATTGTAGGAGGTGCCGCCTTCAATCAAGAAATAGAGCAGTTCCTGAAAAGTATAGATTTCCCCTATACCGTGGGATATGGCATGACCGAGTGTGCTCCGATTATCTGTTATGAAGATTGGAAATATTTCAAGTCGGGTTCCTGCGGAAAGGCGGCTCCCCGTATGGAAGTCAAAATATTGAGCCCCGACCCTGAGAATATAGTAGGTGAGATAGTATGCAAAGGACCTAATGTAATGTTAGGCTATTACAAGAATCCCGAAGCTACCGCCGAGGTGATAGACAAGGACGGCTGGTTGCATACCGGCGACCTGGGTGTTATGGATGCGGAAGGCAACGTTACCATCAAGGGACGCAGCAAAAACATGCTGTTGGGTCCATCGGGACAGAATATTTATCCGGAAGAGATTGAAGATAAATTGAATAACATGCCGTTCGTTTCAGAAAGCATTATCATACAGCAGGCAGACAGCAAACTGGCGGCTTTGGTTTATCCCGATTTCGACGATGCCTTTGCTCATGGGCTGGATAATGACGCGATAGCACAGGCTATGGAAGAGAACCGTATCAACTTGAATACAGAACTTCCTGCATATTCACAAATAGCCCGTGTAAAAATCTATCCGGAAGAATTCGAGAAAACTCCTAAAAAGAGTATCAAACGTTTCTTATATCAGGAAGTAAAATAACACCTGGCAGAAAAAAGAACCTGCCTGCAACATATATAATGTATAAGTCTGAAGATTATAGATGTTGCAGGCTATACATTATAGATGTTACAGGTTATACATCCGCATATATGGACACCTGGATCATGATGCGTGAAAGGAGACAATACAAAACAGAATTTTACTCTTGCATCCCGATCAATTCTCCCCATAATTCCCCCTTATATCTACATTTTTATTACATTTGCACCCAAGAAACTAAAAATGTATGAAAATAGATATGCGTATAGCAGCAATACTCCTTTTAGGATATTGTGCAGGTATGTCAACTCCTGCTTTTGCCCAAAAAAAGGACAAGCTTAAAAAGGCCCCAACATCTCCTTGAACATTTCCGCGAAGAAAGACAGTGTCAAAACCACTTATCTGAATATCGGTCTGCTTACAAATATCTATCAACTGAAAGGAATCGGTATCAACGCTGTATCCAGTGTTGTACAAAACGATATGACGGGTTTCCAAATCTCCGGCCTTGCCAGCATTACCGGACGCCACGCCTCCGGTTTCCAACTGGGAGGTATTGCCAATGTAGCCGGAGGCAATGCCAATGGCATCATGCTCAGCGGACTGATGAATGTTGCCGGAGGGAAAGCCAACGGTATCCAAATTTCCGGATTAGGCAACATTGCCGGAAACATATCAAGAGGAGTTACCATCGGCGGTCTGATGAATCTGGCCGGCAACAAAGCCCAAGGAGTTCAGATAGCCGGCTTGGCCAACATTGCCGGAAAATCACAAAATGGCGTCGCTATCGGCGGACTGATGAACGTATCTGCCGAGAAACTGAACGGAGCACAAGTTTCCACCCTGCTCAATATCAGTGGCGGAAAAGCCAAAGGCGCTCAAGTCTCAGCCATTGGTAATGTAGGTGTAAACGTGAATGGTATGCAATTCTCCGCCATCAGCAATATCGCTGCCGGAGAAATCAGAGGCTTGCAGCTTTGCGGTGCGGTAAATATCGCCGTCAAGACGGAAAATGCCCTGCAATTCTCAGGACTGACCAATGTTTGCCAAGGCAAGTTACGCGGTGTGCAGTTCGCTCCCGGCAACTACGCCGGAGAAGTAAGCGGCGCGCAAATCGGTTTACTCAACCTGTGTGGCGGGAATGTAAAAGGAATACAAATAGGAATCATCAACCATAGTAAGGATACTACCGCCCATAAACTAGGTTTGGTGAATATCACTCCCAAAACCCGTATCCAGATGATGCTGTTTGCAGGTAACACCAGCAAAACTGAATGCTGCCGTGCGTTTTAAAAACCGCCGGAGTTATACCATGCTGGGTATCGGTACACACTATCTGGATTTGAATGACAAATTTTCGGGCTGTGTGTTCTACCGTGCCGGTCTTTACTATCCCATCGCCTCCAAACTGGAACTAAGTGGCGACTTAGGTTATTTCCATATAGAAAACTTTGAAAATGAAGATGCGGAAACACCGGAACGCATGTATTCATTGCAAGCCCGTATCAATCTGGAATATAAATTCAAATCCAGAATCAGTTTCTTTGCATCGGGTGGTTACGGCATGACGCGCTACTATGATAAAAATAAGTTCTACGAAAAAAAACCTATTTTCGAAGCAGGTGTTATCTTGTTTTAAGCAGCCCCGTCACCCTAGTATAAACTAATCCATACAGTATGAAACTACAGCATATCGCATTAGTCTGCCTGCTGGCATTAAGTGCCGGGAACGTCACAGCCCAGATGCTCCACCGCCCCGATTCCATGTATACATTCACCGATCCTCGCCTGCAAAAAAAACACCCTTGGCGTGCCGCCGCCGAAACTTTCGGAATGAATGTCGGAGTATGGGCATTCGACCGTTATGTAATGAACGAAGACTTTGCCAAAATCAGTATCGGCAGCATACGGCGCAATATCAAGCATGGTTTTGTATGGGATAACGACCAATTCTCCACCAACCTGTTCGCCCACCCCTATCACGGAAATCTTTATTTCAATGCAGCACGCAGCAACGGACTTACCTTTTGGGAATCGGCTCCATACGCCTTTGCAGGTAGTTTGATGTGGGAAATAGCCGCAGAAGTGGAGCCGCCCGCCATCAATGACCTGATGGCAACCACCCTAGGCGGCATCGCCCTGGGAGAAGTAACGCACCGTATGTCTTCTTTGGTACTGGACGACTCCAAGCGTGGTTTCTCACGTTTCACCCGCGAGTTTTTGGGAACCTTGATCTGCCCCATGCGGGGATTGAACCGAATGATAACCGGCGAGATGTGGAAAGTAAAACGCTCTCATTACAAATACCACGATTACGACCGCATTCCGGTACACTTTTCCATAGGTGCCGGTGACCGTTATCTGGCCGATGACAATTACCTGTTCCGTGGAGAGCACAATCCCTACCTTGAATTCCGGGTACAATACGGAGATGCCTTCGATAAAGTGAATGACGGCCCATACGATTACTTCACCGCGCGGGCCACCTTCGGTCTTTCCGGGAACCAGCCTCTTATCAGCCAGATCAACCTGATGGGCAAACTATGGGGTATTCCCCTAAAAACCACTACCGGCATGGAAATGATGTTCGGTATCTTCCAGCACTTCAACTATTTTGATTCCGAGGAAGTGATTGACGGATCGGGGCGTATTCCTTACAAGATTTCGGAAGCTGCCAGTGTGGGACCGGGTATGATTTATAAATTCCCCCGAATGAACAGCCTGGTAAATTTGGAACAGCGTGTGTTCCTGAGTGCCATCCTGCTGGGTGGAAGCCTTACCGACTATTACAACGTAATAGACCGCAATTACAATATGGGAAGCGGATACAGCATAAAGAACAACACCATTCTGGACTTCGGCCGTTACGGCATGTTCGCACTGAATATGCATCTTTACCAGATTTTTACCTGGAAAGGATACGAACACAAGGATTTGGAAACAATAGATCCGCTCTATCTGAATGCGCAGGGAGACAAAGGAAATGTAATGCTCGCTGTAGTGAATCCGATTATCGAGCTGAATCTAAGCTCCCACTTCAAAGCCAATATGGAAGTGTCCTATTACTACCGCCACACACATTATTCCTACCATGAGGACATAAAATATAAGACCTTTGAAACCCGGCTAGGATTGATTTATCAATTCTAAAGCAAGGAAGAACGGACACGGCTCAAGGTTTCGGGAGTCATCTGTAATAAGGAAGCGATGTACACAAGAGGCGCACGCTTCAATATTTCGGGATGAAGCTGCAACAATCTGTTATAACGTTCATGAGCCGGTTCAAAACGAAGCGTGTCCGCCTTCACCTGTGACTCTATCAAAGAATGTTCGATAAAACCGCGATAAAGACGTTCGATATCGTGATATTGATCTATCAATTTCTCCACTTCCACACGGGGTAACTCCCATACCACGGAGGCTTCCAAAGTTTCCACCATCAAGCGGGTGGGCTCCTGTTTAAAATAACTCTCTATGCAAATAATCATTCCGTTCTCATAACCGATATGCTCAGTCAGATCTTTATCATATTTATAATAAAATTGTCTGAGCATTCCTTTTTCTATAAACAACATCGATTTACAAACCTCACCGGCCTGCAAAACAATCTCCCCTTTACGATATTTTCTACAAACTAAGATTTCGGCTAATGCGTGAACACTTTCTCTACTGAGAGGATGGTTAACTTCTGCTATCCTTCTAGCTATGTCTATACTAGTTGTCATGTGCTCCCAATTTTTGTATTTGCTGCAAAATACAAAAAAGGCTGGATTATTAGACATAAATTACAAAATTAAACCGATAAAGTTCTGAATAATAGTTTTTTTTATATACTTTTGAAACGCAATAGTAATAAAACGACCTTTATGAAACTACTAGCCTCTTTAACAATCCTGGGTTTAGTCATGGCACAAAGTGTCACAGCCCAAACGAATTACACAAAGGATCCGGAAAGCTGCACTAGCATTATGGTAGGAAAGAAAGCAACTACCGATGGATCAGTTATAACCAGTCATACATGCGACAGCTGGTACCGAACCTGGGTAAACATGGTTCCGGCAGAAAGTTATGAAAGGGATACTGTAATGAATATTTACGATGGCCGTATGCATACCGAGTTTGTAGCCGACCAGACTAATGTAAAAATCAAGGGGCAAATACCACAAGCTAGAAAAACATATGCCTTCATGGACACCTCCTACCCTTGCATCAACGAAAAGCAGCTGGGGATAGGTGAAACTACCGTAAGCGGACGCAGGGATCTGGAAAATCCCAAAGGTATGTTTATGATTGAAGAATTGCAACGTGTGGCATTGCAACGCTGTACAACAGCCCGTGAGGCTATCCGCCTGATGGGAGATCTCATAAAACAATACGGTTATGGCGACAGCGGCGAATGTCTGACCATTGCCGATCCTGATGAAGTATGGCACTTCGAAGTCTTCGGAGAAGGAAAAGATAAAATTGGCGGAGTATGGGCGGCAGTCCGTATTCCGGATGATCATGTAGGCGTATCTGCCAACATCTCGCGAATCAGCACCCTCAATCTGAAAGATCCCGACCACTATATGGCTTCCGAAAATGTATTTGACGTGGCTAAAAATTAGGATATTGGGATGGAAAAGAGCCTTTTAAATTTTAGGAAAGCTTATAGCGGAAAGAATTACTCCGGCCAACTGAAATCCTTCAGCACCCGCGAGCACTTTATCCTGAATGCACTGGCACCGTCATTAAAGCTTGATTATGAAGCAGAAGAACTGCCTATCAGTGTAAAACCCGACAAGCAAGTATCTGTAACCGATGTTATGGCATTGCTCCGGGAAACATACGAAGGAACGCCGCTGGATATGACACAGAATCTGAAAGTTACGGTAAAAGATAGAAAAACCGGAAAAGTAGACACCATTATCAGCCCGAAAGCCAATCCGTGGATGCGTGGCGATGAACTGAATATGCTGAACGGTATTAAAAAGGGAGTTGTGAAATCAGTACGCAATATCGCAGTTCCGCAATGTGCTTATTCTACAGTTATCCAATTGCGCAACTGGCTGCCCGATGCAGTAGGCGGTGTGGTATGGTTCTCTATGGACAACCCCGGACAAAGCCCGCGCGTTCCGGTATTCTGTGGCATTACTGATTTCCCTGCTATGTATAAAATCTGCGGTAACCACCGCTATCGCGACGACGCCGCCTTATGGCACTATCGCCGCGCCAACAAACTGGCTGCTGTAAGATGGGGAACTGCCCGCAAAGTAATGGAAAAAAATATTCGTCATTTCGAGGAAAAAGGACAACGGGAACTTCCATTTGTGGAAGCACAATACCAAAGTATCCTTCAATCTAAAGGGGAAGAAGCCGCCCGTGCTTATCTCACAGACTACACGGCAGACTTTATAGGTGCCACCATCCTTCGCTGGGACGAAATGGCAAACCAATATTGGATTGAGTCACGCTTCGGCTTTTAATTGTTAACCTTATCATATTAAAAACAAACTTATGAAGACAAAGTATTCACACTAGCCGCACTGCTATGCTGTGCATCAGCCATGTATGCACAAGAAAGTGGTTACAAATTCACGACTGTTGCATCACAGAAAGCAACTCCAGTCAAAAATCAGGCCTCTACCGGAACTTGCTGGTGCTTTGCCACCACTTCGTTCATGGAATCCGAACTGCTCCGTATGGGCAAAGGGGAATATGATCTTTCTGAAATGTTCATTGTACGCCAAAAGTACTTGAACCAATTGGAAGACAACTATTACCGGGGAGGCAACGGGAATTTAGGACAAGGAAGCCTTTCACACACATGGAAGAATGCTTTCAACCAAGTGGGTATCGTACCCGAGGAAGTATATCACGGAATCAACTATAACTCAGAGAAACATAACCATGGCGAAATGGTGAGATATATCAACGCTTTAGGAAACACAGCCGTTAAGATGAAACGTCGCAGCCCGGAATACTACAAGCTGATCAACAACCTTTTCGATACTTATCTAGGAGAACTTCCTAGAAAAGTTCACTTACAAAGGAAAAGAGTACACTCCGAAATCTTTTGCCGAAAGTCTGGGTTTGAACATGGACGATTATATCGAACTGACTAGTTTCACTCACAAACCGTATTACCAGAAATTCTCTCCGGAAGTACCCGACAATTGGGAAAATGAACAAATGTACAATCTTCCGCTGGACGAAATGATGGAAGTTGCCGACTATGCTTTGACCCGCGGATATACCGTATGTTGGGACGGTGATGTCAGTGAAAAAGGTTTTTCATTCAAAAATGGTGTAGCCATCAATCCGGTAGTGAAAAAAGCGGAAGATCTCTCGGGTTCCGACCGTGCACGTTTTGAGAAAATGGACCCTAAAGAACAAAGAGAGATGCTGGCGGAAGCC
>ENA-OQKW01000290-OQKW01000290.1-human-gut-metagenome-genome-assembly--contig:-NODE-290-length-13276-cov-2.034223_pt1 | contig 13276 bp, 18 predicted proteins | sample MGYA00242657_ERZ504815 | MGnify/ENA primary metagenome ERZ504815 (study PRJEB26092, sample SAMD00036404) | human gut metagenome | host: Homo sapiens | study: EMG produced TPA metagenomics assembly of... | reverse complement strand
CATTTTATGCTGTTTGCGGACGGCAAGTCCACAAGGGATAGCCGCTTTAGCGGCGCAAGGGGGTGTAGCCACCTTGACGGAACGAAGTGACGCAACATTCTCGGTCAAGCAGTTTTCTTCTGCTGACGGAGAATGAAGCTCCGCAGGACGCACGATACTCCCGATAGGAGAGTATAGAAGTGCGCCCTTTAGTTCCTAAAGGGATTTTCTTCTGACCCAAATTACATAAAATGTAGATCAAGACATTTCTAAGAGGTACTCTCAGATTTTCACAACATAAGGTTCATCTTCAATAATACCCTGATCGTGGGTAACAATGATAACCGTTTTACCTTCTTCATTGAGTTCGTGCAATAACCTCATAACAATATCTCTATTTTCTTGTCAAGTGAGCCAGTAGGTTCATCTGCCAAAACAACAGAACATTTTTTCATCATAAGACGAGCTAAAGCAACTCTTATGGCAGCTCCCATTGTACCGGCTGGCTCTCAGCGTCCAGCGGCTCGATGGCGTGGCGGAGGCCCAGGATCATGATGTTGTCCAGCAGGGTGCGGTTCAGCTTGACGTCCAGCATCCCGTAGGCGCGGACGAGGTCGTTGACCGCAGCGAGGGCCTGCCGCCGGGCGTTTTCCCGGGCGGCGTTCCTGTCGTTGATGCCGTTGAGGAGGAAGACGTTGTAGCGGCCCTTATCTTTGTCCCGGGAAAAGCTCTCCGCTTTGTCCAGCAGATAAGCGGCCCGGCCGATGCAGCTGCCGATGTAGTGCATACTTTTGCGCTGATTGGGGTCATCGGTGGCCAGCACCGAGTAGAGCGCGCCGTAGAGGTTGCCCTTCGGCTCTGCGGCCAGCAGATAGTTCTTGGCGTTCAGGGTCATCTGGACGTTGGCCTGGTCCCGCTCCTGCACGAAGATGCGCTCCAGTGCCGGGTTCTCGGCGGCGGCCTTCCGGTAGGCTCGCCGCAGCAGGACGGTGTCCACCACCCGCCGTACCTTTTTATAGAAGGGCAGGTCGGCCCACTGGGCATCCTGGATGCGGTGCCAGCTCAGCAGGACTTCCACCTGTGCGGCCAGCCGGATGCCCTGAGTCTGGCACATCATCTGCCGCCAGACCAGCGTACCCGGCTCCCGCATCCGCTTACAGGTGGCCGGACGTCCTGCCAGACTGTCGGCCAACACTGCGAACAGGACGCCGTTGTAGCGCAGACCATAGCAGGAATACAGCCCATAGGTGGTGTAGAGCTGGCGGCGGACGCCACGCTGATACCACTGATAGGTGTTGTAATCCCGGATGGTCAGCTCCGGCAGATAGGGCCGCATACGTCCCTTCATTCTGTTCATTCCTTTCGCGGGCCGCGCCGGGCGCAGCCTTTCTTGCAGGGGAAGACCGCTTCCCCACAGCTATAGACTAGTATAATCTATTTTTCGTCAGCGTTCAACCGTTCTTTTGTAAATTTAATTAGAAAAGACCGCACTGGAATCGATTTCAGTGCGGTCTTTGGGTGCATCTTATTTCTTTTCGAAACGGCCCGTGTGGCCGGGCTGGGTGCGCTTGCCGTCAAAGCCGCTCTTGGGCATGGGCTTTGCGGGGCGGTTCTCGAACTTGGGGGCGTTGTAGTACATATACAGCTGGCAGGGGATCATGCCGTTGTACATCTTGCGGCGCTTGTTGGCCCGCTTGCCGTAGTGGTGTTCAAAATCCATATCGGCAGTGATGGCATAGACACCGGCGCAGGGGTGGGCCTCCATCTGCTGGCCGAGGGTACGGGCCAGCTTGGCGGCACCCTCGATGGTGCTCATGCGCTCGCCGTACGGGGGATTGGTCAGGACGATGGCCTCGCTCCTGGCGGCGAAATCGGCCACGTCGGCCACCTCGAAGTGGCAGCGCTTCTCCACGCCGGCCAGCTTGGCGTTGGCGTTGGCCAGAGCCACGGCGGCGGGGTCGATGTCGTAACCGAAGGCCTCAAAGCCCACGTCCAGCTTGGAGTCGGCCAGAGCCTTCTGGCGCTGCTCGGCCCAGATGGCGGCAGGCACGAAGCTGTAGCGCTCGGCGGCAAAGCGGCGCTTGAGGCCGGGGGCGATGTTCATGGCCTTCTGAGCGGCCTCGATGAGGAGGGTGCCGCTGCCGCAGAAGGGGTCTTCCACGAGGCTGTCGCGGCGGACGCGGCCCAGGTCGGCGATGGTAGCGGCCAGCGTCTCACGGATGGGGGCCTCCATGGCGTTGCGGCGGTAGCCGCGCTTGTGCAGGCCCTCGCCGGTGGTATCCAGCATGATCTCGCAGACATTCTTGCGCAGCATGAAGCGGATCTTGTACTCCGCGCCGGTCTCGGGCAGAACAGAGGTATGATGCTTATTCATCAGGCGCTTTGACTACAGCCTTTTTGATGATGCTCTGGCAGGCAGGCACGCTGGTGAGCTGGCTGTTCAGGGAAGAGCCGGTCACAGGGAAGGCGGCATCGGCGGGCAGCAGCTCTTCCCAGTGGATGGAGTAGACGCCGTCGAACAGCTCGTCGAAGGTGGTGGCCGTGTAGGTGTTCAGGAGCAGCATCACGCGCTCCACGGTGCGGAGGTTGAGGTTGGCGGCGGCGATCATATCCGCGCCGCCCTTGAAGGTCAGACGGCCGTCGCTGACCCGGATGTCTTCGGCGCCGATGCGGCGCAGCTCAAAGTTGGCCGTGGACTCGCACCCGAAAAAGCAGGGGGCGATGAGTTCAAATTTTGCAGGCATTCTGGTTTCCTTTCCTGTCGGGTGCGGCGTGCCGCACCAAAAAACAGGCCCGCCCGCTGGGGGCAGGCCCAAAGCTTCTTCGTCTTGTGCGGACGGCTCAGCGGCTGCCGCGGCGTCCCCGGGGTGCGTAGCCGCCGCCCCGGCGGTTGTTGGTCTCGTGGTCGAGGTCGGCCATCTTCTCTTCGCTCTGGCTCTTGAAGCGGCTCATCATGTCCTCAAAGCTCAGGTTGTCGCTCTTGGCCGGGGCCTTGGGCTGCCAGACGCGGGGCGCTGCGTCCCGTGCCGGGCCGCGTCCGCCCTGGGGACGGCCGCCCTGACCGTTGCGGCGGAAGCCGCCTTCCCGCGGGCCGTTGTTGTTGGGGCGGGGGCCGCGGCCTTCACGCGGAGCGCGGGGTGCCGGCGGCAGCAGCCGCTTGATGGACAGCGCGATCTTGCCGTCCGGTGCCACATTGATGACCTGCACCTTCACAGTGTCGCCGTCATGCAGCACGGCTGCAATGTCCTGCACATACTCGTTGGACACCTCAGAAATGTGGACCATGCCCACGCGGCCCTCCGGCAGCGCAACGAATGCGCCAAACGGTTTTACGCCGGTGACACGGCCTTCAAAAATATTCCCTACCTCAATCGCCAAAACTCAATACTCCTTGTTGACTAATATGTTTCCCGCCGGCCGCAAGCCGCCCGGGGCGCGGCATCAGTTGCCCGTCACATCCACAAAGATGCGCTCGTTGGCCGCCGCATAATTGTAAGAGTCCCGCGCGACCCACTCGGTCACGTCGTCCGAGTCGCCGCTGAGGATGCGCTGCATCTCCTCGTTTTGGGTCTTCTGCTGGTCGATCTGCTCCTGCAGGGTGTCCAGCTCCGCTTTCTTGGAGCTGAGTGCCACCTGATTCGCGATGTACGCCGCCAGCATACTCAGCAAAAGCAGAAGGAAGAGCAGTTTCAGCACAGCGCCCACGACGGACGCCTTTCTCTTCCGCTTTTTCCGGCTCGGATTTGCCATAACACAGTGCCTCCCGTTTTCGGACAGCAGGCCCGATGCGCCTGTACTCTCACTTTGATACGTTTGAATTATACAACATACGCCGTGGTGTTGGCAAGCTCTTTTTCTGTTTTTTTGCAAGTCTTTTTTCGTTCCGCCGTACTTTGGCGGCGGCGCGGGCGGCTTTCCACGGGGCGATGCACCGGGCGGCGAGCCGCACCGGCCCCAGCAGCAGTTTCCCCGCAAAGGCTTCGGCAGCGGCGAACAGAGGCCGCAACGCCGCCTGCACCGCCCCGGCGGCGCAGAACGCCGCCAGCGCCATATAGCCCCGCAGCTGCCCGGCCTGACTCTGGGAGACGGCGTAGCTCTGCAAAGCCATCAGCACGGCTCCCACAAAAAGCACATCCGGCAGGAACGCGGCCCTGCCCCGGGTGGGCAGAACGGCCCGCGCCGCGCCCAGCACACCGCCCAGCACCGCGCAGGCCGCCATCTCCTGCCCCACCGCCCCGGGCGAAAGCGCCGGGCCCATCACCGGACAAGACGGCGCAAAAAGCCGCCCGGCGTATGCTCTGCGGTGTATTCCAGCGTGTCCACCCGGCCTGTAAGCTTGACTTCGCCCTTGTCGAGGTCGAGGCTGGTGACGCTCAGCTCGGCCCCGGTGAGTTCCAGCGTCCCTTTCGAGGTGAGCAGTGCCGCCCCCTCGGCGTCGCAGCGGATGACCCGCCGCACACCGGTGACGGTCAGCTTGTTCCGCCCCTCCAGGATGATGTCGTGAGGCAGAGCCTGCTCCGGCTTTGCGTCCTGTTGTTTCATGACATTCCCCTCCCCTTTTCTGCCATCTTATGCAGGGCGGGGCGGGGTCATGCCGGATCTACTCGGCTTTCGGGGCGTCGTGGGCGGCTGCCAGCACGTTGTCCTGCTCGATGATCTCGTACATCTCGCGGGCCACGTCCTTGGTGCGGGGCTCCACGTCGGAGAGGACCTTCACCTTGATGGGCCGGTTGCCGAAGGTGACCTCGATGATGTCGCCGGCCTTGACGGCCTGGCTGGCCTTGGCGGTCTTGCCGTTGATGAGGATGCGGCCCGCGTCGGCCACCTCGTTTGCTACCGTGCGGCGCTTGATGAGCCGCGAAACTTTCAGGTATTTATCCAGTCTCATGTTATGATCCTCCAGAAAAGCAGAACCTCTCTGTCATTGCGCTTTGCCCGCTGCCGCGCCTCCGGACAGGAGAGCCGACGCAATGTGCCTGAGAGGTTTTACAAAAAAACCGCCGGAACCACTGCGGCCCCGGCGGCAAAAATCAAACTTACAGGGTATCCTTCAGAGCCTTGCCCGGCTTAAAGACAATGCTCTTGGAAGCAGCGATGGTGATGGGCTCACGGGTGCGGGGGTTGATGCCCTGACGCTCAGCGCGCTCACGCACCTCGAAGGTGCCGAAGCCGGAGATGGAGATCTTCTCACCCTCGGCCATAGCCTTGCCCAGTGCCTCGAATGCAGCGTTGACAGCCATCTCAGCGCTCTTCTTGCTCATCTCAGTGTTTGCCGCAACCTGTGCGATCAGATCGGTCTTGGTCATAATAAAAGCCTCCACAATATTCTCAACATTTTCTATTCGAGCAGACGGTCTGACCGTCTGGTACCCGTTTACGTTTCGTCCGCTTCCAGCCTCTGGGTGAAGCGCTTTGCCGCAAAGGTCAGTGCCTCTTCGGCATCCACACCGGCCAGACGCATGGCATCGGCGGCGGCCAGCAGCAGCTCACCGGCGTTCTCTGCCGTCTGCTGTGCGTCCCACGCGGCCTTGGCGCTGTCCAGAGTCCTGGCCGCACCGGCGGCATCCTCCGGCCCGCAGCCGAACCGCGCGGCCCGCTTCTGGAGCTTCTGGGCGCGCATCAGGGCGGGCAGGGTGGCCGGGACGGTGTCCAGCTCATCGGCCAGGGTCGTGCGGCCCTTTTCCTTATTTTTGAGCGCATCCCAGCTGTTTATACCAGCATTTTCCGCCGCAGAGGAAGCAAAGATGTTCGGGTGGCGGAAGACCAGCTTCTCGCACACCTCGCGGCAGACCTTTTCCATGTCGAAACGGCCCCGCTCCTCCTCGATGACGGTGTGGAACACCACCTGCATCAGGACGTCGCCCAGCTCTTCCTGCATCATGACAGGGTCGTCGGCGTCGATGGCTTCCAGCGCCTCGCACGTTTCTTCCAGAAAGTTTTTCCGGATGGAAGCGTGGGTCTGGACTTTGTCCCACGGACAGCCGTTCTCTCCGTCTCTCAGGATGCGGATGATCTCCACGAGGTCTTCCGCCGTATAGTGTTCACGCGGCGTCCAGTCCTGCATGGGGCGTCTCCTTTCCGCATTCCGAAAACATCTGCGAACAGATTCAAATTGTACCGCAGAATCTGCCGAAATGCAAGGGTACAAGCGCATTTTCCGGCTTTTCATTTCAATTGTTTCCAGAATTTTCACACTTTGCCCTGTTTCTGTGCAGAAAGGGCGGCATCTCCCTACGGGGACACCGCCCTTTCAAGGCTTTTGGGGTTTACAGCTGTGCGCCGCACTTATTGCAGAACAGTGCATCGTCCGAGACGGGTGCACCGCACTGCGGGCAGGTCTTGCGGGGCTCTTCGGCAGGCGCTGCCTCGGCAGCGGGAGCTTCTTCAGCAGCCGGCTCTTCGGCTTCGGTGAATTCCACCTCAGCGGTTTCCGCCGGGGTCAGAGAGGCTTTCAGGCGGGCGATCTCGCCCTCGATGCTGTCGATCATCTCGATGTATTTATCCACCAGCGGCTGGTTTTCTTCCTTGCCCTTTGGCCAGACTGTACACCAGTGCGCCCAGCTGACCGCTGTGCCTTGAGCAGCTTGCCCTGCTCATTGACGATCAGTGCCTGGGTCTTGCCCTTCTCGGCCAGGTCTTTGGCGGCGTTCTTGCCTTTTTCTGCGTATTCCAAGCCCATTTCCTTGATCTTATTGAAATCGAAATCCATAAAAGACACCTCTCTCTTCCTCCATACACGGCCCGGCCTGCGCCGGACCACGGGTTGTGGGGTCATGCCCATTATAGCGCGCCGCCTGTACAATTGCAACGCATGTCCTGCATTTTTTACAGTTTGGTGCAGGTTTGGAAACAAATTTTTCGCATTTTCCCCATATCTTGGGGTCGGTCAGACCTTGCCGCCATAGAACTCCCGCAGCATGCTGTCGGGCGGCAGCAGGTCCAGGCTCAGCGGCGCCACATGCTCAAAGCGGCGGGCCGTCTCGTCCCACAACTCGGCATTGTGGCCTTCCAGCGTGAACTGGCGGCGCACCACGCCCAGCAGGTTGGAGATCAGGCCCAGCTCGTAGGTAAAAGAGGTGTCCAGCAGAAAGTCTGCCGTGGTCTTGAAGCCCTTGATATACCGGGTCTCGCCGTCCAGCACCCGGTCCCACATGGCAAGGGTCTTTTCGGGGCTGCGGCCCCGGGCGGCAGCGTCCCGCAGGGTGCGGCGGCAGAGGCGGATGTCCTGGGTGTTGATGACACGGCGGCCATCAATGCAGTATTCCTCCCGCAGGCCGGCGTAAATGCGGTAGACGTCGTCGCCCTTCACAAGGCCCGTCAGCTCAGGGTTCAGGGCATGGATGCCCTCCACGATGCAGACGCCGCCCTTGAGGTCCAGCGTCTCCGTCTCGGAAGAGCGGGACTCGGTGGTGAAGTCGTAGATGGGCAGCACGGTCTTGCCGGTGGTGCTCAGATCGCTGAGGCACTGGCGGATGAGGGGCATATCCAGCGTGTCGGGATTCTCGTAGTCCAGCGTACCGTCGGGCAGGCGGGGGTAATACTGAGCGCCCTTGAAGAAGTTATCCAGACTGATGACATGGGCCGGGGTGCCGGAGGCTTCCAGAGCCTCGGCCACCTTATGAGCCGAAGTCGTCTTGCCGCTGGCCGACGGGCCGGTGAGCATGACGATCTTGGCGCGGGAGTCCCTGATCTTCTGGGCAGCATAGGCCACCCGCTGGCGGTAGCTCTTCTCGCTCATCTCCGCCAGCGCCGCCGGGCTCTGGGCGGCGACATTGTACAGGTCTATCTCAACCAGACGTTTCGGTACCCAAATCGTGATCATAAAAAACAGCCACTCCTTTTTCCGTTTCCACGCACTTCGTCGAAACGACTGGATGTATTCTGTCGGATACTTGAAATTAAAAGTAATGCGCTGCATCCGCTTGCCGCCGTCGGCCACCAGCTTGGTGCTGCCGCCTGCGCCGGCCGAGAGGATGGTCTGGACTTCTCCATGATATAGATATTATAATACCCCTCGTGGCCCGGCTTGCACCAGCCCACGTTTTCCAGGTTTTGGAGGGTATTTTTTCTGACGATAGAGATAGTAGGGCCGATAGCCCGCCTCGGCCAGCAGATGGCACTTTTCCAGCATGGCGGCGACATCGGCGTAGTCGTTCTCCTTCTGGTCCTCGATGACGATGCGGGAGGCCCGCTTGAGGGTCAGGGTGTGGACGGTGATGTTCTCAGGGTCGAGGGCGATGGCCTGACGCAGGCTCTTTTCGAACCCTTCCACCGTGTCGCCGGGCAGGCCAGCGATGAGGTCCATGTTGATGTCGTCGTGGCCTGCGGCCCGGGCCTCGGCATAGCAGTCGAGGATGTCCTGAGCCGAGTGCCTGCGGCCAATGTTCGCCAATACTTCATCCGAAAAGGTCTGCGGATTGATGGAGATGCGGGTCGCGCCGTATTCCTTGATGACGGCCAGCTTTTCGGCGTCGGTGCAGTCGGGGCGTCCGGCTTCCACCGTGTATTCCACGATGGCGGAAAAGGTCGAAGCAGTCCCGCACCGTCCCCATGAGCTGGCGCAGCTGCGCTGCCGAAAGGCTGGTGGGGGTGCCGCCGCCGATGTAGATGCTGCAGAGCTTCAGCCCGGCCTTGTCGGCCTCGCCCCGGATGGCCTCGACCTCTTTGCACAGGCAGTCCACATAGGGCTGCACCAGCTTGCGGTCACGGTCGAGGTTGCAGCTGACGAAGCTGCAATAGCTGCACCGTGAGGGGCAGAACGGGATGCCGATATAGAGGCTGTAGGTCCTGGGCGCACTGCCTGCTTTCAGGACAGGCTCCTGCAAGTCCGCGATGGCCTTGGCCATGCCGTATTTTTCGGGCGAGCAGTCGAAGCGCTTGAGGAAGAAATCGTCGATCTCCTCTTCCGTCCAGCCTGCGGCCCGCTTGTCGTGGACGAGGCGCACCGGGCGGACTCCGGTCATCTTGCCCCAGGGCGGGCGGATGCCCGTCCAGCTGCGCAGCAGGTCATAGGTCAGGCTGGCCAGCGCAAATTCCGGCGTCTCGCCGCCCTCCTCCACGGGAATGGGCAGAGGTGCTTCGGCGGTCCGGCTCTTGCCGCCCTGCCGCACCATGGCCCAGAGCTTGTCAGGCCGCTTCTCGGCCCAGACGCAGTCTGCGCCGTCCTCGGGCGGGGTGAGGGTGAGCGGGGCCATTGGGTAGAACAGGCGGACGAGGTGCTCCACCTCGTAGCCCGAGCCGAGGCCCGTGATATAGATATTCATGTGAAATCCCGCCTTTTTATGCGTTTCTCAGCGCATTTTTGATATAGAAGTTGGTGGCGGCCTCCTGCCCGAAGGTGGAGAAATCGCCGTGGCCGGGCAGCACCTGCGCCTCGGCCGGGACGGGCAGGGCCGCGAACTTGCGCAGGCTCTCGTCCATCTTCCGGCTGTCGCCGCCCTCAAGGTCGGTGCGGCCGATGCTGCCCTGAAAGACCGTGTCGCCCACGAAGAGATAGTTTTCGCACAGCAGCACCACGCTGCCCTCGGTGTGGCCGGGGGTGTGCCAGACAGTGAAGCTCAGCTCATCGAGGGGGATGACCTCGCCTTCTTCGTAACCGCTGTCCGAGCCCTTGAGGGGCAGCAGCTGGGTCCCCCGACAGTCGGCGGGCTCACAGTAGAGCTTTGCGCCCCACTCGCGGCTCAGGACCCCCGCACTGCCCACATGGTCGTAGTGGCCGTGGGTGCAGAGGATAAGGCTCAGCCTGCCGCCGTGCTCCTTTAAGATCTTATCGTATTCCTGCACCTCGGCGGCGGGGTCGATGACCACCGCGTTGCCTGCGTCCGAGATGAGCAGGAAGCTGTTGGTGTAAAACGGCGCAGGGCCGACCAGATGAAATGCCTTCATGGTTTATTTTTCTCCTTTATGCCACTCGTCGGTGTCGATGACGATGGTGCAGGGGCCTTCGTTGACCAGCGACACCTGCATATCTGCGCCGAACTCGCCGTGCTGGACATCCTTGAGGCCCTGCCTGTTCATCTCGGCGAGGAACAGCTCGTAGGCGTCCACAGCCAGCGGCGGTTTTGCCGCCTTGATGAAGCTGGGGCGGAAGCCCTTCTTCGTGTCGCCGTAGAGGGTGAACTGACTCACCACCAGTGCAGAGTACCCAAGGTCCTTTGCGCTGAGGTTCAGCTTGTCGTTTTTCGTCCTTGAAAATGCGCAGGCCTGCGCATTTTTCAGCCAGTTTCGGCACGATGTCGAGAGTATCGGTGTCCTTGACGCCCAGCAGGATGACGAGGCCGGGACCGATGGGGCGCGGCTCGCCGCCGTTGACCCGGACGCTGGCCGAGGATACGGCCTGAATGACTGCACGCATATTAGCTCCTTGTTACCTTGAGCACATCCTTGACTTTGGACAGACGGGCCACGACCCGGTTGAGGTGCTCTGTATTGTTGATGCCGATGGTCAGGCTGATGACGGCACAGTTGTTCTCCACCTGACGGGCGTTCATGGCGTAGATGGGGACGCGGATGTCAGCCAGCGCGGCCAGCACATCGGACAGCAGCTCGTTGCGGTTGAGGGCGATGATCTCCAGACCGGCCTTGTAGCTGTCCTTGACGCTGTCGGCCCAGTACGCCTTGACCCAGCGGGGGGCGTTGGAGGGGTCTTTCATGCTGGACATCGCGTTGGCGCAGCTCTGCTTGTGGATGGAGACGCCGAAGCCCCGGGTGATGAAGCCCACGATGGGGTCGCCGGGCAGGGGCGAGCAGCACTTTGCAAACTTGATGGGGGTGTTATCGAAGCCCTCCACCACCACGCCGTCGGTGGCGTGGACGCGGCTCAGATCGACCTTCGGCAGGTCCTCCACCGACTTGTTTTCCGCAGCCTCGGCGGCCTTGAGCTTCTGCCACTCCTCTTTGAGCTTGGGCAGGCAGTTGGCGATGGTCATGCCGCCGTAGCCGATGGCGGCGTAAATTTCCTCCGCGTTGTTCTGGCGCAGACGGCGGCTGCAGCTGCCCACGAACTCATCCAGCTGGTCGTCGGGGATGAAGATCATCTCCCGGCGCAGCTCTTTGGCCAGCGCGTCGCGGCCCTGCTGGATGTTCTCTTCGCGGCGCATCTTCTTGAACCAGTTGCGTATCTTGCTCTTGGCCTCGCTGGTGCGCACGATCTTGAGCCAGTCGCGGCTGGGGCCTTTGTCCGCCGGGCCGAGGATGACTTCAATGATCTCGCCCGTCGCCACGACATGGTCGATGGGGACGATGCGGTTGTTGACCTTACAGCCCACCATCCGGTTAGCCGACGGCAGAGTGGATGGCGTAGGCAAAGTCGATGCAGTTTGCACCCGCAGGCAGGTTGATGACGTCGCCCTTCGGGGTGAAGGCAAAGACCTCCTCCGGCAGCAGGTCGCTCTTCAAATCGTGGAGCAGATTGCCGGAATCCTCGCTGACGCGCTGGTTTTCCAGCAGCTGGCTGACCCAGGCCAGACGCTCGTCCAGCTTATCGTGGCCCTCGAGGCCCTCTTTATACTTCCAGTGGGCGGCAACGCCGTACTCGGCCTGCTCGTCCATGGTGCGGGTGCGTATCTGCACCTCGAAGGGGATGCCCTCGTGGCCGATGACGGTGGTGTGGAGGCTCTGGTAGCCGTTGGGCTTGGGGGTGGAGATATAGTCCTTGAAGCGGTTGGGCAGCGGGTGGTACATATCGTGGATGAGGCCCAGGGTGCTGTAGCACTCAGCCAGGGTGTCCAGGATGATGCGCACCGCGTAGATGTCGTAAATTTCATCGAAGGATTTGTTCTGCATGATGGTCTTGCGGTAGATGCCGTAGATGCTCTTGACTCTCCGCTTGATGGTCGCGCCCTCGATGCCGCTCTCCTCGAGGCGGCTCTTGATGACGCCCGACACGCTGGCCAGGAACTCGTCGCCCGCGCGCTCGCTGAGCATCTTGTTGATCTCCTCGTAGCCCACGGGGTCGAGGTAGTGGAGGCTGCGGTCTTCCAGCTCCTCCTTGACGTTCAGGATGCCCAGACGGTTGGCGATGGGGGCGTAGACCTCCATGGTCTCCCGGGCTTTGTCGCGGCGCTTCTGCTCCGGCCATGCGTCGCCGGTGCGCATATTGTGCAGGCGGTCACAGAGCTTGATGATCATGACGCGGACGTCACGGCTCATGGCCAGCAGCATCTTGCGCAGGTTCTCGGCCTGCAGCTCTTCGATATTGGAAAATTGGATCTTGGTCAGCTTGGTGACGCCGTCAACGAGCAGCGCGACCTCGGGGCCGAACTTCTGCTTGATCTCGGCCACCGTGACCGGCGTGTCCTCGGCCACATCGTGCATGAGGGCCGCAGCAATGCTCTCGCTGTCCATGCCCAGCTCCACCAAAATCTGCGCCACCGAAAGCGGGTGACAGATGTACGGCTCGCCGCTGCGGCGGCGCTGCTCGCCGTGGGCCTTTTCGGCCAGCGCGTAGGCGCGGTCGATCATAGCAAAATCATAGGGACGGCCGCTGTCAACCAGACTCTCTTTCAGATCGTCATAGGTGATGGGCATTTTTACTTCTTGCACGTTTGTGTTTTCCATAGTCCGTTCCCCTCTCCGTTTTCTATCTGTCTTGCACAGCGCGTTTTCGGGCATTCTGTAGGGCGCTCATGCCTGTTTTGCCAGCTCCGCCAGCTTTTGCAGCACCGGCGCACTGGCCAGGTCCTGCTTGGCCGTCACGGGCACGAGCAGCCAGCGGCCCTCCTGCTCCTCAATCAGGCCAAGCTCCTGCAGCGCCGTCAGGCTTGCCAGCGTCTTGCCGGTGTTCTGCGGCCCCTCCGCCGCAAAAACCGGCTGCAGATCCGCCGCGGCCACATGCCCGCCGCGGATACGCCGGTAGAGTGATACCGTGTCGGCGCGGGCCGGCAGCAGCGCGGCGGCGCGGGCCGCGTCGAGGCTGCCGCCGGTGCGGAATGCTTCAAACCACGCGGCCTGTTCACTGGGAGTATTGCCCAACTCCGCAGGGCGGATAGCCTTGAGGTGCGCGGACACCATCGGCCCGCTGCGCCCGTTGAAGATCGAGACCTCGAGCGCGGCCTCCACCTCACTGCCGACGGGATAGGCAAACGCCTGCGGCGCAATGCCGAAGCTCGACGCAAACAGCGTGTCGCTGCCCTGCCGCAGCCGGATGCGGGTGTGGCGGCCCTCCGCGCCCATCGGCCAGATGCCGTCCACAAAGGCATGCTGCACCAGCAGCACGGGCGTGGGGTTCTCGCGGCCAAAGGGTGCCAGACGGGCCAGTTCGCCGACGTTTTCCAAATTCAGCTCGCCCAGCGTGGCA
>ENA-OQKW01000288-OQKW01000288.1-human-gut-metagenome-genome-assembly--contig:-NODE-288-length-13306-cov-3.511192_pt1 | contig 13306 bp, 15 predicted proteins | sample MGYA00242657_ERZ504815 | MGnify/ENA primary metagenome ERZ504815 (study PRJEB26092, sample SAMD00036404) | human gut metagenome | host: Homo sapiens | study: EMG produced TPA metagenomics assembly of... | reverse complement strand
AACTTTTATGACCAACTATTACAGTATTTTACCGGTAAGTGCAAAATATGGCTTCCGGATATAACCCGGAATCTGTATTTGCAGTTCATGTAGACCTTGTAATCAATAATTTCAGTATACGCTAGAATCCGTTTCCTGTACATGAACAGGATGACGTTAATATATAAACAAAATTTTTACAGTTGGCAGTACTTAGACCAAAAAAAGTACCGATATCAGTCTTGCAAAGACCTTGTATCGGTTCTTTTTGTATTTTCTCATTATCTAATTATGGGAGGATTTTTCTATATCACCGAAAAAAACTATTATTCCCGCACTTCAAGCCACTGGTCAATATTCCCAAAATAGTACCGCCTGCAGGTTATCTACATCAACCAGTTGCGGGAAGCTGTTTCTGATGATCATGACACCATTTTCCTTATCCTGTTTTTCTCCACCGCCAGCGATGCCTCCCATGGTCAGATCGAGTGTTAAAACCGTTCCATCTTTATAACGCACCTGGTCAATATTAGCTCTGCCATAAAGATCCATGCCATAATCTGTACCTGTGTACTCAAACTTGTTTTTCTCATCTTCATACACCTTCATAGCTTCATCATAATCAAGATATAATGACCATAAAAGGGGCGTTACTTCCATTTTTTTCACTGTGATTTCATAACCTCCAAAATCACATTTCCGGTTCACTTCCAGAGTTGTCGGAGGCTTTACTGCACCCAGAGTCCATTTAAAATCCCATGTTCCATCTGTAATAACAGTCTTATCATAATCCCCTTCCTCCGTAAGATTCTTCAATGTGATTTCTACAGTTTTATTACTCAGATTATAATCACTGTCATAAGAAATCCCTGCTGTGAAATATTTAGAATGTGCCGAATCCTGATCATAGTTCAGCAGATTATCCTGGCTCACACCTGTACTCAGGCTTCCAAATCTGTCATCATCTTCTGCATATACTTCTTTTCCATCGATCTTAAAATGTGTCATCTCCTCAAAAGAAGTATGATCAGTCATAGAAATACTGTCCTCTGTTTTCACTTCAAAAAAAGCATACAGGAATCCCTGATCCTGAATAGAATCTGTCAGGGTAACCGTCACACCATTTTGTGTTACAGACTGGTCTATATTCTGAATATAGTTTGATTCCTGCATCGTTTCCTGCTGTTCCTCAGAGGGTTCCAGTCTTTTTAACAAATGGTCATTCCATTTAAAGAACTCTTTTGCCGCCACTGTTACTCCCATGCCTGTACAGATCACTGCTGCTGCAATCAGTAATCGGCCACTGAATCTTTTTCTTTTGTATTTTTTATCAACTGCATCTGCCTGCTCAATATGTCTCAGTGTCTCTTCAAATTTATCATGAAAATCCTGTGGTACTTCCGGTGCTATATTATTCCATTTGTTCTCTAACATGACATTTTCCCCTTTCCTGTTATTCTCTTTGATAGTTTGCTGTTTTTCCCAGGCATCGGTCTTTTCTCTTCTTCATCGGATAACTGTGCTTTCAAAAACTCTCTTGCACGGGAAAGTCTGCTTTTAATCGTTCCTTCCGGAATATCCAGAGCCTCACTGATCTCTTTCTGTGAGAATCCTTCTAAATAATACAATGTTACCAAAATCCTCAGATCCTCCGGAAGTTCCATAATCGCCATATACAGATGACTGTATCTGTCCTCCTCAGTCAGCCTCATATTGTCCATATATTCTTCATATGGAATAACATTTTTTCTTTTCCGAAGAATCCCATTGCATTCATTGATCAATATCTTTGTGATCCATGTTCGAAAATACTTTTCTTTCTTTAAGGTGGGAAGTTTCTCATATGCCTTAAGAATTGTTTCCTGCACAGCATCCCCACAATCAGAGTCATTCTTCAGAATGGACTTTGATATATGATACAGCATGGCTTCTGCATCCCGAACCTCCTTAATAAATATATCTTTTGTCATAACTTTTGTCTTCTCCTTTTGTCCAGCCGAATTACTACACGTGTTTGCTTTTTTACTTTTACACTAATTAGATGCACCGAGAAGAGAATTGGTTCTCATAAAATTATCTCAGGATTTTGTAATGTAAAAAAATACAGTTTGCACATATACAATGATACAATAAAATATAAAAATTATAGCAATTCCTACACGAAAGGGGTCATGTTTTATGAGAAAAGAAACAATTTTATTTCTGTGTTTACTATGTTTCTGGCAATTGGTTTTGCAATTATCTTCTCCATACCCGTAAAAGCAACGGCAAATGGGGTCCAATTAAAAGCAAATCGGACATACACAGCATATGATGTTACCGGTGATGGAACGAAAGATAAAATCAGAATCAGAGCATCCAATCAAACCGACGATGAAGCATATTCGTCACTTACTGTATCGGTTAATAGGAAAAACAGCTTACAGAATTAAAAAATACACGTTTTTATAATGTTATAGCAAATATTTATACATTGAAAAACGGACAGCCGTTTTTATATCTCTATGCACCAGCCGAGAATGGTGACGGACCTGTATGTGCATTATTAAAATACACAAACGGAAAGTTCAGAAAGGCCCTTGATTTCACTGAGATTATGGCAGGATACGGAGACCATCGCATAGGTGAAGTTACCAACTTAAATGGAAATAAGATTGTAATTACAGAGAGCATCGTTTCTTATTCTCTTGGTATCAATGCAATTAATTTCACCTACGAATATGTCAATGGAAGATTTGTTCCGACAAGCAGATATGGATCTTACAAAGAAATATATTCCGCAGATGGAAGCAGCCGATATTTCACAGTAAACAGTGATCTTCCGGTGTATACCAGACCAGGCGCTACTGCGGTGAACACAACACTGAAAACTGGATCATTAACAAAAATCATTAAATGCGCACTCATAAATGGAAAGATGTATATTCAGTTAGAATGCGATGGAGAAATCTACTGGATTAAAGCGCTGGAAAATCCACCGATTGCTGATAACGAAAGACAATTTATGGAAGTTAGATATGCAGGATGATATCATGAGGTCTGGGTTTATAAACTCAGACCGTTTTGTTATTTGTATTTATTATGAGTGCAGATATGCACAGTTTGCGCTTTCATCTACTACAATATATTTATGGTTAATATCCCTTACAGCCAGTAAGGAATTATCCATCTTGTTGCTTAAGCTGTTAAAATGTATGGAGCAATCGGTATATCGTCTTATTCATCTTGGACTTCGCGTCCGTTGCCGAGACTGATAACCAGCTCCTCATTTGCAGCGTTCGTTTTATGCAGGTTGAACTGCCTTCGGTACGTTCGTGTCACACCACAGTAGATGGAATAGGCAATGAGTAAAACTGGTCTTTATCCATTGCATAATCTGATTTTAAGGAGTGACAAATTTATGAATATGAATGCAGTAGGTATTGATGTTTCCAAAGGAAAAAGCATGGTTGCTATCCTTCGTTCTTATGGTGAGATCATTTCAAAACCATTTGAAGTCAAACACACAGTCAGTGGGATTCGCTCTCTCATTGAGCAGATCCAATCCATTGATGGCGAATCTCGTATTGTCATGGAACACACCGGTCGTTATTACGAACCTCTTGTCCGTGAACTTTCGAAAGCTGACCTTTTTGTATCTGCCATAAATCCCAAACTCATCAAAGATTTTGGAGACAACTCTCTCCGCAAAGTAAAGTCCGATAAAGCGGATGCAGTAAAAATTGCACGCTATACTCTTGACAGTTGGACGGAACTCAGACAGTATAGTCTCATGGATGAAATTCGTAATCAACTGAAAACCATGAACCGCCAGTTTGATTTTTACATGAAACACAAAACCGCTATGAAAAATAATCTAATCAGCATCCTTGACCAAACTTATCCGGGAGCTAACACTTATTTTGACAGCCCTGCCCGTGAGGATGGAAGTCAAAAATGGGTTGACTTTTCAGCCACCTACTGGCATGTGGATTGTGTTCGTAAACTCTCTCTAAACGCCTTTATCGACCACTATCAAAAGTGGTGTAAACGCAGGAAGTACAACTTCAGCCGTTCAAAAGCTGTTGAAATCTATGAAGCATCTAAGGAGCTTGTTTCTATACTTCCAAAAGACGATCTGACAAAGTTAATCATCAAACAGGCTGTAGAACAATTAAATACGGCTTCACAGACTGTGGAACAGCTTCGTACCATGATGAATGAGGCTGCTTCTAAACTGCCGGAATACCCTGTTGTCATGGCTATGAAAGGTGTAGGTAAATCGCTTGGTCCACAGCTTATGGCAGAGATTGGTGATGTCTCCCGATTTACCCACAAAGGAGCCATTACAGCCTTTGCAGGCGTTGATCCCGGTGTAAATGAATCCGGTTCATATGAGCAGAAAAGCGTTCCTGCTTCCAAGCGCGGTTCCAGTACTCTTCGTAAGACTCTGTTTCAAGTCATGGATGTTCTCATCAAAACAAAGCCACAGGATGATCCTGTCTACTTGTTTATGGATAAGAAACGAGCACAAGGAAAGCCTTATTACGTCTACATGACAGCCGGTGCGAATAAGTTTCTTCGCATCTACTATGGTCGAGTGAAAGAATATCTGTCTTCACTCCCAGAATAAATATCTCGTCAATACCTTTATTTTAGACCAGCGAATATCGGTGGTCTTATTTTAATGTTCAAAATCTTGCAAAAATTTTTGCCTGAAATCATCAATTTGCTATTGACTTTTTATTTGCAGGCTCGGTAATTGAATTGCCGAGGATTCCCGCTTATTATCCTAAAATTAGTATACCTATGGATAATTGAAAGGTACAGAATCTGCAAATCAAGTAGTAGTTCTATAGAACTATTTTACAAAAAAATCATAGGTTTAATTCCCAAAAACCACCAAGAGATTTTCTTATCTCCTGGCAGCTTCTCTTCATTATATCATTAAATTATTGTACAACACTCATGCTTTCATCGATCCAGTTCTGAACCATCGCAACACTTACTTTGAGATAGTGGGCTATTTTTTCAGCTTTCATTCCATCCGCAGCCATGGACAAAGCAGTTTCTTTTGCCTGTGGCACCACGATTTCATAAAAATAGAATCCCAGATAGCCGATATTTTCCAACTTGATGATGACAATACTCCTGTATGAGAGATAAAGCCCAAAAGAAAAGCAGTTTGAATCGAGAGTAACTAACTCGATAATCAAGCTGCTTTTTTCATATCACGTTATTCAATTCATCAAGACTTCTGCAATTATCTCTGCTGCTATCTGGGAACCTTTTTCATTTGGATGGCACCCATCATCCGCATAAAGATTTACTTTATCTGAAAGTTCATAAAATTTCTTTCCAACATCTGCAATCAAAGTATGGTTTCTATCTGCTGCCAGGTGATAAGCTTCATACAGTTTCTGATACATCTCATCATAATCCATTCCAAAAGTTTCCAACTTCTTTCCTCCACGTTGATATGCCCAGGTCGCATAAAAAAACTGGCTTTGCTCCATTCTCCCTGATCTTCTCACAGAGTTTTTCTGCATTTTCAAGGAAACAGGCTTTTGATGTAATTGGACCATTGCTCATTTCCTGTAAAATGACAAAATCCCATTTTTCATTTTGCAAAGCTTCCTGTGTACGCTTTCCCATCTTTGTTTTCGGATTTAACTGCTCTGCCAATCGTGCCCCTCCACGGGTATGTTGCACAATCTCTGCACCGGTCAACTCATCCAACATGTCCGGCATATGATTTGCCGTTGTAAAACTGTTTCCTAACATCAATATTCTCATCTTCTATATTCCTTTATTATGCGCATTTACTTCTATCGCATAAACCAATTCCGTATGTTCATCAAACAAAACCCACTCCACCAGATCAAAATCATCTGGATGTTCCTTCAAAAATCCAGCAACTGTATTTACTGCAATTCTTGCTGCAAGTCCAACCGGAAATGAATACACTCCTGTAGAAATTGACGGAAATGCGATTTTTCTGATTTTGTGTTCCAGTGCCAGCTGCATAGAAGATAAATAACAGCTTGCAAGTAATTCTTTTTCATTTTGATTCCCACCATTCCATATTGGTCCTACTGTATGGATAACATACTCACAAGGGAGCTTATATGCTTTTGTAATTTTTGCCTTCCCTGTCTCACATCCATGTAATGTTCTGCATTCTTCCAAAAGTTCTGGTCCTGCTGCTCTGTGAATTGCTCCATCCACACCTCCGCCACCAAGAAGTGAATTATTCGCAGCATTTACGATTGCCTGAACATCTGTAATTTTTGTAATGTCTCCTCTGATTGTTTTCAACAATTCCATAATTTCTTTACTCACACTTTCTGTATTCTTCCAAAATGTCATTTGCTCCATAGATATTCTGGGAGTGTTCCATATTGCTGTTGCACATATTCAAAGATTTCTTCTTTACTCACACTCTATTCAGTTCCTGTTTTCTCTTATGTCCTGTTCTCAATCATACCACATTTCCAACCTTCCTACTACTGCCCAAATCTTTTTGCAATTTGAACCTCTATTCCTGCAAGTATTATAAATTGCTTTATAGTTAGCTACCGAAATCGCCACTATTTTACTTAAAATCATGACGAAGTTTACGTTAAGAAGTTCGTACGCAGGTTTAACGAAAACCATGACGAACTATTTTACGAAATACCGTTTAAAAGTTACATAGAATTTATAATGCAATATATGAAGTGGTGTATATAACGTAAAAACCCTAGAAAATACTGGTATTTTCAAGGGTTTTAAGACTCTTTTTAAAGTTCTGCAAAAACCAGATTACTGTGCCATCTGTTTTGCAACTTCTTCTGCAAAGTTCTCTTCTTTCTTTTCGATACCATCACCTGTCTCGTAACGTACGAAACCTTTAACAGTGATCTTAGCACCGTTTTCTTTAGCAACCTGCTCTACGTATTTAGCTACAGACTGTTTTCCGTCTTCAGCTTTAACGTATGTCTGGTCAAGAAGGCAGATTTCTTTAAGCTCTTTTTTGATACGTCCTGTGATCATTCCTTCGATAACCTTAGCCGGTTTCTGGGATTCTTTCGGATCGTTCTGGATCTGAGCCATAAGGATTTCTTTCTCATGCTCAATGTATTCTGCGCTTACTTCGCTATCGCTTGTGTACTGTGGTTTCAGAGCTGCAATCTGCATTGCTACGTTCTTAGCCATTTCTTTAACAGCATCGTTAACTACGTCTGTTTCAACGTCTACAAGAACACCGATCTTACCGCCCATATGTGTGTAGGAAGCAACGAAACCGTTCTCTTCTGTAACCTGAGCAAATCTTCTGATGTTCATGTTCTCGCCGATAACTGCGATCTGAGCTGCAAGAGCTTCTTTAACAGTCTTAGTTGTATCAAGTGCCCATGCTTCTGCAAGGAAAGCATCGATATCTGCTGCTGTTGTGTTCATAGCCTGAGCTGCTACATCTGCAACGTAGTTCTGGAATTTTTCATTCTTAGCTACGAAGTCTGTCTCAGCGTTAACTTCTACAACAACTGCTTTCTTTCCGTCTTCGGAAACTAAAGTTTTGCAAAGACCTTCTGCTGCTACACGGCTTGCTTTCTTCTGTGCTGTAGCAAGACCTTTTTCGCGAAGGAATTCTACTGCTTTATCCATATCACCTTCTGTAGCTGTAAGAGCTTTCTTACAATCCATCATTCCGGCGCCGGTCATTTCTCTTAATTCTTTTACCTGTGCTGCTGTGATAGCCATTTCATTTTCCTCCTGAATAATATTCGTAAATCGCCCGGAGGGGCTTTTCCTTTTTCAATGACAGGAAAGCCTGTCGGCTTTCCTGTACTGGTTCAAAAAATTATTCTTCTGTAGCTGCGAACTCTTCAGATTCAGCTTCGATTTCACCGCCTACATCTGCAGTACCCTGTTTTGCTTCGATAACAGCGTCTGCCATTTTGGAAACGATTAATTTTACTGCACGGATTGCATCATCGTTACCCGGAATTACATAATCCAGTTCTTCCGGATCGCAGTTTGTATCGCAGATACCGATAAGCGGGATTCCTAATGTATGAGCTTCCTGTACGCAGATTCTTTCTTTCTTAGGATCTACGATGAAGATTGCATCCGGAAGTCTCTTCATTTCTTTGATACCGCCGATGTTTTTCTGTAATTTTGCAAGTTCTTTTTTCAGCTCAATAACTTCTTTCTTAGGAAGAACGTCAAATGTTCCATCAGCTTCCATAGCTTCGATTTCTTTCAGTCTTGCAATACGGCTCTGGATAGTTTTGAAATTTGTAAGCATACCACCTAACCATCTCTCGTTTACATAGAACTGTCCGCAACGCTCTGCTTCTGTTTTGATCGCATCCTGAGCCTGTTTCTTTGTTCCTACGAATAAGATGCTTCCACCGTCTGCTACGATATCAGCGATTGCATTGTAAGCATCGTCAACCATACCTACAGACTGCTGTAAGTCGATGATGTAGATACCGTTTCTCTCTGTGTAGATGTATGGAGCCATTTTAGGGTTCCATCTTCTTGTCTGATGTCCGAAATGTACGCCTGCTTCTAAAAGCTGTTTCATTGAAATAACGCTCATGTTTGTTCTCCTTTTTGGTTAATTTCTTCCGCCCGGTTCTTTTTCCTGGGGACCCAGCCTCACACCGCAGGGCACCATCCGCGGGAATCTCCGAACGTGTATATTTTTGCACGCGCAATAGATGCGCATGACTCGCAACTTCTGTAGTATAGCATACAAAAACCCTCCATGTAAAGAGGGTTTTTTGCAAATTTTTTATTATTTTTACAGTTTCTTCCAGGTTCTGATCTGCTTCTGACAAACTCAGTTTCCTGCACTTTACCGACACATGTTATAATGTCCATTATATCAGCGGACAATCAACCATGTATTCTTACAATTTTACTTATTTTGTGACAACACTTTCTTTTAATCTCTTTTCTTCTTCTGCAGTCAACTGTCGGCATTCGCCTTTTTTTGAGATCATCCGGCAATGTCAATACTCCCATGGAAATTCGTTTCAGATAGACGACTTTCTTTCCTACTGCTTCTGTCATTCGCTTGACCTGATGGAATTTCCCCTCTTTGATCGTAAGCTGAATTTCTGATGACCATCCTGACGGGTACTGTTCCAGTTCTGTCTCTTCAACTTTTCTTGTACTGAGGATCTCCAGTTTTGCCGGCATTGTGGGATTTTTTTTCTCCGATTTCCAGACCATCTGCGAAGTGCTGCACATCCTCTTTGGTCATACATCCGTCTGTAACCGCATAATAGGTCTTGTCCACATGTTTCTTTGGAGAAAGCAATTCATGCGCCAGTGCTCCGTCGTCTGTGATCAGAAGCAGTCCTTCCGTATCTTTGTCCAGTCTTCCCACCGGAAACAGGCCTTTTCTGTCTGATGCTACAAGTTCCATCACTGTTTTGTCCCGCTTATCTTCTGTGGCACTAACATACCCTGCCGGTTTGTGCAGAAGATAATAGACAAATTCCGGTGCCTGGGAAATTCTGTTTCCGTCCAGAACTACTTCATCCTCTTCACTGACCTTGATCTCCGATTTCTTTGCAGGCACACCGTTGACCTGGACTTTTCCTTTTTGAATAAATTTTTTTACCTCACTTCTGGTTCCTGCTCCTGCATCTGCCAGGAACTTGTCCAGACGAACTGCTTTCTTCATTCTTCTTCCTCGCCAGTTTCTACTATTTTCTTTATAAATTCCGGCTCTTTCGCTTTCAGTACAGCAAACTCTATTCCGTTTAGCGATTCTCCGGCAGACTCTGTAATGTTCAGAGCCACTTTCACACTCACACCCGCCTCCGTTTCCAGCCATGCCGGACACTCCAATTCACGGATCAGGCTCTGGGCTAATTCTTCTTTCTGTTCAGGATCTGTGACATCCATTTCTTCTGCATTATATGTCACTGAATAATCGTACTGTTTCAGTATTTTCTTTTTCCATAACAAAAGCATAACCTTTTTCTTTCAGGAAAACAAGTGTCCGCTTAAATGTCGGGAAAATATATCTTCCTACTTCTGCATAAGATTCCGGTGCAATATGCTCATCCATATCTGCATAGGAAGTAGCGTAAAGCTCCATCTGTCCACACGGGATTCCTATAAGTTCCTGCGGTGAGGCTTCTGCTATATCCTGTTTCAGCAGATCTAGCAGCTTCTGACTGTCAGATTTTTCCAGTGTTACAGAGTACTGATCATCTAATTCATTTAAAGGATCTACTGTTATAAAAGACACTTTCTGTCTGTATTTTTCCAGAATATCATATTTATTATCTTTTAATGTTCCCTGCTCATAGCATGCTTCCAGCAGTCTGCCAAGCTGCTCCGCTGTCACTATATATTGTCTGGTAATATCGAAACCGCTCTTCTTTTTAAACTGAACTCCTATTTCTGTTCCGCTGCACTCCTTACTGTTCTGATAAGACGCAATTTCTTTTAACACTTCATAGATTTTATCTGACATTCCCGCATCTGTCCATCTGCCATAATTTCCGCCCATAAAATAAAAGAGTCTGTCCAGTTTATATGAACCAGAACTCACTTCCATCTGCGGTTCATTCACACTCTCAGTTCCTATCCACTCCAGATTCAGACTGATTCCCTCAGTTTTTGCCATTGTCGGAATTCTTGTATCATATCCGATGGCATCTGTGTGTAATATCCAGGCACTGACAGCTACACATATTCCCAAAAGCAGAAGCTGCAGCTTATGTGCTGCCATTTTACGGAAATCCATTGCAAAAATAACCTGCAAAATTCCATAAAATACAACTGTCCCCAGCACAAGCCCGAATATCCACCAGCCAGTCCTGTTCTCTTCCGGTCCGATCAGCGCAAACATCGTTCCAATTGCCAGAGCAGCAGGGATTACGACCATAAACAAAAGGATTGGTTCCAGAAATCCGTAAACAAAAGATTTTCCTGTTTTCTCAGCTGGACGCTTTGTATATGCCAGATATGCACATACTGCCAGAACAATCAGAAGCAGTATCCCGCCCACTATAATGATCCAGAAATTCTTTTGTCCTGAATAAGTCCGCAATGCCACGGAAATAGATACAGGTGAAAGAAAAACAGATATCTTTTCTGCCATTCCCTCTTTAAGTCCCATATTCGTTCTGAAATACATCATTTCCAGCACCCATAAAAGAATGCCCAGTACCGGTCCGTAAAGGTAAACACAGCATAATGACAGAATACCTGCCAGAATATTTCCCGCAATTGCCAGTGCCAACACTGCTCCGAAATACAGCAGCAGATACATAAGCAAATGTTCCAGAAACATTTTCCCCGCTGCCGTGATCAGATGACTACCATGTCCTTTGCTGACTGCGATCGCCATTGTGATCAGTTCCATGATCACATATGGAACCAGATACAGCACCAGACCTCTGATTGCTTTTTCCCAAAAGAACCTGCTTCTTGTTACCGGAAGACTGTGATAAAAATCAATCTTATCTCTGGAAAAAAGATACCAGAATTCATTCAGGGCATTTACAACGGCCGCAAGCATTGTAACCAAAAAGCCTGGAACTATCAGATAGGAACAGATCATGGCAAAAGTCATCCTGTGGATTTCATCCGTCTGATTTCCGATCAGCATCAGTTCTGCTACCGGAAATGCAACCATAAACCCCAGTAACAACAGCACCAGAATCCAGGTACTGCCTTTTAAGCTGCTTCTTAATGATCTACCAGAAAATGTTTTTGACTTCATAGCCTGCCACCTCCGTTTCGCTGATAAATATCTCCTCCAGTGTCAATGGAATCACTTCGCAGAATATTGGATTTTGTGTCTGTACTTTCTGAAGTATTTCTTCTCTGCTCCCTCTTGCAGTAAGTATCAGAATTGATCCCTGATGTTCTTTCTTTAAAACGTCCAATTCTTTCAAAAGTGCTTCTTCTTTTGTCTGATCCGGCAGTACACACTGGATCTTATGGATATGGAATTTCATGTCTTCCAGTTCTCTGGATAAAAGAATTCCTCCTTTGTGCAGGAGTCCTACATGGTCACACACGTCCTCCAGTTCTCTCATATTATGAGATGCGATCACCGGGGTAAAATCCCGATTCATGATTTCAGACACAAACAGACTCTTTACTGCCTGACGCATGACCGGATCAAGTCCATCGAACGTTTCATCGCATAATAGATATTTTGTCCCTGCACTGATTCCCATAATGACCAGAAGCTGTTTCTTCATTCCCTTGCTGTAGGAACTGATCCTGCGTTTCTCATCCAGATGAAACTGGTCCATTAATTTACTGTAACGGTCAGTCATAAAGTCCGGATAATATTCTCTGTAGAAATCTTTCAGATCTGCTGCCGTATATCCCTGTGGAAAATATCCACCGTCTGAAATGTAAAATATCTGCTGTTTTATCTTTTCATTCTCATAGACCGGTTCCTGATCCACCAGGATTTCTCCTTCGTCCGGCTTTATCACTCCGGCAGCCATTCGAAGCAGCGTGCTCTTTCCTGCACCGTTGGTCCCTACCAGTCCGAAAATCTGGCGTTCACCGATTTCCATTAATACATGGTCAATGGCATGGATCTCTCCGAAAGCTTTACTGCAGTTTCTAATCTCTATCATGATTCGTCCTCCTTTTCAAAGATTTCCGCAAGCATTTTCTCCAGTTCCTCTCTGTTGAATCCTGTGTTTCTGCCTTTCTGTATCAGTGCTGTGAATTCTTTTCGGTAGCTCTCTCTGTTTATCTTCTGTACCTGAGAGCTGTCTGCTACGAAATTTCCTCTGCCTTTTACAGGATAGATCAGTCCCAGTTTCTCCAGCTCCATATATGCACGCTGGATCGTGTTGGGATTGACGGACAGTTCTGTGGCAAGCTGCCTTACTGACGGCATCTGCGATCCCGGCGGCAGGACACCGTTCAGGATTAGGATCTGAAATTTATCTGTAACCTGTTCATAGATTGGACGCCTGTCCTGATAATCCAAAACAATCACTGGTAATTCCTCCTTTCTGTTACGTGTTTCATGATGTGTTGTTTTATTTTATGTGTGTACTTAGTGTATTAGTTGTATTGATACATTCATAATACAGAATACTGTTGTATCTGTCAAGTACTTAATAGCTAAATACTTATTTGTCAAACAGATATTCTCTGTTTAATTCAGTAAAAGGTTATTTCCGAATCCTAATCAAACTGTTAGGTTTTACTCTTTCCAGTACATCTAAATTTCCGTATACTGATTATTTTCTTTTTGCCTTAACATAATACTTTTTTCTAATAACAAAAGACAACCTGCATGTGTACTGTCATTCCACAATTGCTAGATGTCTTTATCTTGTCTCTATTTTTATATCTA
>ENA-OQKW01000285-OQKW01000285.1-human-gut-metagenome-genome-assembly--contig:-NODE-285-length-13473-cov-2.638768_pt1 | contig 13473 bp, 18 predicted proteins | sample MGYA00242657_ERZ504815 | MGnify/ENA primary metagenome ERZ504815 (study PRJEB26092, sample SAMD00036404) | human gut metagenome | host: Homo sapiens | study: EMG produced TPA metagenomics assembly of... | reverse complement strand
GCAGCCAGACCTTAAGTGCGCCGGATCAGTATCAGGGTGGTATTGTAAAAATTGAGCTGATCCAGGATGATGGGAACGGAAACGAGACCTCCATCACCATCATGGACGGACAGGCCATTACGAGCTGGCCGTATTCTGTCAACACCAACTGGAGTGCTTCATCGTCTGCTTCTTCTACCGGAAGAATCGTCTTCTATGAGATGGATTCGAGCGGAAGTTATCAGGCAATTGCACAGTACCCATCGGTTCCGTTGAGTGAAGGTTGAGTATGACAGGAAAGATTATGAAAGGAATTGCCGGATTCTACTACGTAGACGTGGAAGAATCCGGCATTTATGAGTGCAAAGCAAAAGGAATTTTCCGGAAGGAAGGCCAGAAACCGCTCGTCGGAGATCTTGTGGAAATCGAGATTCTGGATGAAGCGGAAAAAACAGGAAATATGACCCGGATTCTGCCGCGGAAAAATGAACTGATCCGTCCGGCAGTGGCCAATATCGATCAGGCGCTTGTGATTTTTGCGCTGGAAAATCCGACCCCGAACCTGACACTTCTGGACCGTTTTCTTGTGATGATGGAACAGCAGAACGTTCCGACGGCAATCTGTTTCAATAAAAGAGATCTTGCGGGGGAAGATTACACAGACCATCTGCGAAGCGTCTATGAGAACTGCGGTTACCGTGTCTTTACGGTGAGTGCAGCGAAAGAGCAGGGCATGCAGGAAGTGGAAGCATACCTGAAAGGGAAAACAACGGTGGTAGCCGGTCCGTCCGGCGTCGGAAAATCTTCGATCACAAACCGGATGCAGAAAGAAATCCAGATGGAGACCGGAGAGATCAGCAAAAAGCTGAAAAAGGAAAACACACGACGCGCCATTCCCAGATGATCCCGATCGACCATGAGACGTATCTGTGCGATACGCCGGGGTTCAGCTCGCTTTATACAACCGATATGGAAAAAGAGGAGCTGAAAAACTTTTTCCCGGAATTTCATCCGTACGAAGGAAAATGCCGTTTCCTCGGCTGCATCCACGGAAAAGAGCCGGGCTGTGCCGTCAAAGAGGCACTGGAACAGGGAAATATCAGCAAAGAAAGATTTGAAAACTATACCATGTTCTATGAAGAACTGAAAGAACAGGAAAAGAGGAGATACTAGCATGAGCCGAGTATATCAGTTGGCACCTTCTATTTTATCCGCAGACTTCAACCGTCTCGGAGAACAGATCCAAAGGGTAGAGAAAGCAGAGTGCCGGTGGCTTCATATCGATATTATGGATGGAATGTTTGTACCATCCATTTCGTTTGGAATGCCGGTGGTAAAGTCGATCCGAAAAGAAAGCAGTCTGTATTTTGATGTTCATATGATGGTAAAGGACCCGGAGCGGTACGTAGAAGAATTTCAAAGCTGCGGGGCGGATATGATCACGGTTCACGCGGAGGCATGCCGCGATCTGGCAGAAACCGTGAAAAAGATTCATGAAACAGGCGCAGATGCCGGAGTTGCCGTAAATCCGGATACGCCGCTTTCTGCGGTTACGGGCGTGATGGATCAGGTAGAAATGATTCTGATTATGAGCGTTTATCCTGGCTTCGGCGGCCAGAAGTATATCCCGGAGTCGACGGAGAGGATCCGTACGCTCCGAAGAATGCTGGATGAAAAGGGACTGGAGCATGTGCACATTCAGGTCGATGGCGGCATCAACCGCGCGACCATCGATGAAGTCCTTGCGGCAGGTGCCAACATCATCGTGGCAGGCTCTGCTGTATTTGGCAGCAACATCGAGCAGAACGTGCGCGAGCTGCAGGAAAAAATTTCTTCATACAGCAAAAAGGCAGAATAAGATACAAAAAGACAGAAAAAAGAGGCAGGGAAACGTGAGAACATGTATTATTTCGGGAGGGATGATCGAACCGGATTTTGCCTTCCCCATATCTTCAGAAACAGCAGTTTGATATTATCCTGGCAGCAGACCGGGGACTGGAGTTCTGCTACCATTACCAGATTATGCCGACGTATATTCTGGGAGATTTTGACAGTTTATCTCCGGAGATTTTAAATTATTACAAGGAGAACCATGTCGCACCGATCCGGGAATTTAATCCCATGAAGGACAATACGGACACGGACATCGCATTTCAGCAGGCGATTGTTCTGGGAAGCAGTGAAATCACGATCCTCGGAGCAACAGGGGGAAGACTCGACCATTTCTTAAGTATTGTGCAGAACCTGAAAACGGCATGGGAGAAGAAAATTCCGGCTTACATCGTGGACAGCCGCAATCTGATTACGATTCCGGTGGAAACTTCGTTTGAAATCCGGAAAGAAGATCAGTTCGGAAAGTACGTTTCGTTCTTCCCGCTGGAAAAGGAAGTCGCATCCATCACCCTGGAGGGCTTCGCCTACCCGCTCGACCATCACTGTCTGCCGAATACTTCGGGTGGTCTGTGCGTGAGCAATGAGATCATCGAGGAGACCGCGCATGTATCGTACGAGGGCGGCATTCTTCTGATGGTACAGTCAAGAGATTAAAATCCATTGAAATCAAAGAGCCCGTGTGCTATAATTTATAGTTGCATTGGGCTCTTTTTGTGCATAAAAAGAACCCGAACAGAAAAAGAAGCGAAAAATAAAAACAAAGGAGATATAGATTACTATGAAATTAGGTATCGTAATAGAAGTACCTATTTCATGCATTTCTTTACAGTGCCGTAAAGGTCTATGAATTGGGATAAATAAAGGAGTTCATACATTTTTGGTTAAGATATATTTTAATGTAAATATATGTATCTTTTGCAAAATTGGCACTTGTTGTGGCATTCGATTTGATGATGAATAATATGATTAATAAAAAATTGAAGCTCCATATAGCAAAACGGAATTGAATTATAGCAGACAGTTTGATGATGAAACTGCCTGCTTTTTCTTTTATTACTTATAATTGATAGTAGTAGTATAAAAAGGCTCATACCCATGGTGAAAAGACCATTTAGAATGATAAAGATTAATTTTAAGTGTGGTAGGAGTTCCGTTGATTTGGTTGTGTTCCGTTTCAATATTATGCAGCACTCCATTAATACCCCAATATTGATGATATACAACGATCTGTAATTCTGTATCACGAGTAGTTCCAGTACTGAATGACATACTGTTGAATATAAGATAATCGGGTAAACGAATGTAGTAGAGAACACTTGCAAGAGTGATTAAAACAATAGTAGCGAATAATAATTTCTTTTTCATTTTAAGGTACCTCTATTTATGTTTGATTATAAGGGGTAACTATATAATACCTCACTATATAGTGAATTACTACAATAAAAAAATTTTGAATATACTTTTTATGTAGAGATGAGGTAATGAAGTATGGACATCTGGAGCTTCACATAGAGGAACTGCTGAAAGAAAAAGGAATTAGTAAAAATACTATTTGTAAAGAATTGGACATACCAAGGTCGAATTTTAATCGTTATTGTAGAAATGAGTTTCAGAGATTAGATGCGCAACTGATCTGTAAACTGTGTAGCTATTTAGATTGTGAAATAGAAGAGCTGATAGAATATGTGAAAGAATGAAAGTCTGGCGGATTGGAGAAAACTCGTGCAGACTTTTGTTGCGTAAAGGAATAGAAAAAATGTAATGAGGTCAAGGAACAAGGCGAAGCCGATACGCCGTAGGGCAGTCCTTGACGGAATGGATGTAGCCAAGAATATTATGATATTAAAGAGGACTTGAAAGGTAATACCTTACAAGTCCTCTTGTTTATTGAATGTATGTCGAAAAAGAGTCTCTTCTCGTGTTATTATGAGTTTTTTATTATGTTGATAGAGCTATTTTCTTTCCATCCGATGGTTCTTATAGAATCTTTTTTATACCATTTCTCTGTATCGAGAAATTCAAAGCACTTTTTAATGTTAGCATAATTAGAGAGCTTTTTAAATCGGCTGTTAATTCGAAAAACTGTTTTTCGAAGTCTTCTAATCTTTGAGGCATATAATGTTGGCTAAGATTATTTTTATTCGGACATGTTTTCGTTGAATATCTTGTCGGATTCTCTTTACAGCATTATAACAATCATATTTTTCATAGCCTGGATATTCGCTAAAACGGTCACAATATTGTTTTTTTAAGTTAGTGGTTGCGAAATATTTTCCGCAGTGATCGCATGTTTTGAATTTATATTTGTTTAATGCGAGGAAATGCAATATAGAAAACAAAATATCGGAAGGACTATAGCATTGATAAAAATAGTCGTAATACAACGAGGACTTTTTCTGTAGCACTTCTTCGATGGGAAAAGAGTAATAGTGAATAGGTGGAAATGAATTCGATGAAGGATTAGTTACTTTAGCAATAGGAGTGAATTTAAAAGTAATATCAAAATAGGGACGTAGCATTTCGATGTGTTCAGGCTTTATTTCGGACTGTTCATAATTGCTTATATTCATTAAAAACTCAATTCCCTTTAATACAGCGTGATATTGTTCGCGCTGTTCGTTTCTGAAATTTAGAATGTTTTCCAACGAAACAATATCGGAAAAATCATAATTAAAAAAATTGAACTTACCATTATTAGCATAAATATCAGGTAAGATGTATAGTGGGTTGAAGGTCACCCATTTTTCTAAGCCAGTAATTTTAGCCTGAAAGTCTTCTGTGTCATTGATGTGATAAATTATTATTTGACATAATTCTTTCATGAAATAGACCTCTCTTTCTTGTTTGAAAATGTTTCGGTTTAAGTTTAATATAAACGAAACAAAAAGTCAAGGGTTTTGGAATATCAATAGAAAGTGTTTCGTTGAAAATATAAGAAAAAGAGACGCAATAGTGCATTAATAGATATGTAGATGCTTTAGAATAAAAGTATGAAATGCATTTCGAATTACCATCAAGGGTGGATGCGACCTAAGACGGCATCAGAAAGATAGGTGAAAACATGAATAGAAAAAATATTGAAAATTATTATGAAGAAAGAATAGCCGACAAATATTTATCTAAAGAAAAACAGATAATCAATGTGTCTTCGGAAATAGAGATACAATATAGATGGATTGATGGAAAGCGTACAGAAGAAATCGCAGGCTATAAACTATTTTTTGCTCAAGAAGGGGTAAATCCTTTTGCAGTAAAATTTGCAGAAAAACCAAAGCTTCCAAAATTTCTTTCAGAGGTTTTTTTAGAAAAGTTAGAGGCAATTGAGATTCGGTCTAAGGTATATTTTCGTGCAGAAAGTGTGGTGGAGAAAAGATGATAAGATCTGAGATTGAAAAATATTTACTCCAAGCACTTAATATGGCGTTACAGATCAATGGTGAAACATCCTATACCAACAGTTTTGGGGTGAAAGTTGTTAATGATGGATTCTTTTTTATCCCTCGCCTTCCGGCAAGCTATGTCATAGATGATGAGCTTTATCAAAAAATTTATTTGATATGTAATGCGGCATTATATCCGGAGTATTCGTTAGTAAAGCAAACCGGAATATATTTTGTTCCGCTAGATACAGATGATATTCACATAAAACGTGCGCTCTTTTTTCCGTGGAGTCAGGGGATCGCTAAAAGAATAATAATTCAAGATGTAGAAAAATTTGCATCTAAATTGGAAGCTGACAGAATACCAATAATGGACAATCTTGATATAAGTTATGAGAGGACAAATGGGATACTCATTGCAGGAACATCCGGTGGGGGTAAGAGCTATTTTCTTACCTATTTGCTAACAATGTTAAAACATATTTCAGATTTGCTAATAGTTGACCCCAAAATAGATATGCCGAGTAGATGGGGACGTGATAATGACATTGAGGTAATAGTCCCTAATGGAAGTCGAAGCAAAAGTGATTTTGTATCTGCTGTAAACAATGAGTTGGGTAAGTGCCTTGAGTTAATTTATAAAAGGCAACAAATTCTTTATAATAATAATAGTGCTACTATAAGACATTATACAATTGTTATTGACGAACTACTAGCACTTAGTGAAGGAGTGACGAAATCGATCAAAGAAGCCTTTTACAGTTTGCTTATACAGATTAGTCTTTTAGGCAGAAATACGAAAGTTCATCTAGTACTCTGTTCACAGAGGTTTGATGCTAATGCGATTCCAATTTCATGCCGTGAGCAAATGAATGTGCTAGTACAAGTTGGAAATATCAACAGCAAGACGATTCAGTTTCTGTTTCCTGATTTAGATCTGAAAGGGATAGTGATTCCTCAAGGAAAAGGAACTGGGCTAATTCAGGTGATTGATTCAGAACATCCGTTCCAGGTTGTTCCATTATTGACACCGACATATTATACGAAGGGAGAATAGGGTGAACGAGAGAAAATCATATTTTATACAAACTTTTCGAACTAATGAAGTAATGATATTTTGGCTATTATTGCTTATTTTAATTCGATTTCCACTTAAGTTTGTAGAAAAAAACTTTTTGAATGGAACAAATACTTCTTTGTTATGGTATTTAAAAATAATGAGTGAGATGTTTGAGCAGATGATTCAGGTAGTGGATTGTATGATGGCAATATCTTTAGTGATTGTATTGATATTAGTAATTACCTGAATTAATTGATAGAATAGTAAAAGACTCATTACTGAACTGGATATATTCAGTTTGGATGACTTACCGAATAAGAAAATTTCTTTTTTAATGATGCTAACCGTGTAGAAAAAATCAATAGAAAGACGAGGATAATTAAAACGTCTATTATAGATGTGAGAAAGAGAAGGATTGTTTATCTTGTGAAATTACGGAATGATGTGCAATCTCGTAAAAAATTTGATGAGATGAAAGACATTCTACGTCAGGAAATAACAAATCAATTTCCAGATTATTCCTTTTCGAAATTTGAAAGATATAAGCAGTGGGAAAGTCTCGAAGGAACAAAGTTAAGGTGATTGGGCAGAGAGGCTTCTGCCTCGCCAAAGGCAGAGGAAAGAAGCTTCTCTGTTTAATCAATATAAGAGTCACAGGGGGATATACTACGACCCCCTGTGGAATAGTAATCTATAATCAGAGGAAAGTATAATGAAAAAAAAAGAGCAAAGAAGTAATAAGTGGGCATTCATTTTTTATTGAAGAAAGTGCACCATCAAATTATCTGCAAGTGTTAGAAGAGTTGCATATTCCTTTTGTATTGAGTCCGTGGCATTGTATGGATGTAAATCGTGAAACTGGAGAAATCAAAAAATCTCACAAACATGGGGTTTTCTATTTTTCTTCATTAAAAAGCTATTCTCAAGTATCAAGCATAGTGAGTGATCGCCTTAATGCACCGAAGCATGTTGAGGTTGTTTTATCGCCAAAAGGGATGTTTGATTATTTTATACATGCAGAAAATCCAGAAAAAACACCGTATCAAATAGAAGATATAGAATGTGGATGTGGATTTGAACTTGAAAAGTTCTTAGTTGAAGTTAATTCTAGTGAATTTATAGAAAATATCATTGATGTCATAGAAATAAATGATTTTACAGAGTTTAAAGAGTTAGTTACATATGCAAGAAACAATGATTATATGTTACTGAAACTAATAGTTGATAAGACTTTTTTCTTTACTAAACTGTTGGATTCAAGACGTTATAGTTCAACAAAACTATTAAATAAAAAGGTGCAAGAAAAAAATGACATATAAAATAAAGGAGGCATTAGAAATGTGCAGGAAAACAGAAATACCTATATGGGAAAAAGCCAATCTTACTATTGTAGAAGCTGCGAAATATTCAAATATAGGACAAAATCGTATAGCAGAATTACTCAGGCAGCCTAGATGTCCATTTGTATTATATGTTGGTAAAAAGAAGTTGGTAAAACGGAGAGAATTTGAACGTTTCTTAGAAAATTGTGTTGAATTATGAAAAAATAGGTGATTTACATTGAATTTGAAGCTCCATTGTGGTAATCTATAAGTTGCTATATTGGAGCTTCTTTTGGTGAAAGGAGCTGGAATTATGGGAAAGGATTTAAGAGGAAAGGAGATTGGAGAGGGGATCTATCAGCAGACTAACGGTACATATTGTGCAAGATTTGTGGATAGATTCGGAAAAGAAAATCAAAACGATCTAAGAAATTGCAGGAAGTGAGACAATGGCTTGCCGATGCAATTATATTAATGAACATAGTGATATAGAACAGGCAACCAATATGATAGTAGATGCTTTGGTTTGAATATTGGATTGATAGTAAAAAGAAAAACGGTTCGTCCTAATACTGTTAGAAATTATACGGAACGTTACTAATAAAAATATCCAGAAAGTAATCGGAAAAAAAATATTAACAGCGATAAAGCCGATTCATTGTCAAAAAATTTTTATGAATATGGCAGATGAAGGATATAGAACAACTACGATATATCAAACAAGAATTACTCTTTACAATATGCTTGAATTTGCAAAAGAAAATGAAGTGATTTTGAGCAATCCATGTAAAAAATCAGTTAAGAGTGATATGGGAAAACCGTCACAGAAGAAAAAAGCTCTTACGATTGAGGAACAAAAGAAATTCTTGAAGCAGGCAAAAGGACAGAGCTACGAAAATCAATACAAATTTATATTGCAAACTGGACTTCGTACAGGTGAGTTGGTTGGTCTGAAATGGGAAGATGTTGATTTTGAGAATAAAACAGTAAAAATTCAGAGGTCTATGGAATATCGTTATAGTGTTGGTGCATGGAGAACAGGGGAACCTAAGAGTAAATCTGGTTATCGGACAATTCCATTAACAGATGAAGCAATTCGGATATTGTTGGCACAGAAAAGAAAAAACAGTAAGATAAATTATATCAGAAGAATGGTCGGAATATATTTTTTTGTGTCGTAAAGGTGAACCGGTTAAAAATAGTACCTATGATACCGCACTATTCAAAATATGCGAGAAGGCAGGAATTAATAAGTTTTCTATGCATGTATTAAGACATACATTTGCTACTCGATGTATCGAGGGTGGTATGATGCCAAAGACTTTGCAGAAAATACTGGGACATTCCAATATTGGCATAACCATGAATTTATATGTTCATATTACAGATGAAGAAAAACAAAAAGAAATTAATATGGTTGCTTGTGCATTAAATGTTATATAAGAGTAAATATATTGTGATAACTGATGGCACTTGGTGTGGCATTCGATATAATAGAAAAAGCATAAGAAACTGTAAAATAAAGGATTTTTAAAGGAGAAAAAATTAAAATGAAATTAGGTATCGTGGGCCTTCCGAACGTCGGAAAAAGTACACTTTTCAATTCCCTGACCAAAGCAGGAGCAGAGAGCGCAAACTATCCGTTCTGTACCATTGACCCGAATGTCGGCATCGTGCCGGTTCCGGACAAGCGTCTGCAGCAGCTCGGAGATTTCTATCAGTCCAAGAAAGTAACACCGGCTGTCATCGAGTTCGTTGACATCGCAGGTCTTGTAAAAGGTGCATCCAAAGGAGAGGGACTTGGAAACCAGTTCCTTGCCAATATCCGTGAGGTAGATGCTATCGTTCACGTTGTCAGATGCTTCGAGGATCCGAACGTTATCCACGTAGACGGCAGCATTGATCCGCTCCGTGATATCGAGACCATCGACCTTGAGCTGATCTTCGCCGACCTTGAGGTACTCGAGCGCCGTATTTCCAAAACTGCAAAATCTGCAAGAATGGACAAAGAGGCAGCAAAAGAGCTCGAATTCCAGGAGCGTCTGAAAAAACTGCTCGAGGACGGAAAAGATGCCATCCTGATGGAGCTGCAGAACGAGGACGAGGAGAAATGGATCGCAGAGTACAACCTGCTGACCAGTAAACCGGTCATCTACGCAGCAAACGTAGCAGAGGATGATCTCGCTGACGACGGTGCAAACAACTCCTATGTACAGTCCGTCCGCGAATATGCAAAAGAGCACAACAGCGAAGTATTCGTCATCTGCGCCGAGATCGAGGCAGAAATCTCCGAACTCGAAGAGGATGAGAAAAAAATGTTCCTCGAGGATCTTGGTCTTACCGAGTCCGGCCTGGAAAAACTGATCGCAGCAAGCTACCGTCTGCTCGGCCTCATGAGCTTCCTTACAGCAGGAGAGGATGAGACCCGTGCATGGACCATCAAAGTCGGAACAAAAGCACCGCAGGCAGCCGGAAAAATCCACACCGATTTCGAGCGCGGATTCATCAAAGCCGAGGTTGTCAATTATCAGGATCTGCTCGACTGCGGTTCCTACGCAGGAGCAAGAGAGAAAGGCCTTGTGCGTATGGAAGGAAAAGATTACATTGTCCGCGACGGCGATGTCATCCTGTTCCGTTTCAACGTTTGATAAGTAATAATAAGAGAGAATATAAGTTATGGATATGGAAATTAATTTTCCCAATCTCGGGATCTATCTCGACCATGTGGGAAAAAGCATCAGTATTTTCGGATTTTCCATCGCCTATTACGGCATCGTGATCGTAACCGGTATGATGATTGCGATCTGGATTGCCCAAAGAGAGGCAAAGCGGACGGGGCAGAACCCGGAGCAGTACCTCGATCTTGCGATGATCGGCATCGCAGCCGGTATTCTCGGGGCGCGGATTTACTACGTTATATTTGCCTGGGACTATTATAAGGATGATCTTTTGAGTATTTTCAACATCCGCCAAGGCGGACTTGCCATCTACGGCGGCATCATCGGTGCCTGCATTGCGGTGGTGATTTACAGCAGAAAGAAGAAACAGAACTTCAGCCTTCTGATGGATACCGCGAGCATGAGCATCGTGTTCGGTCAGATTATGGGACGGTGGGGAAACTTCTTTAACCGTGAGGCATTCGGTGACTACACTAACAACCTGTTTGCAATGCAGCTTCCGGTTTCCGCGGTCCGTGCCAATGAAATCACACAGAAAATGTGGGATCATGTGGTGACGGTAAACGGCGTCGAGTATATTCAGGTGCATCCCACCTTTTTATATGAAAGTTTATGGAATGTGGGTGTCCTGCTTTTTCTTTTCTGGTTTCGGAAAAGAAAAAAATTTAACGGCGAAGTGTTCCTGATGTATCTGATAGGATACGGCCTTGGAAGAATCTGGATCGAGGGACTCCGCACCGACCAGCTTCTGCTTCCGGTGGTGGGACTTCCGGTTTCCCAGCTCCTTTCGGGGTGCCTTGTGGTGGGATGTACCATCCTGGTGGTATGGAAACGAAAAAAATTATCATCCGGTGGGGAGACAGCCCATTCTTAAGGATAAAACCAGTGAAAAAACAGAATAAAATACAGAAAAGGGAAACCGGCAAAAAGGTTTTCTCTTTTTGATACAAAATTGGTATAAAAAAGGCGGAAAATGCGCATAAAAATGTTGCATTTTGGGGAAAATCTTAAAAATGAAATAGAAAAAGACCTTGCTATTTTCCATGAGTTGATATAGAATAAAAATATAAGTGGTAGAAAGTGGTGAAAAGTGGTGCGTTGTGGAGCGGATGTGGCAGTCTGGCTGCGGCGCGATACATGAAGTGGTGCGTGGGGAGACCGCCATTTCAGGTGATAAGAGGGTTTTCATTATGTTCATGGGAGAGTACAGTCATACGATTGACGCGAAGGGAAGATTGATCATACCGTCCAAGTTCAGAGAACAGCTGGGAGAAGAGTTTGTACTGACGAAGGGATTGGACGGATGCCTTTCCATTTACCCAAACGACGAATGGGCTGCCTTTGAAGAGAAGCTGAGAGCCTTACCACTTACAAACAAAAACGCCAGAACTTTTTCCCGTTTCTTTGTAGCAGGTGCTACGTCATGTGAACTGGACAAGCAGGGGAGGATTCTCGTACCGGCAACGCTGCGGGAATTTGCTGGTCTGGAAAAAGATGTAGTCCTTACCGGAAATATCAACCGGATTGAAATCTGGAGCAAGGAAAAATGGAACGAAAACAGCAATTATGATGATATGGATGCCATCGCCGAATCAATGGAAGAGATGGGCATTGTGATCTGATCTGTTTCGTTGGGATACAGGAGATGACCATGGAATTTTCGCATACATCAGTATTACTGAATGAAACCATTGAAAACCTTAAGATAAAACCGGACGGAATCTACGTGGACGGGACGTTGGGAGGCGCTGGACATTCCAGTCATATATGTGAGCGCTTATCTGCCACGGGGAGATTAATAGGCATAGATCAGGACGAAGCTGCGATAGCTGCTGCGGGTAAACGCCTGGAACCATTTCAGAACCAGGTCACGATTATCCGCAGCAATTATTGCGATATGGTTCCGCGTCTTGCCGAAATCGGAGTCACCGGGGTAGACGGAATCCTGCTGGATCTTGGAGTTTCATCCTATCAGCTGGATAATGCAGAGCGTGGATTCACATACCGTGAGGATGTTCCGCTGGATATGCGGATGGATCAGAGAAATGCTCTTTCCGCGTACGAAGTCGTGAACGATTACAGTGAAGAGAATCTTTCGCGTATTCTCCATGAATATGGAGAAGAGCGTTTTGCAAGAAAAATTGCACACAATATATGCGTAAGCCGGCAGCAGGCGCCGATTCGAACAACTGGGGAGTTAATCGAAATCATCAAGCGCTCGATTCCGGCAAAAATAAGGGCGACGGGCGGCCATCCGGCCAAGAGAACCTTTCAGGCAATCCGTATCGAAGTGAACCAGGAACTTACCGTTCTGTCGGAGTCACTGGACGGCATGATTGATCTCTTAAATGACGGTGGAAGACTTTGTGTCATCACCTTTCATTCTCTGGAAGACCGTATCGTAAAAAACATTTTCAGAAAAAACGAGCATCCATGTACGTGTCCGCCGGAATTTCCGGTCTGTGTATGCGGAAAGAAGTCCAAGGGAACCGTAGTAACTCGGAAACCGATCTTGCCGGGAGAAGAGGAAATGGAAACAAATCCCCGTTCCAAGAGCGCAAAACTGCGCGTCTTTGAACGAAAAGTGTGACGGCTCGGCACGAAGGAGACAGAGAAGTTATGGCCAGACGGGCAGATGGAAGGGTAAATTCGACAGATAGAACGAAACGTTATACGCCAGATACGTTTGAGGACGGAAGTGCGGTACGGCGTCTTGCAGCACAGCCGCAGGAAGCACCAAAAGAAGCACGGCCTCTGAAATCGGGTGTGAGCAGCCAGACAAGAAGAAACCGGGCACGGGCGACACAGATCAGCGCGGGCTACGCTGTTTTTCTTGCCATTGTCTGCACACTGTGTATCGCGGCGTGTGTTGCGTATGTCAAGTTGCAGACCGTGGTTACCACGCAGGCGGAAGACATTACCAGCAAAGAAAAAGAATTGAGCGATCTGAAGGCGGACAATGACGCCTATTACAATACAACGGTTGCCTCCGAAGATCTTGAGGCAGTCAAAGAAGCAGCACAGAACCGGCTCGGCATGAAATATGCAGATGAGTCCCAGGTAATTTATTTCGATGATTCAGAAAACAGCTATGTGAGACAGTATCAGGATGTTCCGGATGCGAAATAGGTGAAAACGTGAGTAAACAGAAAAAAATAAAA
>ENA-OQKW01000283-OQKW01000283.1-human-gut-metagenome-genome-assembly--contig:-NODE-283-length-13508-cov-2.134967_pt1 | contig 13508 bp, 16 predicted proteins | sample MGYA00242657_ERZ504815 | MGnify/ENA primary metagenome ERZ504815 (study PRJEB26092, sample SAMD00036404) | human gut metagenome | host: Homo sapiens | study: EMG produced TPA metagenomics assembly of... | reverse complement strand
ACCGTTTTTGAGCAGAGCAGCGGCGATCGTTCGGGGTGAACGTCCTTTTTGTGCTGCTCAAAGAAGCGGTCATTCTTCCACATCACAAACTGACAGCTACGATTCCCGCAGTAGTAAGTTTTTCTTGCCCTCATAGTACGTTTTCACTGCACCGGGGACACTTGCCGATAATAACCCGTTCCGACTGGAACTAGGTTTTGCTTATCTGCACTGATACAAGAATAGGTCTTGACCAGCTGGCGCACCTGCGCTTCAATTTCGGCCATGAACTCGTCCGCGTCTGCATTGCCCTTGGCAATCTCGGTCAGGCGGTTCTCCCATTCAGCGGTCAGAGCGGGAGAGGTCAAACTTTCCGGCAGAACCACCGCCAGATTGATGCCGTCCTTGGTGGGCACCAGTTGCTTGCCCTTGCGCTGCACAAAGCCCATTTGCACCAGCTTTTCCAGAATCGCTGCACGGGTGCGGGCGTACCCAGCCCCTTGCGTTCTGCATTTTCCGGCATATCCTCGGCCCCGGCCCGCTCCATTGCTGACAGGAGCGTATCTTCGGTGTAGGCTTTCGGCGGGGATGTGAAGTGTTCCGAAACGTTAGCCGTCACGGAAAAACTCTGCCCCTCGGCCAGTTCCGGCAGGGTGTTCAGCACTTCTTCCTCGGTATCTGCTTTCAGGGTGGAGCGGAACCTCTGGTCAATCTCTTTCCAACAGGGGACAAGCACCGTCTTTCCCTTGGCGGTGAACTCGTTCCCGGCGCAGGAGAACACAGCAGTCACAGTTTCGTACTCATGGGGTGCAGCCACGGCGCAGAGCAGCTTGGAGCAGACAAGGTTCATCAGCTTGCACTCACTTTCCGCAAGGCCGGTGAAGCTCTGTTTTACAAATTCGGCCGTAGGAAGGATGGCGTGGTGGTCCGATACCTTTTTGCTGTTCAGAATCCGGCCCACTTCCGGGGTCAAGTCAAGCCCTTGGGCAAAGGGCAGCAGTTCCAGCAGGTCAGACACAAGATGTTGTGCTGTCTGGCCCATATCCTCGGTCAAATATTGGCTGTCGGTGCGGGGATAGGTCAGCAGTTCTTTTCGTAAAGCTGCTGGGCATAATCAAGGGTCTGCTTTGCCGTGAAACCGAACAGGCGGTTTGCCTCCCGCTGCAAGGTGGTCAGGTCATAGAGCTTGGGCGGCTGTTCTGTCTTTTTCTCCCGTTTGACAGAAGTACAAACGGTAGTTGTGCCTGTGCATTTTCTTTGAGAGAATTTGCGGTTTCTGCATCCGCAATGCGCCCACTGTCTGCTTTCAGGCTGCCGGACTGGATGCCGACCGTATAATACTTTTCTTTCTGGAAGCGCAGGATTTTTGCATCCCGGTCCACCAGCATTTTCAGTGTCGGGGTCTGCACCCGGCCCACGGTTAGGGTCTTATGGTACAGCACCGAAAACAGCCGTGTTGCATTGATGCCCACCAGCCAATCCGCCTTTGCACGGCAGAGGGCCGATTGATACAGAGCATCATAATCCGAATCCGGGCGCAGGTTTGCAAAGCCCTCCCGGATAGCGGCATCCTCCATGCTGGAAATCCAGAGCCGCTTCACAGGTTTTGTGCAACCGGCCATTTGGTAGACAAAACGGAAAATCAGTTCTCCCTCCCGGCCAGCGTCGGTCGCGGCGGTCACACTGTCCACATCGGGGCGGTTGAGCAGAGAGCGCACAATTTCAAACTGCTGTTTCTTTTCGTCCGGGACAATGAACTGCCACGGCTGGGGCAGGATGGGCAAATCCTCATACCGCCACTTACAGTATTTTTCATCGTACTGGCCCGCCTCGGCAAAGGACACCAGATGCCCGATGCACCAGCTGACCAGATACCCGCCGCCCTGCCAGTAGCCGTTTTGCTTTTCGGTGGCCCCGATCACAGCGGCAATGCTGCGGGCCACACTGGGCTTTTCGGCGATTACCAGCTGAAAACTCATGTTTCGTCCTCCTGTCCGTTCTCCGAATGAATCTCGATTTCAGCCGGTTCCTCGTCTGCATCCTCGTCCTCGCCAAAATCGTATTCGTCCAGATCATCGTGCCCGGTGGTATCGGCCTTGGGCTTGCGGAACTTGAAATAATAGAGTGCCGCGCCACCGCCCGCCAGAGCCAGCGCCAGCAGAATCATCAGACTGCCCATGTTGGATTTCGGCTTTTCCTGCGGCGTTTCGGTGTCAGTTTTCACAGCTTCCGGGGCCGTGCAGTTCCGCAAGCTCCTTTCACACAAGGGGCAGTTTTCGTTGACACTTCCGGCCTCACATTTCACCGTGCAGGTGCAGACCTCGGCGATCTGCGGTTCTTCATCCAGCAGGGCCAGCAAGTCGGCATCGTCCACTTGGTTCAGGAAGTGAACTGACGTTTCCTTGTCCTCGTTGGCACGGTCAATGAGAATGTAAAAATAATTCCCGGCTTTGGTGGTCACAGTGATAAGCTGCTTGTCGCCATAAAAATCATCCACCAGTGTTGCATTGCCCTTGGGCGTGATGGGTACACCCTCCGGCTCCATGCCGCCCGTGGTGGGTTCTTCTTCGATAATCTCTGGCAGAGGTTCCGGGGCAGGGTCAGAGCCGCTTGCAAAAGCGGGCATGGAAAAGGAGCAGAGGCAGAGCAGGATAGCCAGCAGCCCAGCTGCAAAACGGCGGTTCCAATCAGGTTTCATTGGCGGCATCCTCCTGTTTGTGGTACGGGGTGGCGGTGGGTGCAGCATTCAGCGCACCGCTGCGCAGGAAGGCCGCGAACTCGTCCGGCTTCATATTCATGCTGCGCACCAGCTGAATGATCTGCAAGTTTTCCTGTTCAGTCTTTGCAGCTTCCAGTTCTTTCAACTGCTGCTGGTATTCAGAGATTTTTTTCTTTGAGCCGTTCAATATCGCGCTCAATGCGGGAAAGTCTTTTTGCCATACAAAATCCTTTCTGGCGTCACGGTAAACGCCCATAGCTGTAAAAATGTTCCTGCCAATATTTTGAGTTGAGGTTTGTGTAAGAGATAGGGTCGCCGCAGTGCAGCATGATGGAATTGCCTACATAGATACCGCAATGGCTCACGCCGGGGGTATCGTAGGTTCCCTTGAAAAACACAAGGTCGCCCGGTTTGACCTGCGCCGTCGAAACAGGAGTACAGAGGTTGTAAAGGCCCTGTGCGGTCTGGCGGCCCACGTTCCAGCCGGAGTGATTCAGCACCCACGAAATGTAGCCGCTGCAATCAAAGCTGGTGCTGGGCGAACTGCCGCCCCACACATACGGGTAGCCGATGTACTTCGTGGCTTCCTCCATCATGGCGGCAAACCTATCATCCTTTAGTGCTTCCGGGGGAATATCGTAGTAGGTGGGCTGCTTGATGGTGGACGCATTGGGGTACTGCGCTTTACCGAACAAATCCGGCCGGTTGCCCAGCGTGCGCATATAGAGCGAATAGGCACTGAGTTGTTCTTCGGTCAGCACTTCCACGGGCAGATGGGACAAATCCTTGTTTTTCAGCTTGACCGTGCAGATGTAGTATTCATACGGTTTCTTGGTAGGTGATAACTTGCGGCACACCATACGGGCCAATAATGACCATCATTTTTGTGCGGTAACGTATCTGCATGGTCACGGTCTCGGTCAGGATGTACTGCTTTTCAAAGAGCATTTCGATTTCACCCTGCACCTCGGCCAATGTAAAAACGCCGTCATGGAGTGCGGACAAAATCGAGATCAGCACATAGGGGTCATGCTCGATTTCGTCCAGATAAAAGTGGTATTCATCGTAGTTGTGGGTGGCCTCGTAGGTATCGAGATACCGTTGCAGTTTTTGCTCCAGCTTGGCGTAGGCTTTCTCTGCGCCCAGCATATCCTTGTCTTTGGAAAAGTAAGAGGATGCCGTCACGCCGGTTCCAGCGGTGCCCGCCATCACGGTGCAGGACTGCAAACCCGTTATCAAGAGCAGAGCCAGCAGACCGAACACCGCCACGATCAGAATGGTTTTCCAGTTCCGGGCCGCAAATTCGGCTACCCGTTCGCCGCCCTCGGCCGCCAGCTTTGTTACCCGGAAACCGTTCTCTGCGGTGGCGGCTGCACCCTGCGCGGCGGCTTGACCGGTCTGCCGCGCAGCTTTGGCATACTGCTGTTTGATACGCCGTTTCTGCCACATCCGGGAAATGGGGTTGCTGGCCGCCTGTGCAATTTGCGGATTGTCCCGCAAGGATTTCTGGTAAAAGTATTCTGCATTGGCAGACATGAGCTGACGCTCTGCCTTTTCCACGGCCTTGTAGGGCTTCATCTTGTGGTGCCGGATGCCGCTGCGGATGGCTTTGGCGGTCTGACGCTCCACCAGTTCTTCACCTTTGTGGCCGCCCTCCACGCCCACATTTTCGTGTTCGACCTCGTGGATTTTTCCGTGAGCGAACAGCAATGCTTCCGACAGCGGGCGGCTGGCCGGGTTTGGTTTCAGGCTGGGCGGGCCTTTGTCCTGCTGCTCAAACCGCAGGGTGGATTTTGCCTTGCCGCTGGCTGCATCGTAAACTTTTTCCTTGACCGGGACACGCTTCTTCGGCAGAGCGGCGCGGGCCGCATCCAGCTTGTCGGCCTTTGCTTCCGCCTTTTGGATGTACGGCTGCAATGCCGGGTCTGTCCGTTCTTCCTCGGTCAGTTCCAGACGCGCTGCCGAACCGTGCAGACCATCTTCACTCCCGGCGGTTTCCGCAGCTTGTTTGGCTTTTTCTTTGCCTTGTGCTTGTCCTTTACGTCCTCGGTGCGTTCCAGTATTTTTCGGTCTTGCCCTCGGAATCCGTTGAGTAATCCTGTTCCGCTTCCCGACTGGAAACATTCTCTACAGTGCCGTCCGCTTGATTTTCCACCACCAGACCGTCACGGGTCATGGTCTGGGTGACTTTGGCTTTTGCCTGCAATTCTTTCAAGGTTCTTCACCTCCCATCGGACAGCGGCCCGTTTCAATGTCCGCAATGTATTTGAGAATCGGGAATACCTGCGGCGGCGAAACCGCATTGCCCAGCGTTTTCATCCGCTTGCTGCGGTTCGGCACGTCCTCGGTCAGACGCGGGATGTCGGCGGGTTCTTCGTCCCAAAGGGAATGTCCGTCCATTTGCGCGGGAAACCCATCAGCCACTCTACCCAGTCCGGGTTGAGATACGGCTTTTCCAGCGTGGTGGGGGTCATGCGGTAGACCACATGGGAAAGCCGCGCCGTCCACGCCTTTCCGTCCTTGTTCATCTTGCGGTAGCTGCCGTTCGCAGAGATTTGGATGTCCAGTCCCTTGCCCACATCCCCGGTGTCGCTGGCAAGAGGTGTTGGCAGAAGAACCGATGATGAATACCCGTTTCCGTTCGTGCCACGCGCCAACGGCAGCAGCAGGTAATACGAAAACCCGAACATCGTAACCTGCCTGCTCCAAGTCAATGAGCGTTTTGTCGAGCCCCATACGGAGGAAGCCAGCAACATTTTCTCCAAGCACCCAACGGGGCTGCAATTCCCGGATGACCCGCAGCATTTCGGGCCACAGGTAGCGTTCATCGTGGAAGCCGCGCTGCCGCCCTGCGGTGGAGAACGGCTGGCACGGGAAGCCACCTGAAATGAGGGTGACGGTGCGAAGTCCTGTTTTTTCAAAGAAAGCCTCCTTTGTTACAGTGGTGATGTCCTGAAAGCGGGGCACCTCCGGCCAGTGGCTTGCCAGAACAGCGGCGGGAAAGGCCGCCCACTCGCATTGACAGACCGAAGTGAAACCCGCTGCTTCCGCGGCAAGGTCGATGCCGCCGATGCCGGAAAACAAGCTGAAATGCGTTAGGCTCATAGCTCCACCACCTCGCTGAGCCGGGTGGTCATGATTTTATAGAGCTGGGTGTTTTTCGGAATGGGGTTGGAAAACGGAAGCACCACATTTTCAAAAATCAGCAGTCCTTCGCCCGGTTCGGAATTGTCGATGTACTTCTGCTGGTCTGCGGAGAGGTTCAGCCGTTCCGAAAGGATTTTGCGGTCGCCGGATGCCTGATTCAGCAGCGTGATGAAGTCGCTGTTTTCCAGAATGTTCTCAATCTCCGGGGAAGAAAGAAGGTCCTTCACATTTTGGGTGGCACCTGTGGGCACGCCGCCCCATTTGCGGAAGCGCTTCCAAATCTCGGCACTGTACGCGGCGGTCTGTTCCTCTTTCAGCAAAAGGTGGAACTCGTCTGCAAAATACCATGTGGCCCGGCCTTGGCTGCGGTTCTGGGTGACGCGGCCCCATATCTGGTCTTGGATAATGAGCATCCCCAATTTTTTTAACTGCTTGCCCAGTTCTTTGATGTCAAAGGCCACAAGCCGATTATGGATGTCCACATTCGTTTTGTGGTTGAACACATTCAGCGAGCCGGACACATACAAGTCCAATGCCTGCGCTACCCGGTCCGCTTCCGGCAAGTGCTGGTCGAGCAGGGCTTGGTGGAGGTCAGAGAGAATCGGCATATTCTCCGGGCAGGGGTTTGCCAGATAGGGGCGATAGATTGCTTTCACGGCACGGTCTATCACGGTGCGTTCAATCGCTTCCAGACCTGTTTTGCCGCCCATGACCAGTTCACAGAACGACAGCACAAAATCCGATTTCAGGGCAAGCGGACTATCATCTTCGGAGTAGTTCAGGTTGATGTCCAGAGGATTCACATAGTCCCTGCTGGTGGGAGAAAGTTTGATGACCTGCCCATGCAGCCGCTTGACCAGCGGGTAATACTCGGCCTCTGGGTCTGAAATAAAAATATCGTCAGCAGTCGTTAAAAACACACTGACGATTTCGGACTTGCAGCTCATGGATTTGCCGCTGCCGGGCGTGCCCAGCTTCAAGCCGTTGGGACACCGGGCCTGCTTGCGGTCCAGCATGATCATGTTGTGGGATTTTGCGTTGATGCCGTAGTACATGGCCGCACCGCTCTGGAAAAGCTCCTGCGTCACAAAGAGCACGAACACCGCCACGTTGGAGGTGGTAAGGCTGCGCTGAATCTTTATCTGGTTGATGCCCAGCGGCAGACTGGACACAAGGCCCTGCTCCTGCTGGTAGTCCAGCCGGACAAGGGAACAGTTGTATTTCTGGGCCACACCTGCGGCTTGGAACACATCGTTGCCCAGTCTTTTGCTTGGTGTCGGCCACGTTCAGCACTAAAAAAGTCAGCATGAACAATCGCTCATTTCTTGTTTGCAGTTTGTTCAGCAGCTTTTTGGTCATCCTCGCCGTAGGTGGCAAGGTCGCTGGGGAGGATATCCATGTCGTACCCGGAACGGACAGCCTTTTTCTGTTCCTGAATCTTCATAGCAATCAAGGTCTGTGATTTTCCGTTTGATGGTTTTGATCGGCCTCGGTCTGGTCGATGGCCTGCACATGGAGATTGACGAGAACGCCGCTTTCCGTTTTGAGAAAATCGGCCAGCATTTCATCCGAAAGTTCCGGCGCAAGGATTTGTAAAAAGCTCACAGCTCCATATTTGCCGCCCAGTCCAAAAGTCTTGGCCGTGCCGAAGCAGAGGGAGGACGGGGCCACAAAATCCTTAGTGGACAGGCCGGAGGGCGCCAGCCAGTCCCAGTCAAAGCGGAACGGTTCCCCGTCCGGGTGGAAGATGCCGTGCAGCACCTCCAAACGCGCCTGTCCGTCCATGACGTGCGCCACGCAGCCCATGGTCTTGAAATAGCCCAGCAGGTCAAGACCAATGCGGGTCAGCCGCGCCCGTGCGGTTTTTAGATTGTCTGCCTCGATGGTGAAGGTCAGGTACTTGGTTTTGACAATGCCGTTGTTTCCGCTGGCAAGCTGCTTTTGCAGGATGGCGGTGTACTCGGCGCGGATGTCGTCAAAATCATCCCCCTGCGGTGCGATCTCAAAACTTTTTGCGTACTGCACCGGGTCAACCTTGCGATTCAAAACGAAAGCTGCACATGGATGGAAGCATCCACATAGTTGTACAGGTCGCACAGGTGTTCAAAGATGGCGGTTCTTGTTTCCGGCTGGGCCAGCTGATAGCTGATGTCCTCAAAGGCAATGCACTTGGAGAACGTGCGTCGGTCAATGCGGCACACACCGTCCGGGTAGATGGCCTCATACGGGATGGTGGCCTGTGCCGTGCGGGGCTTGCCGTCACCCTTGTACTTGCGGAGAACGGCATCAATTTCTTTTTTCTGGGCGCGGGTGAGTTTTTTGGGCTTTTCTGTTTCGCGGGGTGTCGTTTTTCTGGACAATGGCCTTTACCTCCTGTTCCATTTGGTATTGCCGCACAAGGGCGGCGTAAGCGTTGTTGGTCTGATAGGGCCTTTCCTTGGGACGGATAAAGCAGCACTGAATCATTTGCTGAATCACTACTTCAAGGGGCTGGCCGTGCCGCTCAAACAGAGCGAACAGCAGCCCCGGCAGCATGGCAAAAATCATCAGCAGAGCCGCCGCACTGTTGGAGAGATAGTTCCGGGTCAAAAATAAAGCGGTCCGCCCGTTAAAAGCGCACCGCCGAAGCAAACCAGCTGCCGCTTGGTCAGCCCGAATAAGACTTTGGATTTTACATGGGTCAAATCTTTGGGAACGGTCACATACGCCATACGTTTTTCCTTTCTCGGCTTTAGTGGGCACCGAACACCGACTTGCTGATGCTGCCGGTTTTGAACAGACAAAAGCAGAGCAGCACGGTGTAGCCCATGCAGCCCCAGATGGCCCCGGCAATGTCCGCCGCGCCCGAAATGTTGCGTATCAGCACCGCGTAGATGCCCACGACAATCATAATCAGGAAGGCTTGGAAACCTAACGCCAGAAGCGATTTCAAATAGTTCTGCCCGGTGCTGCGCCACTCGCTGCTGCCCATGGTCGCCAGCGGGATAGGCCCCAGTGCGGTCACAACATAAATCTCGATCATGCGGCCGTAGGTCACAAGGAAGATGCAGATGGACAGGATGTTCATGGTCAGGCCCACTACAAGGGTCTGGAACCACAGGCTGAGCAGACTGCCGATGGTCATGCTTTCCAGCTGAAATTCCAGTCCGGGTATCAGGCGGTCAAAGTGGATGGATGTTTCGCCGATGATAACGCCGGAGCTTTGGTTGACAACGCTCTGGGTGGCATCGAACACACCCATAACGATGTTCCATGTGTTGCTGACAATGAGGATGGCAAAGGCAGACTTGAAAATCCAGCGGAAGAACATGGAAGTATCGAAGTCGTGCATATTGTTCTTTTCGGTAATCATCTGGATAAGCTCATGGCACATCACAAGGGCAAGGATGGCCGCTGCAATGGGCAGTACTACCGTTTCGGAAAGACTGCGCAGCATATTGAAAATGCCGCTGTTCCATGCCTGCGGGGTAGAACCAACGTCCGAAGCGATTTCGCCCACCTTGGCGTTCACGTTGTCGAACAGGCTGGAGAGGTTGCCCGTGATGCCATCTATCAAAATGCCTTTTATCCATTTCTCGATGATCTCACTAATCAAGCAAAGATACCTCCTTTCCCGCGCCCTCCCATGTGAGCGGGAGAGCGCGGTGGGGTCTCAAAGGTGGATGTACGGATAAGTTGAGGTTAGCCCAGCAGCCCGGACAGTAGCGGGACAAGGGTCACGCCGATCAGGGCAACGCCGCCGCCCGCGACCAGCTGCTTCACGCCCTGGCTCTTGCTGCCGGGGTTATCCTGTCCATAGCCCTCCAACAGGTTGATGCCACCCCAGACACACAGGGCACCGCCCAGACCGACCACAATCGTCTGCAAAGTATCAACTGCGCTGTTGAAAAATTCCATAAGGTCCTCACTTTCTGCCGCTTGTTCTGCGGCACTCAAAAATTTTTTCAAAAAATGCCGCCTCATTCGGCGGCTGCATCTTCATCCGACAGGTAGATTTCGTACAGGTCAAAACTTTCGTCCTGTGCGACTACCTGCTGCCGTTTCCGGCGCAGGGTGGATAAGAACCTGTCCACCTCAAAGGTATTCTTTTTGTCCGCGTCCGCAAGGTACTTGTAGTGCGGGTGCTTTGTAATGTCGAACTTCTCCGAGAAGAACGGCCTCACGCCCCGCAGCTGCAAAATGCACCTGCCGCCGTCCATGATTGCGATTTCGTCCTCTGACATCAACGCCTTTCCTAATTTTTGATAGTTCAGTCCGTGGGAGGTTTGAGAACCCCGGTTCTCGCTGGTGTTGAAACTGTCGATGGTCTCTTTCCCCAGCGCATCGGAGATCTCTTTGGCATTCTTACCCCGCCCACTCAAAAAGAGAACAGAATCGCAGTTGTCCGAAATGATTTCGGCCGCATCCTTGTAGATGGCTTTCAGCTGCGACTGGCTCTGCAAAATGATGGATGCCGAGATTTCCCGGCTGCGGATGGTGGCGATTAGCTTGTCGAAGTTGGGAATCTGCCCAATGTTGGCGAACTCGTCCAGAATCAGCCGTACATGGACAGGCAGTCGGCCACCGTATTTATCATCCGCACGGTCACACAGCAGGTTGATAAGCTGGCTTTGAAGCATGGCAAGAATGAAGTTGAAGGTGGTGTCCGTGTCGCTCATAATCAGGAACAATACCGTCTTTTCATCCCCGATGGTGTCCAGCTCCATTTCATCATCCTCCATCAGTTCACGCACCTCCCGGATGTCAAATGGGGCTAAACGGGCACCGCAGCTTATCAGGATGGAGGAACGGGTCTTGCCCGCCGACAGCAGAAACTTTTTGTACTGCCGGACAGCGAAGTGGTCCGGGTCTTTCTGTTCCAGCCGTTCAAACATGAGGTCCACCGGGCTTTGAAACTCCGGGTCGTCCTCGCGGGCTTCACTGGCATTTATCATTTCCAGCAGGGTGGTGAAGTTCATTTCCTCTGCCGGGGCCTCGTACCAGATGTAGCCGATAAGCGCGGTGTAGAACAGCCGTTCCGACTTCACCCAAAAATCTTCTGCTGATTTTTCACCCTCGCCTTTGGTGTTGGCGATAAGGGTATTCACCAGCTTCAGCACGTCCTTTTCCGAGTGGATGTAAACAAAGGGGTTGTACTTCATGGACTTGGAAAAGTTTATCGTGTTCAGGATTTTCACCCGGTAGCCTGCCCGCTGGAACATTTGGCCTGTTTCCAGAACCAGTGTGCCTTTTGGGTCTGTGACCACGAATGAGGTGGGATAATCGGAAGTGGGAAAGCATTGCATGAGGTTGGGCTTCACATAGAAGCGGGTCTTGCCGCTGCCGGAGCCGCCGATCACCAGCACATTTTTGTTCCGGGCCGTCTTGGGGTCTTTGGGCCGCCCGGTCATGGTCAGGCGTTCGGTCTGGGTCAGCAGGATGTTGTTCTCAAACTTGGGGTCGATGTACGGGGCAATGTCTTTGGCGGTGCCCCACCGGGCAGAGCCGTATTCTTCGCCCTTGCGGTACTTCTTGGTGTTCTTGCCCTTGCTGTATACGATGAGCCGGACAGCCACCGCCCCGGCAAGGCCTACGCAGAGGTCAAACGGATGCAGGCTGGGCAGCGGGTTTGCAAAGGCGGCGGAGATGCCGTCTGTCAGGTGGAGCAGCTTTGCCGAAGCATCCGCGCCCACAGCCAGACGGTACGCCTGCCCGCATTTGGCGAACAGGTACACGAACAGCAGATACGGCAGATTCAGCACCAGCAGTTTTTTCAGTTCAGGCTTCATCGCTCTAACCCCCTTTGCTTGATTTTTTCCTTGGCGCGTTTCGGCTGCTGGGGCGCTTTCTGCTTGGCTGCGGTCAGCACCTTGCGGATGGAGGGCCGCTGCTCCTTGGTGAGCGTTTTGGCCGTGAACTCCCGGAACGCCTGTTCCAAATTGTCCGCATCCTTGGCCTTGAAGATCACGATGTAGTGGGGCGGCTGGGTGGTTTTATCCTTGCGTAAGGTAAAGTCCACGCCGTACTTCTTGGCGCAGGGCTTGAACGCCCCGATGTTCGCCTCCGTGACTTCAATGTTGGTCAGGGCCGCGCCGTGGGCTTTCAGCTGTTTCAGGCTTTGCTTGCCGTGGTGCAGCTTTGGCCCCTTGGCCCGGTGCTGCAAATATTTTTTCAGGGCGGCTTGCAGCGCTTGGGCGGTGAGCTTGCCCGTTTTCATGGACAGGGCAATGGTTTTCTGGGTGACTTCTTCCTGCAATATGAATCCCTCCTTGTTGCAGAAAATTCAGAGCGGCAGCTAGGGTGGAACCACCAGCCGCCGCAGGTAAAGGGTTCTCATGGGTGGACGCTCCTTTCGGTCAGTTGTTGGGCGGGCGGCCCCAATCGGGCTGCGCCATATCGTGCGCCACAAGGGACGCATAGTAGCTGTTGATGGTGCTGGGCGCGTTAAAGAGCATAGCCCGCAGGTATTGCTTGATGTTGCGGACTTTGGTGGTGTTATCCCGCAGGCAGTCCATGACGAACTCGATGTGATGGCTGTCCAGCTTCAGGAACTTGGCCTTGACCAGCTCTGCCGGATAATCGTCCCCGGCTACCCGGATGGACTTGCGGTTGGTGCAGACCGTTTCCAGCAGGATGTCCACGATCTCGTCCAGCTGTTCCCGGTCTATCCGGGGATTCTGGGTGAGGGTGTCATACTCGATGTTCTCCAAAATCAGGTCCCGGTAGATTTGATAGGCCGCTTCCTTTCGGCTTCCTGTCCGTTCCGGCGGCGGTGCCGCTGCCTCGTCCTCGTCCAAAGGCAAGGGGTTTGGGGAATGGATAGGAATGGAATCGGTATTTAATCCCTCTTTCTTTTGTTTTTCTGTAATTAGTTTATCTTTATTTAATTGCATTGGATTTTCCAACGTAGGGTTTTCCTGCGTGGGATTCTCCAACGTTGGATTTTCCAATGTAGGTGAAACCGATGCAGGAACGGGCTGCGGCAGCTCGAAAATCACATAGTCTGCACCACGCAGCCGCCCTTTCTCGTCCCGTTCTCTGGAACGCTGGATGTAGCCCGCCTGTTCCAGTTCCCGGATGGCCTGCCGTATCGCGTCGATGCTTTCCCGGTTGATACGGGCCAGCCCTTGCAGGGTGTAGTCCCAATCTTCCGGCAGGGAGAGCATTTGGGAGAGTAAGCCTTTGGCTTTCAGGGACAAGGCCCGGTTCCGCAGGTGGTGGTTTGACATGACCGTGTAGCCGCTGTTCTTTTCTACCCGAAAAACTGCCATTTCACGGATGCCTCCTTTCGTTGCAAACAAAAAAAGCAGCGTCCATTTGCTCCCGGTGATGGGAGAAGTGAACGCTGCGCGTACTTGATAATTTTTGGGTTTGTGTGGTATATAAAAGGACAGCTGTTTTTTCTAATACAGCCGCCCATCGGGGTGCGATACAAGCAAGTTGCTATCCGATGACCTCAAAAACAAAATTGTACTACGATGGTTTTCTAAAAAGTAGCTGTATCACTACTCGCACCAAGAAGTAATCCATGGAATGCCGATGAAAAGTACGATATTTCGTTGGATTTTTTGTTTATCTGCGTTTATTCGGATACTACCAGATACTGCGCGATACTGTCTGCTTTTTGCCGGGTGTTTTGTAGTCAGAATCGTAGTCAGAAAAAGTAGGCCGCAGCAGGGTTTTT
>ENA-OQKW01000282-OQKW01000282.1-human-gut-metagenome-genome-assembly--contig:-NODE-282-length-13530-cov-2.985078_pt1 | contig 13530 bp, 13 predicted proteins | sample MGYA00242657_ERZ504815 | MGnify/ENA primary metagenome ERZ504815 (study PRJEB26092, sample SAMD00036404) | human gut metagenome | host: Homo sapiens | study: EMG produced TPA metagenomics assembly of... | reverse complement strand
CATCATTGTGGTGTATCTGGTTCAAAATGTGCTGATCCATAAGGTCATTCTGCGGGAGATAAGTAAGATGTAGAAAAATACGTACCGTGAGTTCTGGTTTCAGGTGCTCAAGCAGCTGATCTGTATCACGATGGTCATTATTGTTGTTCTGCCGATTTTGCTGACCCTTTTTGCGTCGCTGAAAAACAAGGGCGATATGGTCACGACCTCGCCGCTGGCGCTGCCGTCTTTTGACCGCATTACGCTGGAAAACTATGCCAAGGTGTTCCAGAATAAATACCTGCTCATCGGTTTCAAGAACACGCTCATTATTCTGGTCGTCAGCATTTTCTTTAACGTGATCCTGGGCACCGTGACAGCCTACATCATCGAGCGTTTCAAGTTCCGGTTCAAGAATGCAGTCGTGTCGCTGTTCTTCATCGGTATGCTGGTGCCCACCTTCGTCACCGAGATCGCCCGGTTCAAGATTATCAACGGTTTGGGTCTGTATAACACGCTGGGGGCTCCCATTGTAATTTATGTGGCATCCGACCTGATGCAGTTGTACATCTACCGGCAATTCATCTCAACGATTCCGGCGGCACTGGATGAAAGTGCATTGCTGGATGGATGCAGCTACTTCGGTGTTTTTGCCCGCATTATCTTCCCGCTGCTGGCCCCGGCTACGGCAACGGTGGTCATTATCAAGGCCATCACCATCATCAACGATATGTACATTCCCTACCTGTATATGCCCAAGAATAAGCTGCGCACCCTGACTACCTTTCTGATGGACTACGCTAACGCACAGCAGGGGTCGTGGCAGACATTGGCTGCCGGCATCATTGTCATCATGTTGCCGACCATTCTGATCTATGTGTTCTTCCAGCGGTATATCCTTGCAGGCATTGCTGCAGGTGCTGTGAAGGAATAAATTTCTCCATCATCCCCATCCATATAGAAAAACAGTCGTTTTTGTGCGGCTGTTTTTCTTATATCCTGTGCTATAATGAGAGCAGAATTATGCTGCGAGGTGACATTTATGCCTTTGAATAACCCGATTACCCCGGCACTGCTGGCCGACCCGGAGATCTTTCAGCAGAACCGGCTGCCTTTCCATGCCCATTTTGCCGACCAGACAAGCCCGGAACTGCCGCTTACCGTCAGCTTGGACGGCGAGTGGAACTTCCGTTATGCGGAAAACCTGACTGCGCCTTTTTCGGACTTGGACACCCTGACTGTGCCCGGCTTTATCCAGATGCAGAGCCTGCAAAAGCCCGGCCGGCCTTACGGCACGCCCCATTACGTCAACACCCAGTACCCGTGGGACGGCCACGAAAAGCTGCACCCCGGCGAAATTCCGCAGGATTATAACCCCATCGGGGAGTATCAGCGCAGCTTTATCCTGCCGGAAGATTGGGCAAGCTGCTACCTACGCCTGAACGGTGCCGACAGCGCCGCCGCCGTCTGGTGCAACGGCGTTTATATCGGCTACACCGAGGATACCTTCACCCCCGCGGAATTTGACATGACCGCCGCCGTCCACCCCGGCGAAAATACCCTGACCGTGCAGGTGTACCGCTTTTGCTCCGGCAGCTGGCTGGAAGATCAGGATTTCTGGCGCATGAGCGGTTTGTTCCGCTCGGTGGAGCTGTTCACAAAACCGGAAGTTCACCTCGAGGATGTCTTTGTGAAGCAGAGCTTTGCCCCGGACTTTTCCAGTGCCACCGTCACCTTTGATTGCAAGGTCAGCGGCGCGGGAATTATCTCCGTGGTGTTTGACGGCGAGGAGCAGTCCGCCGCAGTGGGTGAGCCTGCCGAATACGACAGCGGTGTGGTGTTCGGCAAGGGCGAGGCTGACCCGGATGTGGAGGAGGACGTACAGGACGTTTCCTTCACTTTTACGGTGGAGCATCCCGCCCTGTGGAGCGCCGAGCAGCCGAACCTGTACGAGGCCGAGATTGCTCTGCTGTGCGAGGGCGCTCTCGTGGAGCGCACCGGCCTGAAAGTCGGTCTGCGCAAATTTGAACTGAAAGACCGCCAGATGCTTTTGAACGGCAAGCGCATCGTGTTCAAGGGTGTCAACCGCCACGAGTGGAGCTGCCGGACCGGCCGCACCGTCAGCCGGGAAGAGATGCTGTGGGATGTAAAGAACCTGAAGGCCCACAACGTCAACGCCGTGCGCACTAGCCACTACCCGGACGACCCCTATTTTCTGCAGCTCTGCGATGAATACGGTCTGTATGTCATCGGGGAGACCAATCTGGAGACCCACGGCACATGGCAGAAGCTGGGTGCGGACGGCTCGGACGAGTGGACGCTGCCCGGTGCCCGCCCGGAGTGGCGGGAGAATGTGCTTGCCCGCGCCGAAGCCATGCTGGAACGGGACAAAAACCACCCGGCCATCCTCATTTGGTCTTGCGGCAACGAGAGCCACGGCGGCAAGACCCTGTGGGAGATGAGCGAGTATTTCCGCCGCACCGACCCCAGCCGCCTTGTGCACTACGAGGGCATTTTCTGGAACCGGGAATACCCCGCTACCTCCGATATGGAAAGCCAGATGTATACTCCGGTGGCGGACATCAAAAAGTTTTTGGCAGAGCACCCGGAAAAGCCCTTTATCATGTGCGAGTACAGCCACGCCATGGGCAACAGCTGCGGCGGAATCACGGATTACACCGAGTATGCATATGAAGAGCTGCTGTATCAGGGCGGGTTCATCTGGGAGTACATGGACCACGGCATCGCCGTGACTGACCCGGACGGTAAGCCCGGCTTTGCCTACGGCGGGGACTTTGGCGACCGCCCCACCGACCGGGAGTTCTGCGTGGACGGCCTTGTGCTGCCTGACCGCCGCAATACCCCCAAGATGGACGCAGTCAAGGCGGCTTATGCGCCGCTGAAAATCACCCTGACCGACACCGAAGCTGTCATCGAAAACCGGAATCTTTTTACCGACCTGAGCGCCTACGACCTTGTGTTTGCGTCCTCGGTCAACGGCAAGCCGAAACGCCGTGCTGTGCTGCGGGCGGACTGCAAGCCGGGTGAGACGGTGCACATCGCGTTCCCGTTCCCTCTGCCGGAAGCAGGGCTTGCCTGCATGACCGTTACCGCAGTGCAGCGGGCTGCGCTGCCCGGTATCCCGGCGGACTATGAAGCCGCTTTTGGGCAGGTGTGGCACAACTACGCCAAAGCACGGCTGACCCTGCCCGCCCCGCAGCTGGTGGAGATGGACTGCAACATCGGCGTAAAGGGCGAGGGTTTCGAGTATATCTTCGGCCGGAGCAAGGGCCTTGTGTCCATCCGCTACAACGGCGTGCAGCTGCTGGACGATACCGTGCGCCCCAACTTCTGGCGGGCTCCCACCAACAACGACGAGGGCTGTGCAGAGCCCTTCGAGTTTGCCTTCTGGAAGACCGCCGGTCTCTACGCCCGGTGCGATAATCTGACCGCCGAAACAAAGGGAGAATTTGTCACAGTGCGTGCCGTCTACACCCTGCCGGACGGGCAGACGCGGCCCATTGATTTTGCCATCGACGGCGCAGGCCGCTGCGACATTACGATGACATGGCAGGGCGAGCACACCGAACTGCCGGAGTTCGGGTTGCTCTTCCCTCTGCGCCGGGAGCTGACCGAGGTCTCCTATCTGGGGCTTGGCCCCCGGGAGACCACCGCTGACCGCACCGCAGGCGGCAAAATGGGCGCTTGGAATTACAACGTCCGGCAGGACTTTGCCCAGAACAGCCCAGTCTACCCGCAGGATTGCGGCAGCCGCACTGGCGTGTACAGTGCAACTGTCACCGGCAGCATCCCGGGCATCTGCTTTGCAGGGAACGGAATGACCTTCTCGGCGCTGCCCTATACGCCGCATGAGCTGGAAAATGCCCGCCACCTCTATGAGCTGCCCCGGGACGACAACAAGACCGTCGTGCGCTGCGCCGCTTTCCAGCGCGGCGTGGGCGGCGACAACAGCTGGGGCGCAAAGCCCCATGCAGACGCCTGCTTTGCGGTGGAGAAGGGAACCTCGTTCCGTTTTACGATTCAAAAATAAAAATTTACTTGGCTAAAGTGGTGGGTATCATCGTGATACCCACCACTTTGGTCTTATTGCGAAACCGTAACAAGACAAAAATCAGCGCAATATTTAAATAGTATATTTGCGATATGCAATCCAACGTTGTAGTTGCTGCATTAAAAAGTTGAATTTTTATGGTTTATGGAGAAATAAGGAATTGTGTCAAAATGACACAATTGCTCCGGGTACCTTCATAGAACCATGGAATGTGAATATTTTGCTTTCATAGGAGTTCATGTTTTTTTACTGAATCTCGTGAAAAGCGTATAAAAAGCTTGCAATCATCTGTAAAATGTGGTATATCCATTATACGAAACATTACTTTAAAAGAACACTCCACCGTTCAATGATGTGTAAATGGGAGGTGCCTGCCATGACTGCTGTGATCTATGCCCGCTATTCTACTGATAGTCAGCGCAAAGAATCCATTGAAGGTCAGATCCGGGAATGCACCGCCTATGCGGAAAAGAACGGCTTCACGGTGGTAAAGCACTACATTGACCGTGCCGTCTCTGCAAAAACGGACAACCGCCCGCAGTTCCAGCAGATGATCAAGGACAGTGAGCGTGGCATCTTTGACGTCATCGTTGTCTGGAAGCTCGACCGCTTTGCCCGAAACCGCTACGACAGTGCCCGGTACAAGACTCAGCTGAAGCGAAACGGTGTGAAACTGGTATCGGCAACGGAAGTCATTTCGGCTGGCCCGGAGGGCATTATTCTGGAATCGGTGCTGGAAGGCTACGCCGAATACTACTCGGCTGACCTGTCTGAAAAGGTCGTGCGTGGCATGACTGAGAATGCTCTCAAGGGTATTTATAATGGTGGCACGATTCCGTTTGGCTACATGATCGATGAGACCCGGCATTACCAGCCCGACTCGTTGTTGGCTCCGTATGTGGAGCAGACGTTCCAGAAGTATGCGGACGGTGCGACCATGACTGACCTGCGGGATTGGTTAAAGGCACACAACATCAAAAATTCAATGGGCGGGGAGATGTCCTACAATACGATTCAGCGGATGCTGAGTAATCGCCGGTACATCGGCGAATTGCGTTTGCCGGATGTGGTACAGCCCAATGCGATCCCGGCTCTCGTGTCAGAGGACTTGTTCAACAAGGTGCAGGAAAAGCTGGCGAAAAATAAAAGGCCCCTGCCCGTCATAAGGCAGAGGAAAGTTATCTGCTCACCACCAAACTGTACTGTGGTAAGTGTGGAGCGCTGATGTTTGGCGAAAGTGGTGTCAGCCACACCGGGAAAATGTATACCTATTACAAGTGTGCCGCCGCCAAGAAGAAAAAGACCTGCGATAAAAAGGCCGTGCGGAAACAGTGGCTGGAAGATCTGGTGGTCAACGAGACCATGAAGCTGGTGGAAGATGACGCTTCCATGAATGCCATCATTGCCAAGGTCATGGAGCTGCAAAATCAGGAAAGCACAGACCTGCCCATCTACGAAAAGCAGTTGAAGGAAACGGAAGTCGGCATCACCAATATGCTGAATGCCATCCAGATGGGCATTCTGACCAGCTCTACCAAGGAACGGCTGGAAGCTCTGGAAGATCAGCGAAAAGAACTGCAAGCCCGCATTGCAGAGGAACGGCTGGCTAAGCCAAAGATGAAAGAGGAGTTCGTCCGCTTTTGGCTGCTTCGCTTCCGCAAGCTGGATATGACCCAGCCGGAGCAGCGGCAGGCACTGGTGGATACCTTCATCAATGCCATCTATCTCTACGATGATAAGGTACTTATTACCTTTAACTATAAGGAAGGTACAGAAACGGTCGCTTTCGGGGAAGCTGTGAAAGCGGAGAAAAGTTCGGATATGAGTGCGCGAGGTGCACCACAAAAAGCACGAAGCAGCAATGCTTGGTGCTTTTTCTTTGTTTTTCAGAAAGTAAAAAGACTTCCGCCTGAGGGTCATTGAAATGCACCCCATTTGTTAGACAGTATGGTATACTGTTTAGGAAATGGGGTGTTTTTGTATGCCAAAGGGACAACGAAAGTACAACGGAACGCAGAAGGTAGAAATCATTAAACGAATCCACAGAGAAAACCTGAGCTTTAAGGGAGCGTCCAGAGAATATGGCATTTCGGACCGTACACTCAGGGACTGGGAGCGCATTTATTGGGAGGAAGGAGAAGAAGCACTTCTGTTAGAGCGTCGAGGACGAGCCTGTGCCGCCAGTGGGACGCAGAAAGGTCGGAAGCCAAAGCTGGATAAGCAAGTAGAAGAAGATCTTATTGCAGAAAATCAGCGACTTCGGATGGAGATCGACTACTTAAAAAAATTGAATGCCTTGGTGCTGGAAGAGGAACGCCAAAACAGAAAGCACAAGTAGTTCAGGAACTGAGGCAGAAATATCCCCTGAAGGCACTGCTGCAACTTGCCGGACTTCCTCGCAGCACGTTCTACTACTATCTGCACCAGTCTCAGAATTCTGCCAAATACCAGATGGTAAAGGAACAGATTGTTATAATCTTCAACGAGAACAAAAAACGATACGGATACCGCAGAATCACAAAAGAACTGCATAACAACGATATTTGCGTAAATCACAAGACCGTTCAGAAACTCATGAAACAACTGGGCCTGGTCTGCCGGGTTCGTGCAAAAAGAAAGTACAATTCCTACAAGGGTGAAGTCGGAGAAGTTGCTCCGAACCTGCTGGAACGGCATTTCAAGACAAATCAGCCGAATCGGAAATGGGTCACAGATGTTACCGAGTTCAAAGTGAACGACCAGAAACTCTACCTGTCTCCAATTCTTGATTTGTTCAATGGCGAAGTTGTCAGCTATAACCTGAGCCGCCATCCGAACTTTAAGCAAATCACGGATATGCTGGAAGGTGCTTTTCAAAAGCTGCCGGACAAGGTTGATGATCTGATTCTGCATTCGGATCAGGGCTGGCAATACCAGATGAAGTCCTACCAGAATCTACTGAAAGCAAAAGGAATTACGCAAAGTATGTCTCGGAAAGCCACTTGTCTGGACAATGCTGTTGCCGAGAACTTCTTCGGACTGCTCAAGACGGAACTGTTCTATCTGGAAAAATTTGATTCCATTGACCAGCTCGAAAAGGCTAATTGTCGATTACATCGACTATTACAACAATCGCCGAATCAAATTAAAACTAAACGGTCTGAGCCCTGTTCAGTACAGGATTCAGACCGTTGGAGCTGCTTAATTCAATTTTTGTCTAACTTTTGGGGTTCATTTCAACGGCAGAGGGGATTTTTTGTATCTTACGTTACAGCTTACAGGCTGCGGTTCTTGATCTCAGAAGTGACCTTTGCGATGAACTCGTCCACTTCCATCGTGGTGGTCTCGCCCTTGCGATCACGGACGGAGACGTTGCCGGCCTCGGCTTCCTTGGCGCCCAGGACCAGCATATAAGGCACGCGGTCCACCTGCTGTGCGGCGCGGATCTTGTAGCCGATCTTCTGGTTGTCGTCGTCCAGAGCCACACGGATACCGGCCTCCACCAGCTTCTCGGTGATGGCCTCGGAATACTCGAGGGTCTTCTCGGAGACGGGCAGAACCTTGACCTGAACAGGAGCCAGCCAGGTGGGGAACTTGCCCTTGGTCTCCTCGATGAGGTAGGCCATGAAGCGGTCGAGAGAACCGAGGATCGCACGGTGCAGGACAACGGGGGTCTTCTCGGTGCCGTCCTTGTCCACATAGGTCAGGTGGAACTTTGCGGGCAGGCAGAAGTCCAGCTGGCAGGTGGACAGGGTGTACTCAGCGCCGACAGCGGGCTTGACGTTGACGTCCAGCTTGGGGCCGTAGAAAGCAGCCTCGCCGATCTCCTCGGTGAAGTGGATGCCCAGCTCGGTCAGGACCTCGCGCAGAGCGTTCTCAGCGTGGTTCCACATGGCGTCGTCGTCGTGATACTTCTTCTTGTCGGCAGGGTCACGCAGGGACAGAACGCAGCGGTAGTCGGTGATGTTGAAGTCCTTGTAGGTCTCGAAGATGAGGTTGCAGACATCAGCGACTTCGCTCTTGATCTGCTCCGGAGTGCAGAACAGGTGAGCGTCGTTCTGGCAGAAGTGACGGCCGCGCTCGATGCCCTTCAGGGTGCCGGAGGACTCGTAACGGAAATCGTGGGCGATCTCGCCGATGCGCATGGGCAGGTCGCGGTAGGAGTGGGGACGGTTTGCGTAGATCATCATGTGATGGGGGCAGTTCATCGGGCGCAGGACGTAGCTCTCGCCCTCCATCTCCATGGCGGGGAACATATTCTCGCGGTAGTGGTCCCAGTGGCCGGAAGTCTTGTACAGATTCACGGTGCCGATGCAGGGAGTCATGACGTGCAGGTAGCCGCGGGCGCGCTCCTTCTCCTTGATATAGTTCTCCAGCTCCTGCCAGACCGTGTAGCCTGCGGGCAGGAACATGGGCAGACCGCGGCCGACCAGGTCGTCGGTCATGAACAGGCCCATCTCCTTGCCGATCTTGCGGTGGTCGCGCTCACGGGCCTCCTGCTGCTCCTTCTCCCAGGCGTCCAGCTCCTCCTGATTGTGGAAAGCCACGCCGTTGATACGGGTCAGCATCTTGTTCTCTTTGTCGTTCTTCCAGTATGCGCCGGACTGCTGGGTGATCTTGAAGGCCTTCAGAGCCTTGGTGTAGGTCAGGTGAGGTCCGATGCACATATCGACGTACTCGCCCTGCTGGAAGAAGCTGAACTCGGTCTCGTCGGCCAGGTCAGCCATGTGCTCGATCTTGTAGTGCTCCTGACGCTCCTCCATCAGCTTCACAGCCTCGTCACGGGGCAGGATGAAGGGCTTGATGGCCAGATTTTCCTTGCAGATCTTGCGCATCTCTTTTTCGATGTTGGCCAGATCGTCATCGGTGAGCTTGGTGTCGCCCAGATCGACATCGTAGTAGAAGCCGTTCTCGGTGGCGGGGCCAAAGGCAAAAGTCAGCCTCGGGGTACAGGCGCTTGATGGCCTGTGCCATGATGTGAGCAGCGGTGTGGCGGATAACATGCAGTTCCTGGTCCTGCGGGCACTCGTCCACATGGCCGTCCTTATAGATGATCTTCATGGTTGCATTCTCCTTTGACAGATAAAACAGATAACAAAAAAGACGCTTCATCCCGCATTTACCAACGGGATGAAGCGCCTGAAAAAGTACCACAGCGTTCCACGGTTCCACCCGAATTGCGCCGCCCGGCCCGGGCAGCGCCTCTCGCTGTGCTGTAACGGGCACGCCCGGCAGAGGTTCGCCTCTGCACTCTGCGGTGGTAGAAGTCCGGCACATGGCAGGCTGCTTGCAGCGCGTCCTTCCGGACGGCAGCCCTCTCTGCGGCATGGAGAACGGGACTTCGGTTTGTCCGCATCATCGTTTTTACACAGGATGAAACTACAGATGATTGTAGCACGGGGCGCAGAAAAAATACAAGGGCTGGCCTGCAGAAATTTAAGTACTGGACAATTCTTGCACTTTTAGGTCGAAATATGGTATCGTATAGATGCCGCCTCTGGCGGCAAGGCGCTGACCACAAACACAGGCGGCTGTCCCTTACCGGTACCTGAGTGCCGGGTAAGGCGATTTTCTTGCAGATTCGTGCTCCCCCGGACGCTCAAGGGCGGAAAGGGGGGATAAGACCATGAGTATTTTGGAATTTACCGCGTTGCTCTCGCTTCTTGGCGGTGCAATTTATGTGACGTTTCAAATCACTTGGACTGTATCTCACAGCGACGATAAAGACAAGAAAAATGACCGCCTCTGAGTTCCCCAACTAGACCGGTCATTTTTTCTTGACTTATTATGGTGAGGGACCAGCCGTTTGCGGGCCAGCGCCTTTTCTATTTGTAGTATAACCAGAAATATCGGATTTGTCAAGGAACGGAGCGACGCGCTGCCGTTCCTTTTTATTTTCTGAGCCGCTTCCCCCAGCTCTCCGTATACTCCGACAGCAGCTTCTCCGTCACAAAGAGCTGGCTGCTGTAGAGGCCGTGGGTGCCGGAGAGCATATAGCAGACGCCGCAGCCCAGCGCGATGAGCTCCAGCCCCACGCCGCCGAACAGCTCATAGGCCAGCAGGATGGAGGGGATGAGGGTGTTCGTCGCGCCGCAGAACACCGAGACGAGGCCCACGGCGGCGGAGAACCCGGCGGGCAGGCCCAGCAGCGGGCCGAATGCACAGCCGAAGGTCGCACCGATGTAGAAGCTGGGGACGACCTCGCCGCCCTTGAAGCCCGCCGAGAGGGTCAGGGCGGTCAGCAGTATCTTGCAGATAAAGTCCCACGGCAGGGCCTGCCCCTGCTCCACGGCGGCAGTGATGACGCCCATGCCCGCGCCGTTGTAGCGGCCCACGCCCATCAGGTAGGAGAGGGCCACCACGGCAGCACCGCCCACGACGGCACGCACCCAGGGGTTTGGCAGGCGGCGGGGCATTTCGTGCTCCATGGTGTGGAGAAGCCAGCAGAATGCCCGGGCCACCAGCGCACAGGCAACACCCAGCACAGCCACCAGCAGAGTAGAATCAATGGAAAGCGCCGGTGCGGTCAGCTCAAAATGGGTAGGAGAGATGCCGCAGGCCAGCGAGACGCCGTAGGCGATGAGGGCAGCGGCGAAGCCGGGGACAAAGGCCACCGAGAACGCGAGGCCCACGTCCTCCACCATGATGCCGAAGAGGGTCGCTGACAGCGGCGTGCCGAACAGTGCCGAGAAGAACGCCGCCATGCCGCAGGCCGTGGCCGTGCGGCGGTCGTGGTCGGAGAAGCGGAAGAGCTTTGCGATGTTGTAGCCGATGCTTCCGCCCATCTGCAAAGCCGCGCCCTCGCGTCCGGCCGAGCCGCCGCAGAGGTGGGTGAGCACCGTGCCGAAGAAGATGGCCGGCACCAGCAGCGGGCTGACGCTCTCGCCGCTGTGGACGGCGCGGATGACGTTGTTCGTCCCCATCCCTTCGCAGCCCGTCACCTTATAAAGTGCCACGATGGCAAGACCTGCCGCCGGCAGCAGCCAGAGCAGCCAGATGTGCTCGGCCCGCCACTCGGTGACGTGCTCCACGGCCAGGTGGAACGCTGTGCCGACGGCACCGCAGACGAGGCCGGTGGGGACGGCCAGCAGCAGCCAGCGGGCCAGGATGGCCGCGACGGCCCGGAAGGAATAAAGCTCCTTTTTCAAAAATTCTTTCATGAGAACACTCCTGTGTTTTTTATATCCTGCCCACAAAGATAGCACGACGGACGGGCGCTGTCAAGAAACGCCAAAGCCCCGCTCCTTTGTGTGAAGGAGCGGGGCTTTGAGCTGTGTTCGGTGGTGCCTTTCTGGATGCCGCAGCCCATGACCTGGGTGACCGTCATGCCGGTGACGCCCAGATCGTTGAGGGCGCTCTTGAGCTGGTCGAACTTGGAAAGCTTTGCAATGATGGACACTTTGTGCATCCCGGTGTCGTAGATGCCGTCGTGGATGACAGCAGGCTCACGCACCACAGGCACAGCTCAGGGTCATGGTCTCATCGGTGGAAAGGCTCAGGGAAGAGCCGCCGTTGAAGCCGAACATCAGGCCGAAGCCGATGAGCCAGTAGCAGGGCGTGCCGATGCAAAAATCCATGTTTTTGACGTTCTGCACAAACCGGAAAAGAATGGGCAAAGAAAACTTTGGCAGGCATCATTTTTCCCCCGTGTGGTCTGCCCGCATTTCGACATGGAGCAGCAGGCTCATCAGAGCGCGCAGCGCGAAAGTCGCCGCCAGCGGGATGACCGACTCGAGGTTCTGCAGAAGGAAGGTCTTGGCGATCTCTGCGGACATGAGAAATTCCAGCGCCGTCGTCAGGCCGGTGCTCATTTCGTGGTGGAAGTCGTACCGGTCGCGGAAAAAGGTCGCCCGCACATAGTGGTAGGTGGCCTTGACAAGGCTCGTCACGATGATGAACAGGCCGATTGACCTCCGCCAGCCCCGCGATGAGGGGGACTGCCGATTCCAGAAAGCCCTCCAGCAGGTGGGCGATGTTTTCGTTCAGGTGATACAGGGCCGTCATAGCTCTGGTCACCGCTCAAGCCAGCAGGCTCTTGATATAAGCGGCCAGCTCCTCGTCCTTGCAGGAGGCGAAGAACAGCTCGCTGAACTTCTCACCGGCGATGGCACCCTTCAGCAGGTTCTGATCGATGCTCTTGAGGCACTCGATGAGGGGCTTGAAGGTGGCGGCGCGGACGCCGTCGAGGATCTTCTTGTTGCGCTGCTCGGGTTCGACGCGCTCCTTGGGGTAGCCCTGACCGTGGCCGAAGCCGAACAGCTTCTCAAAGCAGTACTCGAGGTTCAGCTCACCGCCCCAGCCGAAGCCTTTGGCGAAAGGCATAGCCACGGCATTGCCGTCGTTGACGTGGGCGAAGGTGTAGGCGTCCACGGGGTCCTCCACATGGCCGCAGATGACGCCGGGGAAGCTGTTCAGGGCCAGCATGGCACCCTCGCCGGTGCCGCAGCCGGTGATGACGTAGTCGGCCGCGCCGCTGTTCAGCAGGATGGCGGCCAGAATGCCGCAGGTGGAGCCGTTGACCAGATACCAGGTTCGCTTTGCCCCCCACAGGGCGGCGGTGCGGGCCATGGCATCGGCCAAAATGCCGTCTGCATCGTGCAGGTCATCTACGCCGGGAACTTCGGTCATATCCCACCCGGCGGGCAGGCCCGGTGCCGGCACCACCCGCCGCTTGTGCCCCGGCATGTGCAAGGGGTAAAGCCCGGAGGAAGCATAGGATTGGAGTTGAGATTGGAGAAGATGGTTCATAAGTTAGGAGTTAGGAAGTAGGAGTTAGGAGTTGAAGGACGGAATTTTTGGAAGCGGCAATAATTAGAAGTGAGGAAACGGAGAGAGTATAAGAGTGTTATGATTTTAATACGCGGCGCAAGCCGCACCATAAACTCCTAACTCCTCCCTTCTAACTTCCAATTAACCAAGTTCTACTTGGGCTTTGCTTCCGAATTTGGTCTTTTGGACCAGGATTTGTTTGGGGATGCGGTCCTGGAGGGTTTCGACGTGGCTGATGATGCCGACCAGCTTATCGGAACCGGCAAGGGCAGTCAGGGTGTCGATGGCTTTTTGCAGGGCGTCGGCGTCCAGCGTGCCAAAGCCTTCGTCCACAAACAGGGTATCCACGCTGATGCCGCCGGCACTTTCCTGGATGGTATCGACTGATGCCAAGAGCCAGGCTGAGCGCCGCCAAAAAGCTTTCGCCGCCGGAAAGGGAACCGACCGGGCGGGTCTTACCGGTCGTAGGCATCGAACACATCCAGCTCCAGTGCGGTCTTGGCGGCAATATCGGCGCTTTGGCGGCGGCGCAGGGTATACTGGCCGCCCGTCATGCGGGTAAAACGACGGTTTGCGGCGGCGACCACGCCGTCAAAATAAAGCTCTGCACATACTGTTCAAAGGGCAGCTTTTGCTTTTGGGTCAGATTGCCGTTGATGGTCTTGCTCAGGTTATCCAGCATGGCGGCGTTGGACGCGGGCAGATTCTGCGGCGGTGATGGCTTTTTTAGG
>ENA-OQKW01000281-OQKW01000281.1-human-gut-metagenome-genome-assembly--contig:-NODE-281-length-13640-cov-3.102790_pt1 | contig 13640 bp, 13 predicted proteins | sample MGYA00242657_ERZ504815 | MGnify/ENA primary metagenome ERZ504815 (study PRJEB26092, sample SAMD00036404) | human gut metagenome | host: Homo sapiens | study: EMG produced TPA metagenomics assembly of... | reverse complement strand
CGGTCCTTTCTTTTTTCTTTGTAGGGTCCGCATAATAGGATATAGCCTGATAATCTATTTCAGGGATAGTGAGGTGTGCCCATGCAGGCATCTCCATGGTCAACCAGTAGCGGTATGCTTTCAGGCGAAACTCCAGCAACCACTCCGGCTCGTTCTTCTTTGCAGAAATCAAGCGGATAACATCCTCATTCAATCCCCTTTCTATAATATCTGTGTGAACTTCTGTGGTGAAGCCATATTTGTACTTCTCCTGCGTCAGTTCTTTCACATATTTATTGGGTTCTTCTTGCATATCTATCTTATATTTCTATTAATTGTTCTGTTACATTCTTAAATACCGGAAAAAAGATACCGGACAAGTCCCTCATAGAATAATATAACACTGATTCCTTCTTTTTTGTTGCACTGATCATCTCATTGTTCGGATCTATATATTCTATCACATGAATAGCTAACCCTATCAGTATCATATACTTCAATGCTCCCAATCCGCTGCCTAACCAACGGTTCAGCCATCCCAGGTGCACAGCATCCAATGCTTTTGTCAACAAAGAGGCGACGAACGCAAAACCTAAAGGTACAGCTATCCAGATCAATATAAAAGCCAAGACCTGTGCTACAGTCGTCGAAGTACCTAGAACCGGCGCCAACCTTTCGGCAACAATGCCAAACAAGGCACGAGCCATCAGCAATCCGGCTATCAACCCTACAATAGACGCCATCTGCTTCACAAATCCTTTTATTAATCCCATAATGACACCCACACCAATCATAGCCAATATAATAATATCTATTGTCGCCATCTTTATCGTTATTACAAAAAGCAGTAATGCCATTCTGAACAAAGCGAAGAATCTGCCAGCCCACGCGCTGGGCGAGGTGCCAGATCCTTCGCTATGCTCAGGATGACATTACCATCTATATTCTCAGACTTCAGTGTATTACAAAGTCTGTTTAACCTCTACTTCTTCGTAAGCTTCAATAATATCACCGACCTTGATATCGTTACAGTTTGTCAGACTGATACCACATTCAAAGTTAGTACCTACTTCTTTCACATCATCCTTGAAACGCTTCAAAGCATTGATAGCACCGGTAAAGACTACAATACCATCACGAATCAAGCGTGCCTTATCAGAACGTTTCACCTTACCTGTCTTCACCATAGCACCGGCAACCAAACCGACCTTGGTAATATTGAAGACTTCACGCACTTCGATGGTTGCAGTAATCTGTTCCTTCAAAGTAGGTGCCAGCATACCTTCCATAGCAGCCTTCACTTCTTCAATCGCATCATAGATAACAGAATATTTGCGGATATCCACCCCCTCCTGCTCAGCCAGTTTGCCGGCAGAACTTGAAGGACGAACCTGGAAACCTACAATAATCGCATCTGATGCAGCAGCCAAAGTCACATCCGACTCGGAAATCTGACCGACACCTTTGTGGATCACATTAACCTGTACCTGTTCTGTAGACAGTTTTATCAATGAGTCGCTCAACGCTTCGACAGAACCGTCCACGTCACCTTTAACAATCACATTCAGCTCATGGAAATCACCCAAAGCCAAACGACGGCCCACTTCATCCAATGTCAGCAGTTTCTGAGTACGCAAGCCCTGCTCACGCTGCAACTGTTCACGCTTGTTGGCAATGTCACGAGCCTCTTGTTCCGTATCAATCACATGGAAAGTATCACCTGCCGCAGGAGCACCGTTCAGTCCCAGAATCAATACCGGTTCGGAAGGACCGGCCTCCTTGATGCGCTGGTTACGTTCATTAAACATGGCTTTCACCTTACCATAACTAGTACCAGCCAAGACTATATCGCCCATTTTCAGCGTACCGTTTGCCACCAACATAGTAGCCACATAACCGCGTCCCTTGTCCAAGGACGATTCAATGATAGAACCGGTTGCCTTGCGGTCGGGATTAGCCTTCAAATCCAACATTTCAGCTTCCAGCAATACTTTTTCCAACAAATCGTGTACACCTGTACCTTTCTTTGCCGAAATATCTTGCGACTGATACTTACCACCCCACTCTTCCACCAGGAAGTTCATGGCAGCCAGTTCTTCCTTAATCTTATCCGGATTGGCGTGCGGCTTATCCACCTTATTAATAGCAAATACGATAGGCACACCGGCAGCCATAGCATGATTAATCGCCTCTTTGGTCTGCGGCATCACATTATCATCGGCAGCTACAATAATAATAGCAATATCCGTCACTTTCGCACCACGGGCACGCATGGCGGTAAATGCCTCGTGACCCGGAGTATCCAAGAATGTAATATGACGTCCGTCTTCCAATTTCACATTGTAAGCACCGATATGCTGGGTGATACCACCTGCCTCACCGGCAATTACATTTGCTTTACGAATATAGTCCAGTAATGAAGTCTTACCATGATCAACATGTCCCATTACTGTCACAATCGGAGCACGCGGCTGCAAATCTTCTTCGGTTATCTTCCTCTTCTGTAATAGCCTGTGCTACCTCAGCACTTACATAATTCTGTCTTGTATCCGAATTCTTTCCGCTACAGGTTGTATTGTCTCGGCATCCAGACGCTGATTGATAGAGACCATGATACCGAATACTCATACAAGTAGCGATAACCTGAGTAACAGGAATATCCATCATACTTGCCAGTTCGTTCGCAGTAACGAACTCGGTCAGTTTCAATATTTTGCTATCTTCCTGTTCCATCTCCTCCTGTTCCATCAGGCGGTTCTGAACATTTTCACGTTTCTCCTTACGATACTTGGCAGCCTTGTTCTTAGTCTTGTTAGTCAGACGTGCCAATGTTTCCTTAACCTGCTTTGCCACATCTTCATCACTAACTTCCGCTTTTACAACAGGTTTCTTGAAACGGTCTTTATTAAATTTGCCTCCACCCTGATTGTTATTGCCATTAGGTTTGGAGTTATTGTTCCTATTCGGTCTGTTAGCGTTATCGTTACGTTGGTTATTATTAGATGCTCCTCCAGCATTTGTTGTACCGGCAGCATTTATATCCACACGTTCCTTATTTATTCTATTGCGTTTTTTCTTCTTTGCAGCATCATCGTTAACCGAGTTTTTAGAAATCTTATCGTCTCCCTTACGGATTTCTTTGATAATAGCATCCTTCATCAGTTTACGCTGTTCCTGACGCTGCTTATCTTTCTCTTCTCTCTCTTTCCGTTTTTCTTCCTTCGATTTCTTTTTCGGACGGGTAGACTGATTCAATGCAGCCAGATCAATCTGACCTACTACATTAATTTTCGATTTAAATTCAGTAGGACGAATTTTAAATACATCGTCTTCTTCTTTTTCCTGAACGGGTGCTGCTTCGGGTGTTTCTTTTTCCATCTCTTTCACCTGGGGTGTCTTTTCTTCCGTCTTTTCAATTTTAGGCTCTTTCTTCTCTTCCAGAACTGGAGCAGGAGCAGGTTGAGGAGCAGGTTCCGGTTTCTTTTCCTCTACCACCACAGGCTTCGGCGTTTCCTTCTCGGGTTGGGGAGTTTCCTTCCTCTCAACCACCTTTTCCACCACGGGTTCTGCTTTCGGAGTTTGTTCAATAACTTTCGCAACTGGTTCTACAACCTTTGGCGCAGTTTTCTTGTTCAAATTGTCCAGATCTATTTTACCCACTTGCTTCAGTTTGGGGCGTGCCTCTTCAGGAATAACAGTTTTCACCACCTCTTCTTTCTCTTTCTTAGATTCAAAACCTTCGATAGAGATAGAAGCTTTGTTGCGGTCCTTGTTCTGTCTTTCCTGACTAAATTTTTCAGACTCTATTTTTAAATTTTTATCTGTGCTGAACTCTTTCACAAGTACAGCATATTGTTCTTCGGTAATTTTCGCATTAGGACTAGCCTCAATGGTATAGCCCTTCTTCTGCAAGAATTCAACTACCGTCGTTATTCCTACATTTAAATCTCTTGTTACTTTGTTCAGTCTAATCGTCATACTCGTTTTTTAATTATTAACTACGAGCCGGGACTGAAGAGTTACTCTTCAAATTCAGCTCTTAAAACTCTCAACACGTCATCAACCGTGTTTTCTTCCAGGTCCGCTTTTTCTATCAACATCTCGCGCGGAGCATTCAATACAGCCTTGGCTGTATCCAATCCAATATTCTTGATGGCTGTGATAACCCACTCATCAATTTCATCCTTGAATTCATCAAGGTAGATATCCTCATCCATCGCGCTCTCATCCAATTCGCGGTACACATCAATCGTATATTCGGTAAGCATACTGGCGAGTTTGATATTCATTCCCCCCTTACCGATTGCCAAAGACACTTCTTCCGGTTTCAGATATACTTCTGCTTTTTTCTCCTCTTCGTGCAACACAATAGAAGAAATCTTAGCCGGACTCAACGCACGCTGAATGAACAACTGAATGTTAGAAGTATAGTTGATCACGTCGATATTTTCATTACGCAACTCACGCACAATACCGTGGATACGTGATCCTTTTACACCTACGCAGGCACCTACCGGGTCTATACGGTCGTCATACGACTCAACTGCTATCTTAGCACGTTCTCCGGGAATGCGCGCAATCTTCTTGATAGTGATCAACCCATCATTGATTTCGGGTACTTCCATTTCAAACAGGCGTTGCAAGAACACAGGTGAAGTACGGCTCAGAATAATCTTCGGATTATTATTTTTATTATCTACACGGGCCACTACGGCACGGGCAGTTTCGCCTTTACGGTAGAAGTCACTCGGAATCTGTTCAGTCTTGGGCAAAAGCAGTTCGTTGCCTTCATCATCCAGCAACAACATTTCTTTCTTCCATATCTGATAGACTTCCGCACTGATTACAGTACCCACCCTATCAATATATTTATTATACAAGCTATCTTTCTCCAGTTCTAAAATCTTCGATGCCAGTGTCTGACGCAAGTTCAGAATGGCACGGCGGCCAAACTTGGCAAAGATTACTTCATCGGTCACTTCCTCACCCACCTCATAAGACGCATCAATTTTCTGTGCCTCGGTCAATGAGATCTGCATATTGGGATTCGTCAAATCCTCATCTGCTACAACTTCACGGTTACGCCATATTTCAAAATCTCCCTTGTCAGGGTTCACAATAACGTCGTAATTTTCATCAGTGCCAAACATTTTCGCGATCACACTACGGAAAGACTCTTCGAGTACACTCACCATAGTTGTTCTATCAATATTCTTTAATTCCTTAAATTCCGAAAATGTATCAATCAAGCTGATTGTTTCTTCTTTTTTGGCCATAATTATTTAAAACTAATTAAGTATTTAGTGTATTTTATCTCATCATATGCAAAAGTAATATCCTCCTCTACCAGTTTGGGGCGTTTGGCTCCTTCCGGTTTCACTTTCTTTTCAATGGTTACGGTAAAGTTCTCTTCATTTGCATCCTTCAATACACCTTCCAGCTTCTTTCCCTCTTTAGTCAGGATTTCCACCTCCTTACCAATGTGTATCAAGTACTGTTGCAATACCTTGAAAGGTTGTCCTATACCGGCCGAACCCACTTCCAGTTCATAATCCTCTTCTTCACGGTCCAGTTTAGACTCAATATAGCGGCTAAGTTCTACACAATCGTCAATCCATACTCCCTCGGCATGGTCAATTTCTACCACAATTTTGTCATCCGGGCTCACCGTGACATCTACCAAAAAGTAATCTTTACCTTCCAGCCACTCGTCAACAATCCGGGTTACTACATTTTTATCTATCATTTATTCACTATTAAGAACAAAAAAAGGGCTTAATCAAGCCCCACCATTCATCCATTTCGGTGCAAAGATACAAATTATCTACCAGTGCTACAAAATATTCTATTAAAAAATTGTAGTTTTGCAGAAACTTATAACACTATGGATAAAAACAGTTTAAATACGAACAAGCAGTTCATGATAGGTAACGGTATGCTGGCTTTTGGAGTCTTTGCCGTTATTATCATTTTTTTGTATATGTCCTTCCGTTTCCAACGCAAGGCTGACAAAGTACAGACTTATGAAGGAGTCTACAACATAGAACTGACTAATAGTTTTGCCGGAGACAGTATAGCGGTATATCTAAATGACAGTCTGCTACTGGACCAAACCATGCCCGACGCCAACCTGAAAGTGGAGATAAAACGCTTTGCCGAAGATAATGTACTGATGGTCGTAGATAACAAAACAGACAAGACCACACCTTTCAACCTGAATCCGGAAGGTAGCCGGGTAGAGGTTAAAAAGAGTGGAGATGTAATTTATATTCTGGAGAGGGAAGCCGACTCCCTTTTGGAATAAAGGGAAACAGCGACAAAGCCGATCAATACGATAAAGACACCCACCAAAGCCGGATACCGATAACCCAATCCGGCATCTATGGGTAGCCCACCGGCATAAGCACCAATGGCATTGCCCAAATTAAAAGCGACTTGCACACAGGCCGCTCCCATCATTTCTCCTCCGCGTGAATTCCGGAGTAACAATAATTGTTGTGGAGCCGAAACAGCAAACAATCCTGCCGTACATATACACATCAATATTACTGCCAACCAAGAAACAGAAGCCGCAAAGAAAATGGCAAGCAAACCGGAAGCCATAATAACCTGTGTATATTTTACCACACGGGCAGCCCCATACTGATCAGAAAACTTTCCACCCATCAAGTTTCCTACAGTCATGCTAAGACCTGCCAACACCATAATGAAAGTCATACTGTTTTCACTGAAACCTGCCACGTGCGTCATCAAAGGAGTGACATAGCTATACCAACAAAAGATGCCTCCGTTTCCGAACATGGTCGTAATTATCAACAACCATGGAGCCAGATTCTTCAAAAAACGGAACTGCCCTTTCAAACCTGTATCTGGCAAAGCAGGCAGTGAAGGAACCCATTTCCAAATATAGAACAAAGTAATCAGTCCCCATACTCCATTAAAGAGAAAAGGAATACGCCAGGACATTATATTACTCATAAATGTGCCTAAGGGGACACCAAAAAGATTGGCAATCGTCATACCCGACACCATCAATGCCACTGCCTGCGAACTTTTTCCTTTATCAGCCACTCTTTCCGCCACAATGGAACCAACCCCAAAGAAGGCGCCATGAGGCAATCCGGAAATAAAACGCATCATCAACATCATCCAATAATTCACTGAAGCGGCAGCACACAAATTACCACAAATATAAATAACCATCAAACCTAACAGAATATGTTTCAGCGGACGGGTACGAGCCACCAAAACCATCCCCGGTGCTCCTACGCACACACCTAGTGCATAAGCCGAAATAAAATGTCCTGCTTGCGGAATACTTATATGCAAATCCTTCGCTACATCGGGCAAAATGCCCATCATTACAAACTCGGCAATGCCCAAATCCCAAATGTGCCGAACGCCAAAAGCCGTCAAAACTCTTCTTCATACCTGAAATAAAAACAATCCATTAAATTAAAAACGTACAAAAATAATTGTTATGTTTTCAGATATAAGTGTTTTTAGCACACTTTTATAAGAAAAGGAATGATTACTTGCTTTATGTCAATTTATTGTTGCCACATGCAAAAGAGGTCAAACATTTTAGCTTCACGTTCAGAAGTTAAAAAGAACAAACAAACTTCCCTACAAAGCCATGCTTACTAATCAACATTCACACTAAACAAACCTTTGCTTCCTGCTCCATTATCAACATCCCGTAAACTCTGATTGATTTTACATTCAGCACTTTTCAGCTTAGTACTTTTATACGAAAACAAGCCTTTGCTTCCTGCTCCGCTAGCGACAGCATTTGAACTTTTTCGTTATTATACACTTATCACTCAATTCATAACCGTGATCCGGCTGAGTGCTTTCACCCACCCGAACATCTACAAATTCTTGTGTTTTCATAATTATAAACATTTAGTATATTGAGATAATTCTTTGTCTAAATAACACAAAATAAATTCGTTTCTCGCTTGCAATATTTCTGCAAAACTGTTTTTACTTATATTCACGTTCGGTAAAGCGATCTTATCAAGATACTTATAATGAATATCATCTGCACAGGATATAATGTAACCATCATGAGTAACGACCAATTCATTAAGGAATGGAATGCTGAGTAAAGGATAACTAAACTCCAACACCTTATTTCCCCTCTGATATTTCATTTTATTGCCTCTGTATACATATTCCTCTATTTTTCCGGTTAATATATTTTCTTTCAGAAACAGTTCATACGCCATTGCTTTCGTCATACAAATCCTTATATCAATAGCATCCGGACTGTTATCATTATTCATAAAATCAAGACAGAGTGAAACAAAACCAAGCAAGGATTCACACGACAAACTTTTCAATGGTTTCATTTCAAATGGTGAATAATACATGATAGGAGCAAAATTAAATTTATCAACTCCTAATTTCCAATATGCAAGCAACATGGATAATAAATCAGCTCCATTATCATCAAAAATAGTAGAAGTAATGTTTATTTTATCTCGATGCTCCACATTTTCAATCAACTCATAAACCGTATTGTATCCATTCTCACCCCTTATCAAATCATTGTATTTTCCAGAGCCCTCAAGACTAATTTCAAGGTATGAGATGTTGGTTGCAAGAACTTCGTCATACCCCTGAATATCCATACTCATTCCATTTGAAACAACTCCATAAAATATTCTCCTATCTTCTTTATATTCCGCTAAAAGATTCAGGATATCAAAGATTCTATTATCCAAAAAAGATTCTTTACCCGAAAAATGAAAATGTTTCATACCCATTCCAATAGCTTCATCAAGAAAACTTCTCCATCTTGCCAAAGAAACCGACTCTGATATGGGCCGGGCATCTCCAAAATAACAATGCCTACATTTCAGATTACATTTATTACTGACGAATGAATCTATAATCATAGGTTCATTCTGCCGCAGCTTGGCATCTATATGTTCCATAAAAGATGCCTTATCTATATATTTTTTCAGATTTCCAATCATCTGGCAACTTCGTAATACAATATATAAGTAGAATTCATTAACGGATTATCTTCTTCATAAGATATCGTATCTGTGATTTCGGACATATCAACGTCCAAAATCAACTGGGCCTTATCCATACCGACTTTATATTTATATATACTTGCCGATTTAAAACCTATATCTTCTTTACATTCCAAAGACATTTTCAGATGTTTCACCGTACCTGCCAAAAAATTAGGCAATGTAGTATAGTCGCAATCTGTAATATTCAACATATTAGGCCAGCACCATTCAATCATCAAATCAACAATACTACCGGGACTTTTTACTTTGCCATAAGAAACAACAACCTGCTTCAACAAAGAATCCTGTCCGTTATCAGCAATTCTTGCACATAATTTTTTCTGCTTCCCACCAACACGCTCGAACGCTTGTATGTTTATATCTTCAAAGTTAACAATGGTATCACCTGCCACCAGCAGTTGGAATGTACTGATTTTATGCGAAACAACACCTCTTATATTTAATCGGACAAAGGAATCTCTCTTGTTTCCCATACCTCTTTTTTCTATTGTATTCTTTATCTCTATTGAATCAATATCAATGTTATTCTGTATATATTCCCCCAATTCATTGTATAAATACTCTGTGGTCAAGAAAAAGCGTCCTTTGAATGGCACAATTTTCATCATTTCCTGCAATGAACGAATCATTGCATCTTGCTCGTTCAATTTAACATTCAATACTTCCACCCTTTGACTCATCGATTTGTACCGTTCCCTCAACATAGCAAAAATAATAGTCAGGCATACAAATACATATACTACCCACGCAGGAAACGAAAGCAAAATTGATTTAATATCAAGATCAGGCTGCGTAAATAGTTGCAAAGCCTGTATAACCCCACCCAGTGTTGCAAAGCCGCCAAATGTCTTTATACCTAAGTTGTACAAGTATAATCTATTTTCCATATTGTGGTTTTGTCTGTTTCTAGTTGCTTTTAAACTCATTATTCAAAATGTCTATTTCTCTCTGTATATCGTTCCATTCCAAACGCCCAGTTGTCATCTTCTGCTTTAACTTCAAATCCCTGATTTTTTTTCTTTATCTCTTCTATTTTATTCATGGTATATACAATTTATTGATTACAAATTCAATGAACAGACTCTAAGCGGGAAAGAAACAAACTATTCTTCAGAGTCATTTCCTTTAAAAAAAGCGGGGAAAGAAACGCCCGTTGCCGGATACGTATGCTTTCCCCGCTTGAAAGAGATAGTGTCACCTTTTTCAAATATCAATCATCAAGGTGAATGATTACTGAACCGGGTATGCTTTTACTGTTACTGTGAATTAAGCGTATACAGTTGCATTTGTGCCATCTGCATTAGTTACAGCCAACTTAACAGGAACAACGACATTTGTATCTACTGTGATTCTCTTCTGAGCTGTAACTACAATATCATTCTTCTCAGAAACTTCAACCTTAATCAAGTCAGAAGCAAATGTCTTGTCAGTACCATCTACCAATGCATCAAATCCTACAATAACCACTTTATCATCAGCAACAAATTTACCTCCTGCATTAGTTACCTTATAGAAGTTGACAATTCCTGCTTTAGAATCAGCCTTTTCTGCATAGAATACTTTATCGCTGTTAGCATCTTCGGCATTACCTGAAACAAGTGAGAAACTTGCCTTTGCCATATCAGCAATATAAGTCTTAGAATCCACAAACTTAACCTTGAATGCTGGCATATCATATGAACGACCACCCAAGTAAGTAACTTTCAAGCCTTTCACATCATAAGCTGTATTAGCCTTAGCGTCAGCACCCATTGTCAAGACTGTTCCGCTAACAGTCAATTCCTTAGCAGCCTTCAAGCCTGTATAGTCAATAGCAGCACCGTCCTTAACAGAAATCATAGTGCTCAAATCGATTGATGTTCCATCAATTACAGTCAAAACACCATTTGCATAGAATGCTGGATCGAATGTATACTGACTAGTGATTTCAGCAGTAGTCGGGTTAGCGATAGTGAACGGAATAACAATAGTCTGAGTTTCTTTGTTCCATTTTCACCATTGATCTCTACGGTAATCTTAGCAGTATACACACCATTGCCCAACATAGTTTCACCATAGTTATTAACAAAGTTGATTCCTAATTTTGCGATGTCTGCATTATTAGTAGCTTCTGTCTTACCATCTTTCTTCAGTTTTGTAAACCCAGCAATCAAACCAGATACAACATCGACAGTTTCTTCCTTACCGGTAGATTCATCTGTATAAACAAACGAAACATTGGTATTAGTAAGAAGCATTCTAGCATCAGCATTCCAAAGAATACGGTCAGCTTCAGACATCTTATCGAAATAAGCAGCAAGATCTACTACCAACTTCTGATCTTCAACCTTAGCTGTTGCAATATGAGCTTGTTCTGCCAATGTAATAGTTGATTCAGCAGCTTCTTCACTAAATTGAACATAAACGCCTTCAGTTTTCATAATCTTACCAGTCACATCCAGTGTATGTACAACAAACGGAAGAGAATACTTAGCATTTGCACTACAAGAGATAGTCAAACCATCAGTTTTAATACCATATTTAATAGAGTCTGCCTTGGCATTAGCATATGTTTTAGTATCCATAGTCAAGAAAGCATCATACAGTTTATCCGCATTTTCTCCATTAACTTTCAATGTACCAGTCTTACCTGGTTCAATACGGTTAGTGGGGGTATTATTCTTCTTGTTAATATAGAAAGACCAAGAATCTATAGATTCAGGTTTCTCTATAATCAATGAGGTTTCATAAGTAGAACGTACTTTATCACTTGCTACCAGTGCCAAAGCAGGACGTTTTCCATCTACTTCACTGTATGCTTTTACGATTTCATCAGTAATTGTTTCAATAGAGAAAGGAATTTGGTACAAGCCATTTGCTGAAACAGCAGCTCTAGTGTACAAACCTTCGTATGCAACCGCAGCACCTAAAGTTACAGGAGCTTCCTCATTCTTAGAATTAACCAATTTCAATGCAGTTTTAGAAAGATCATAGTTGTTAGGAGCAACCTGGACCATCAAAGAGTCATCAGAATAAGTGATCATATAATCACCTTTAGCAGGAGCACCTTTAGGACCTTCCCATGCCTGAAGAGCTTTATCAGCAGTAGCGATAGAATAGTAGATAGTCAAGTCTTTATTACTTAGCATAGCAATCTGAGCCAAACCTTCAGTCATCGGCAAACGGACAGTCTGTTCATTCTTTCCATTTGCATCGAAAATGTGCATAACAATATAATTAGGATCTGTTGCATCTTCTTGATAGTAAGGTACACCTACAACAGCAGGAGTATCAACCGTTACTTTTTCAAATGCAGTACCATTCCACAGATACCAACCATCTTCCCTCTTTTCAACTTCTTTCTGACCGTCTTTACCGTCAACAGCTTCAGCCTTTACTGTGGTTTTTTCACCGTTGCAAGCCCAATAGCCATCAATGATTGTCCATTCAGCACCATCTTTACCGGCTTCACCCTTATCACCTTTGATACCGGTAATAGTAGTAGAAGAACCGTCACTCATTGTCACAGTAAAACCATCGGCAGTAGGAGTTATTGATTTTACAAAAGCACCATCACCAATCTTCTTCTGAAGGTCTGCGACAGTTGCTTCAACACCGTCCAATTTCTGATTAATCTGGTCAATGTCATCATCATAGTCTTTACAAGACACAAATGTTCCTGTTGACGAAACCATCAAGGCTCCGAACAGGATTGCACTTAAAAACTTTTTGTTCATAATAGAAAAACTTTAAATTTATAAATTTAAAAAACTAAAATTGATTATACATATTAATCTCATTATTAATATCTTAGTTCGTTTATTACCTGTAGCTCCCGTTTCCTCCTTTCCCGTGACTGATAAGACAAAGGTGACACACCCGCAACCTTACTGAAAGCTGAATAGAAAGCGCTTTTAGAAGCGAAACCGCAACTACGAGGCAAGTCATTCAATGCACAACGACCGAAACTAAGAAGCTCCTTGGCATATTCCACACGATAGCCGTTCACAAGCTCCTTCAAGTTACAGCCAAAGTATTTGTTTACTACATTACTCAGGTAGGTCTGGTTTGTTTCAAGCAAATCGCTCAGTTTTTTCAGCGAAAGCGAAGTGTCAAGGAATATCTGACGTATCTCAAGCTGGTACAATATAGCTTTATATATACGGCAGTCCACTTTACGAATATTCGCTTCCTTGCCGACAAACTCCTCCTCCCAATGCCGCTGGGCGGCCTTGAAAAGCAAGTTCTTCTGCCGCTCGGAAACGGCGCTACTTCGTTTACGTCTTAGAAATAGATATTCCATCTGCTCTATGTTAATTTCATTCATTCTCATCGCTTCAAAGACATACTTTATCATATAATAAAGGAACTTAAAAACGACATTTTCTATAGATCTCTTACCAAGAGATCTATAGAAAGTAACTAATGAACAATATATCAACATATTATATCCTATTTCAAATAGGATAAAGGAGTATAAAAATAGGACTTGGTAAGCTTATTTTTTATTATAAATTACCTATTTTTTTGTTCCAAAATAGTATTAGTTTCTCAAACTTTAGTCTTATTTTTAGTCTACAGAAAATAGTATATCTCTTGGTTAAGAGATATACAAATAAGACATATATAAAA
>ENA-OQKW01000280-OQKW01000280.1-human-gut-metagenome-genome-assembly--contig:-NODE-280-length-13650-cov-2.548103_pt1 | contig 13650 bp, 14 predicted proteins | sample MGYA00242657_ERZ504815 | MGnify/ENA primary metagenome ERZ504815 (study PRJEB26092, sample SAMD00036404) | human gut metagenome | host: Homo sapiens | study: EMG produced TPA metagenomics assembly of... | reverse complement strand
GTACAACGTAAAACCTTTCTTTTTCTTTGTTTTTCTTTGGCTACTTTTTCCGAATTCTGTAAGTATTTTACTTTCTTTTTTGTTGAAAACTGTATTACAATAGTTTCAAAGGACGGCATTTGAAAGGAGACTTGAATCGAGATGTCACGGAAATCAAAACGTATTCTGCTTACTCTGGCTTCTGCCGCTGTCGGCGCAGCCTGCGGTGCGGCAGTCTATTTTATCCGGAAAGGAAAAGCAGATCTTGAAACAGATTTTGACGATTTTAAAGACGAATTTGAAGAGGAAGAGCCTGCTCCTGCTGAACGTACTTATACGACCCTTCCGAAAACGAAAGGTGCGGAGGATGCTGCACCGGATCCGGAATCTGCAGCTTGCAATAAAGGTTCCGAAACAGCTGATACAGAAGCTGAAAGCGAAACCGCAGAGTCCGAAGAAGAAGACGCTGAAAAAGAAAGCTGTGCGGATCGTGAAGTTTCTCCACAGGAAGAAAGCGAAGTAACCACAGAATAAAACCCAAAAACAGAATATAGAAACATAAGGAAGTAATTCCTGGGGAGGGAAACCTCCCCTTTTTTATGGAAAGGAGATTGTTATGGAACTTGCAAAACGCGATGACGTTCCTGTAGAACTTACCTGGGACCTGTCTTTAATTTATCCAACCGAGGAGGCCATGCTGGCTGATGCGCAGAAAATGAAAGAATTAAGTCTTTCTATGGAAGCATCCTACAAAGGAAACCTCACCGATGCAGCCACGATCAACCACTGCCTCGACGATTACCAGGAGGTCTACCGTCTGATCACACTGACCGCCAACTACTGCGATCTCGCCGTCTCTGTCGACTATTACAACAGCGCAAACCAGACGCGCAACGACCGCATCAACAGCCTGATCTCTGAGATTTTCAGCCGTCTCACCTTTATCGAGAGCGAGCTTTCCGAACAGTCCGAGGATGTTTTGAACGAGGCCATGCAGCAGTCAGATACGAACCGCTGCTATCTCGCCGAGATTCTCCGCAACAAGGCACACCGCCTGAGCCCGGAAACCGAACGTGCCATTTCCGCTCTGTCCCAGACCTTCTCGGCTCCGTACCAGATCTACAACATGGCAAAGCTTGCCGATATGAAATTTGATTCTTTCACCGTAAACGGAAAAGAATATCCGCTCGGCTACTCCCTGTTTGAAGATAATTACGAATACGAAAAAGACACCGATATCCGCCGCAGTGCATTCTCCGCCTTTTCTGCAAAAATCAGACAGTACGAAAATGTAACGGCAGCTGCTTACAATGCCCAGCTGCAGACAGAAAAGACCATGGCCACGCTGCGCGGCTTCAATTCCGTCATCGATTCTCTGCTGTTCCCGCAGCAGGTCAGCCGTGAGCTGTACAACCGCCAGATCGATCTCATCACCACCCGCTTGGCTCCGCATATGCGCAAATATGCCCGCCTGCTGAAAAAGGTTCACAACCTTGACCGCATGACCTTCGCCGATCTGAAAATCGCCGTCGACCCGGAGTACGATCCGTCTGTCACGATCGAGGAATCAAAACAGTACATCGAAAAAGGTCTTGCCATTCTCGGTGATGATTACGTTTCCATGATTCAGGAGGCCTACAAAAAACGCTGGGTTGACTTTAGCACAGAACCAGGGAAAATCCACCGGCGGCTTCTGTGCCAGCCCGTACGGAAAAGGTTCCTTTATTCTCTTAAGCTGGAATAACCGCATGGCAGATGTTTTCACGCTGGCGCATGAACTCGGCCACGCCGGCCATTTCCGTCTCTGCAACGGCGCACAGGCGATTCTCGATACCGAGGTTTCCTCTTATTTTGTCGAGGCGCCGTCTACCATGAACGAGCTTCTTATGGCTCATTATCTGCTGAAAACGACCCCGGACAAACGGTTCCGCCGCTGGGTTTTAAGCTGTATGATCAGCAACACATATTATCATAACTTCGTCACCCATCTGATGGAGGCTGCTTACCAGCGCGAGGTTTACAAGCTCATCGATGCCGGCGACAGCGTACAGGCTGAGACGTTAAGCAGCATTATGAAAGAGACCCTGCAGAAGTTCTGGGGCGATGATGTGGAAATTTCCGATGACGCAGCGCTCACCTGGATGCGCCAGCCGCATTACTATATGGGACTTTACTCCTACACCTACAGCGCCGGACTGACCGTTGCCACACAGGTCTGCAAGCGCATCGAAACCGAAGGCCAGACCGCTGTCGATGACTGGAAAAAGGTACTGACCGCCGGAAGCACGAAGACACCGGAAGAGCTGGCAAAAATGGCCGGCGTTGATATCTCGACGGATGCACCGCTTCTCGATACGATCGAGACGATTGGATCGATCATCGATGAGATCTGCGAGCTGACCGAAGAGCTGGGCTGCTGATCCTGTCCGCATTGTAACTCTCTATCAAACAGTAAAAACGGATTGTTCCGTCAGTTTTTGTTACTGGCGAAGCAATCCGTTTTTTTCATATCTTTTTTCACGCATTCCAGCACTTTTTCAGAATCGCAGCTGCCTCTGCAATCTCCTCCTCAGAAAGCCCGGCGTACCCAAGCAGCACTGTGCCGCCCTGTGCGGGATCTGCGGCAGCGCCGATGCAGTACCGTTCCAGCCCGTACACGCGCACACCATCCTCTTTGCCCGCTGCACCGCCTCCGCTTCGGAGAGTCCTCTCGGCAGGTGGACCAGCACATGGACGCCCGCATTCTCGCCGGACACCGTGTACTCCCGCCCAAACTCCTTCAGAAGCCGGATCAGCAGGTCGTGTTTCCCTTTATACTGTGCACGCATCCGGTTCAGATGGCGCTCGAACGCGCCGCTCCGCATAAACTCTTCCAGAATCTTCTGGTCCGTCTTCGAAACTGTCGCGGAAAAGCATCTTCCGTTCTCCTCGTAGGCAGGCAGCAGCGTCTCCGGCAGCACCATGTAGCTGATGCGGATGGACGGCGCAATCGCCCGCGAAAACGTTCCAAGATAGATCACTTTTCCCTCTGTGTCATTGCCCTGCAGTGCCGGGATCGGGCGGCCCTTGTAGCGGAATTCACTGTCGTAATCATCCTCAATCAGATACCGCCCATTTTCCCTCGATGCCCACGCAAGGAGCTGCATCCGCCGCTTCATCGGCATGACCATGCCCATCGGGAACTGGTGCGACGGCATGATGTACGCCAGATCCGCCCCGCTTTTTTCCAGCTCCGCCGGCCGCATGCCCGCTTCGTCCATCGAAATCGTACACATCGCATAGCCAAGCTTCGCAAAACAGCGGTAGGCACTGATGTAGGTCGGATTTTCCATCGCCACTTTATGGCCACGCCCTAAGATCACCGAAAGCAGCATCAGCAGATAATCATTTCCCGCTCCGACGATGATCTGCTCCGTGCGGCAGTTCACGCCGCGTGCGTGGTGCAGATAGTCGCGGATTGCCTCCCGAAGACCGTGCTCGCCCTTCGCATCCCCGAGCTGGAACAGGCTGTCATCTGCGTCCAGCAGGACTTCTTTCGAGATCTTCTTCCAGCTGTTCTGCGGAAATCCGCCCGGCGCCGTACCGGTCACGGCAAAATCGTAGCGGAACGGCATCTGTTCCGCGGCATCATCCTCTTTTGTCTCCTCTTTCTTTTCATCGAGGCGGTACAGCCCCTCAATTTCACAGACAAAGTAGCCTTTGCACGGCACACTCTCCAGATACCCTTCGGATACCAGCTGCTCATACGCCAGATCCACGGTACTCCGGCTCACCGACAGATAGCCCGAAAGCGCCCGCGCCGACGGCAGCCGCTCCCCTGCACGGATCCGTCCGCCGCGGATTTCCTCGCGGATAAAACCGTAGATCTGCTCATAGAGCGGTGTCTTCCGATGCGGATCCAGCGAAATCGTCAATTCATTCATCTTCCCATCTCCCTGACAAAAAGAACAGCCGCTTGGGATGTCGGTTTCATCCAGGCGGCTGCTCTGTTCCATTTCAAAATTCTTATTTATTTCGCTGCCGGCAGCTTGAAAGAGCTCTTCAGGGATACGATACGGTTGAACACCAGCGCATCCTCTTTGGAATCTTTTGCGTCTACACAGAAGAATCCGTTTCTGACAAACTGGAAGCTGTCGTATGCTTTCGCATCTTTTAAAGACGGCTCCAGATAGCACTCTTTTAATACGGTCAGGGAATTCGGATTCAGGTTCATGGAACCATCCTCGTTGTAAACGCCCTTCTCCTCGTCGATCAGGTTTTCGTACAGACGGCACTCTGCTTTGACGGCGGTCTTTGCTGCTACCCAGTGGATCGTTCCTTTTACTTTTCTTCCGTCCGGGGAATTTCCTCCCTTGGACTCCGGATCGTACGTTCCATGGATTACGGTGATATTTCCGTTCTCGTCTTTCTCGCATCCGGTGCAGGTGACGAAGTATGCGTTCATCAGGCGGACTTCATTGCCTGGGAACATACGGAAGTATTTGCGGACCGGCTCCTCCATGAAGTCTTCGCGCTCGATGTACAGCTCTCTTCCGAACGGTACCTGACGGCTGCCAAGCTCCGGATTCTCGAGGTTATTCTGTACTTCCAGCATCTCAATCTGGTCTTCCGGGTAGTTGTCGATGACAAGTTTCACCGGATTTAAGACTGCCATGGTACGGGCTTTTTTCAGCTTCAGATCCTCGCGGATGCAGTACTCCAGCATCGCATAGTCAACGGAGCTGTTTGCTTTTGATACACCGCACAGATCTACGAATTTCTTGATGGACTCCGGTGTAAAGCCTCTGCGGCGGAGTGCTGCGATGGATACGAGACGCGGGTCATCCCAGCCGTCTACCACGCCGTCCTCTACCAGCTTTTTGATGTAACGTTTTCCGGTAACCACGTTAGTCAGATACAGCTTTGCAAACTCAATCTGGCGCGGCGGCATCGGATATTCCAGCTCGCGTACAACCCAGTCGTACAGCGGACGGTGGTCCTCAAACTCCAGCGTACAGATAGAATGGGTAATGCCTTCGATGGCGTCCTCGATCGGATGCGCGAAGTCGTACATCGGGTAGATGCACCAGGTATCGCCGGTTCTGTGGTGATGCATATGGGCTACACGGTAGATAACCGGGTCTCTCATGTTGATGTTCGGTGATGCCATATCGATTTTCGCACGGAGTACTTTGCTTCCGTCCTCGAATTCGCCGTTTTTCATGCGCTCGAACAGGTCCAGGTTTTCCTCCACGGAACGATTGCGGTACGGGCTCTCTTTTCCAGGCTCGGTTAAGGTTCCGCGGTACTCACGGATCTCCTCTGCGGACAGATCGCAGACGAATGCTTTTCCTTTTTTGATCAGTTTTACGGCTGCCTCATACATCTGTGGGAAATAATCGGATGCGTAGTACAGATGATCTTTCCAGTCTGCACCAAGCCACTGGATATCGGCTTTGATGGAATCAACAAACTCGGTTTTCTCTTTCGTCGGGTTTGTATCATCGAAACGCATGTGGAACTCTCCGTTGTACTCCTGTGATAAACCGTAGTTTAACAGGATGGATTTTGCATGTCCGATATGAAGATAGCCGTTTGGCTCCGGCGGGAATCGTGTGCATACATGGTCGTAAACGCCCTCTGCCAGATCTTTGTCAATCGCAAGCTCGATAAAATTTTTGGAAACAACTTCTTTTTCTTCCATAATAAGGTCAGGCCTCCCTCGAATCTTTTCGTTTGGAGCACTGTCCCGAAAAGGGCGCAAAATGCTCTGTGTATTCTATCACTATAACACAAAAGCATTCTCCTGCAAAGCATTTTTTTCGGTACACAAAGCCGCCGGAGCGGACCGGTGCCTATTCTTCTGCCTCGTGTGCGGTCACCTGGCGGTGCTCCACGGAGGTCGAGAACACGATCTGCGTCCGCGTCCGTCCAAAATGCTGCAGCTCGCCGATAAACTGGTCGAGCTCAATGGTACTAACAAAAAGGCCCTCAATGAGCATGGAGTAATCACCGGTAACGCAATTACATTCCACGACATTGTGGACCTTTTCAATATAGGGATAAAATTCTTTTTTCTGAACCGGCTCAACCTCGAGGTTGATGAACGCTTTGATCGGATATCCCAAAAGCGCCGGATTTAATTTGACCTGATATCCTGTAATGTAGCCTTCCTTCTCCAGCCGCTCAATTCTGGCGGAAACTGCCGGGGAGGATAAAAATACGTGTTCCGCGATTCTTTCAGCGGCATCCTGGCGTTTTCCCGTAACGGAGATTCTAGGATTTTTGTCATCGATGTGATCGAGCTCATGGCGCATCGCATTCGTTCTTGTCTTTTTTCATGTTTCATACGCTGCTCTCCTGTTTTTTCACTTTTATACTGTTCAGCATATCACGTTCGCCGTTTTTTGTCTACGAAAACGTGTCCTCGCGGAAACTGCTTTCGAAAAATAAGTAAAAGTGCCTCTTTCCCTTGGTATTTAAAATCAAATACAAAAATAAATAAGATTCCACAGTTCTTCGGCGGCGGTATTTACAAATTTCTGCCCTGGTGTTATTCTTCCGGTATCGAAAGGCAAAGCAAGAATTGTTTCAGACAATATACACAACTCAATGCGTGCAGAAAGAAGGAGATTATTATGAAGACAAGAATTGAAGCAGATTCCATTGGTTCCCTTGAAGTCCCATCCGACGCCTACTACGGGGTACAGTCCCTGCGGGCAAAACGGAATTTTCCCATCACGGGAACGTCGATCCACCCGGTCATGATCCAGAATCTGGCGAAAATTAAAAAGGCAGCTGCCATCTCCAACCGCGAAGCACAGAGACTGCCGGAGGAAAAAGCGGCTGCCATTATCTATGCCTGTGATGAAATCATTGCCGGCAAATTAAAGACCAGTTCATCGTTGACGGCATCCAGGGCGGTGCCGGAACGAGTGCCAATATGAACGCAAACGAAGTCATCGCAAACCGCGCCATCGAAATCCTGGGCGGCACCAAGGGTGATTATACCATTGTCCACCCGAATGACCACGTCAACATGGCACAGTCCACAAACGACGTTATCCCAAGTGCAGGAAAACTGACCGTACTCGATCTGCTCCCGGATCTTCTGCATGCGCTCGAGTCACTCCACGCAGCACTGCTCGATAAGTCCCAGGAATTTGACCACATTTTAAAGATGGGAAGAACCCAGCTTGAGGACGCCGTTCCGATGCGTCTCGGCCAGAGCTTCCACGCTTACGCAACGATGATCGAGCGTGATATCCGCCGGATCGAATGCGCCAGAAAAGAGCTGTTCACCCTGAACCTCGGCGGAACAGCCATCGGTACGACGATCAATGCTTCCGATTACTATCTCCACCACATCGTGCCGACCCTCGCTGCTGTGACAGGCTATCCGCTGATGCAGGCGGACGATCTGTTTGACGCGACGGAGAACCTCGACGGATTTGTGACGATCTCCAACACGTTAAAGACCTGCGCCGTCAACCTCTCCAAGATGTGCAACGACCTGCGCCTGCTGTCCAGCGGACCGCGGACCGGATTCGGCGAGATCAACCTGCCGCCGATGCAGAACGGATCCTCGATTATGCCGGGCAAGATCAACCCGGTTATCCCGGAGGTTGTGACACAGGTTGCCTTCCATGTCATCGGAAACGACACCACAATCACGATGGCGGCTGAGGCTGGCCAGATGGAGTTGAACGCGTTTGAGCCGGTTGTCTTCTACTCCCTGTTCTCTTCCATCACCTCGATGACAGGCGCTGTGAATACGCTTGTGAAGAACTGTATTCTCGGCATTACCGCAAATGAGAAACGATGCGAGGATCTCGTTTCGAAGAGTGTCGGCATCACAACGGCGCTCTGCCCGTATATCGGATACCAGAAAGCGGCCTCGATTGCAAAGAAATCGCTGAAGACGGGCGAGAGTGTTACTTCTCTGGTTCTGAAAGACGAACTGCTGACACAGAAACAGCTCGACGACATTCTCGATCCGTACGCTCTGACCGGACCGGAACTGCCGGCAGAAGACGATCTGGCTGGCTGAATGTAACTGCTGCTTTCCTTCATAATTTCTTAACGATACGCAAAAAGGCTTCCCGGATTTCCTTGCTGTCCGGGAAGCCTTTTTCTGTCGTTTTCTTTTGTATCAAACTCTGTTTAGATTCTCGCTACGCCGCTCTTTCTTGCTGCCTCTGCAACGGCTGCTGCCACCGCATCTTTGACACGCGGATCAAAGGCTGCCGGGAGGATGTAGTCTGCGTTCAGCTCTTCATCGCTTACCAGGCCTGCGATTGCGTAAGCTGCTGCGACCTTCATTTCATCGTTGATATCAGATGCTCTCACATCGAGCGCTCCGCGGAAGATGCCCGGGAAGCAGAGTACGTTGTTGACCTGGTTCGGGTAATCGCTTCTTCCTGTGCTGACAACGGCTGCTCCTGCTGCTTTCGCCTCGTCCGGGAAAATCTCCGGCGTCGGATTTGCGCAGGCAAAGATGATCGGCTCTTTTGCCATCGTACGTACCATATCGGGAGTGAGCGTACCCGGCGCAGAAACGCCAATAAAAATATCGGCTCCTTTGATTACCTCTGCAAGCGTGCCCTTCTCATGGTTGTAGTTTGTGATCTTCGCCATCTCCTCTTTGATCGGGTTGAGGCCGTCGCGTCCCTCGTAAATCGCACCTTTGCGGTCTGTCATGATGACGTTTTTGAGACCCATCGAAATCAGCAGGCGGATAATGGCGATTCCGGCTGCACCGGCTCCTGAGGTAACAATTTTGACTTCATCCAGTTTCTTTCCAACCAGTTTCAGCGCATTGATGACACCGGCCAGTGTGATCACGGCTGTTCCATGCTGATCATCGTGGAAAATCGGAATATCACAGCATTCCTTTAATTTCTTCTCGATCTCAAAACATCTCGGTGCGGAGATGTCCTCCAGGTTGACACCGCCGAAGCTTCCTGCGAGAAGACGCACGGTATTGACAATATCATCCACATCCTTGCTGCGCACGCAGAGCGGGATTGCATCGACACCACCGAATTCTTTAAACAGCACGCATTTTCCTTCCATGACCGGCATGCCGGCCTCCGGGCCGATATCTCCAAGTCCGAGAACTGCGGTTCCATCTGTAACAACAGCTACCGTGTTCCATCTTCTGGTCAGCTCGTAGCTCTTGTTGACATCTTTCTGAATTTCCAGGCACGGCGCCGCCACACCCGGTGTATAGGCAAGACTCAAGGCATCTTTTGTATCTACGGCCGCCCGGGAAGTGACCTCAAGCTTTCCGCGTAATTCATAGTGCATCTTTAATGATTCTTTTGCGTAATCCATCGCTTTTTTCCTCCATTTCATGTGTGACTGCGTCTCATTAATAATAGGAAGAGAGATTCACGCGTCACACGGGATGTCTGTTCGCTGCACCCCTATTATAACAAGCGTTCTCTAAATTTCAACCGGTGTTTTGATTAATGAAAAAATTTCCACTTTTCCACCAAAAACAGCTGCTTCATTTGCGAAATTTTATCAAAAATACTCTTTTTCTTTCTCTCAGCCGCAGTCCGATCCTGCCCGGAGGGCTTTTTTTGCTTTACAGTAAAATTCAACAAAGTTTTTTATAAAGCAAAAAATCTGCCGCCTCCCATCTTTTCAGACTAGGAAACAGACAGATTTTTTCTTTACTCCGCCACAATATTCTGCAGCCAGACTCCTTTCTTGACAAGGACAAATCCAATCACGCACTTGATCAGGTCAACCGACATAACCATAAAGTAGATTGCGTAGATCGAAAGTCCGGTAAAAACGGCTCAGGCAGAAAGCCACCGGCACACTGACAACCCAGATGAAGACGCTGTCGAACAGGAACGTGATGATCGTTTTTCCACCGGAGCGCAGGGTAAAGTAGCTTGCATGCAGGAATGCATTGACCGGCATGAACATGGCCACTTCCACGATGAAGATTGCCGCCATGTGGCGTACTTCGTCCGTCGTGTTGTAGAGGCGTGGGAAGATTGGAGCCACGAGCGCCATCAGCGCGCCGATCACAATGCAGAGTAATACGGAAAACGTGATCAGCTTCGTATCGGTATCCTTTTGCCTCTTCCATCCTTCCGGCTCCGAGGAGCTGTCCGACGATGATGGCAACGGAATCGCCGAGTGCGATGAAAACGACGTTGAACAGGTTCGAGATCGTGTTGGAGATATTCATCGCGGCTACGACATTCAGTCCACGCACGGAGTAACACTGCATCAGGATCGCAACGCCGCCTGCCCAGAACGTTTCGTTCAGCATCAGCGGTGTTCCTTTGATAAGGATCTGTTTCGTCAAAGCCGCCGGAACACGGATCGTGCGGTACAGATGCTTCGTAAAACGATATTTTTCTTTGTTTCCGTGCGTGCGGATCAGCACGATCGCCATCTCCACGTAACGGGACAGCACCGTTGCAACTGCCGCGCCGACAACTCCGAGCTGCGGTGCGCCGAATTTTCCGTAGATTAAAATATAATTAAAAATCAGATTGACAAATACGGCTGTGATACCGGCCTTCATCGGAAGCATCGTCTCGCCGCATTCGCGCAGCGTGCTGGCATAAAGCTGCACAAACAGGAACGGCGGAAGTCCTACCAGCATGACCTTCATATAAGAAATAGCCATAGGCTAATGTCGCATTCATGTCCTGGCTTCCCTGATCTCCTGTCAGGTAGAGACGAATCAGAGGCTCGTGCGCACCAAGGAAAATAGTGATTGCCGCTGCCGTCAGGATCACGCCGATCCAGAGCTTGAAGCGGAAGGTGTTTCGCACACCCTCGTCGTTGCCCTGTCCGAAATACTGCGCAGTGAAAATTCCTGCACCGGATACCCCTCCGAAAATACAGAGGTTATAGATAAAAAGAAGCTGGTTGACAATCGCAACGCCGGACATCTGCTCGGTGCCGACCTGTCCTACCATGATGTTGTCGAGAAGACTGACAAAGTTGGTGATACCGTTCTGAATCATAATCGGCATCGCAACGCCAAGCACCATCAGGTAAAACCGTTTGTCCCCAATAAATTTTCTGTGTTTCTGCATGGTTTCCCCCTTTTCTTGTTGTATAAAATAAATGACATAAATCGGAGCCCTTCTGGATTTCTCCAGGCAGGCCCCGAAACAGTAATGCTTATTATACACGATTCATGTTTAGAAAGAAAGTATCCTTTTTATCTTTTTTTCTGGCTTTTTTTTGACATAAATCGCCGCAGTTCCAATTGCTTCAACAGGATTTTATTTTGTTTTTCCCATCATCTTCTCAAATTTTCCCGGAACTTTCACATAAACCTGGTATTTCTCCTTGTCAATGCTGCAAAGCGGCACAAAGGAAATGCCATCAACCGAAAAGTGCAGACCGTCTTTCTTTTCCACCTGCGCATCCAGTGTTTCTTCCGTTAATGGCAGGTGCAGGAAATCTTTTTCTTCCGTCAGCGCTGCCAGTACGTAAGGGCCATACAGCAGTGCTGCCGTATCACGCACATCTGGTGTCTTCTCCAGTCCTCCTTCTTGACCTTGATTTCATCCGCCCGGATCACATCGCGCCTTGTCTTTTCGGACGTCAGCAACTCGATAAGATCCTGTTCCTGTGGACTTTGTCAAATCAATTTCTCAAGTAATGACAGGATCACCTTCAGCACACCGGCCAGTACCATCACAAAGATGGGATCTTTTTGCCTTTCCGTAATAGAACAAGGCAGATGATAAAAATCGCGACAAGACTCCAGTTCGTCTGGGCCAGCCGGATGACCGTTCCGCCTTCGCTGCCCCAGAACGCCGTGACCAGGATCGAGATTCCTGCCGAACCAATCATGGCCACAACCGCCGGGCGGAGGGAATGAAGGATGCCCTGGAGCATTGCCATTTCGCGATATTTCAGATAGAGCTTTGCCAGCAGCGTAACGAGAATGCACGACGGCAGAATGCATCCGAAGGTTGCTGCGAGTGCACCTGGAATGCCGGCGATTTTACTTCCGACAAAAGTGGCCGAATTGACTGCGATCGGGCCTGGTGTCATCTGGGAAAGAGTGATGAGATCGGTAAACTCCGACATCGAAAGCCAGCCATACCCCTGCACTACCTGTCCCTGGATCAGCGGCATTGCGGCATAGCCTCGCCGAAGCTGAACAGGCCGATCTGGAAAAAGCTTTAAAAAACAGCTGAAAAATAAATTACTATTTTCCCCATTCCTTCCGTTTTTCGCCAGAATTCGTACCGCACCGTCACCGATGGCACCGCAGACCAGTACAATGTAAATCACGTTGACCTTGAAAAAGCAGGCTGCAGCAAATGCACAGACAAGAATCACCAAGGAAAATGGATCCTTTTTCTTTTACAACACCAGTCCCCATCTCATACGTCACAGATGCAATCACTGCTCCGACACCTGCCTGCATCCCTTCCAGCATCTGACTCAACAAAAAAATTATCCCGAAACGCCTGGTAGCAGACCGAAATCACAGAGATAACCAGAAACGGCGGAATAATCGTTCCAATAATGGAAACCAGCACACCGATCAGCCCCGCCAGCTTATACCCGACGACAATCGCTCCGTTTACCGCAATCGGCCCCGGCGACGACTGTGCAATCGCTACCAGGTCCAGCATCTCATTTTCCTCAATCCAGTGGTACTCATCCACGAACTTTTTCTTCATCAGCGTCACAATCACATACCCGCCTCCGAACGTAAACGCGCTCAGATACAGCGTGGAAAGGAACAGCTTCTGCAGTACCTTACGTTTTGACTCCATTCTTTTCACCTCGTTTTTTCCGATCTGTCTCCCGTTGTTTTTATATAATGAAAAAATCCCGGTTTCCCGGGATCTTTCTTAAGTAAGCTGATGACGGGAATCGAACCCGTGACCTCCGCCTTACCAAGGCGACGCTCTACCGACTGAGCCACATCAGCACTCTCATGTTCGGCATTTCTGCCGCTCACAGTTGATTATATTACCAGAAGGTTATCTTGTTGTCAACACTTATTTTCAAATTTTTTCAAAAAATATAAAATAATTAAAATTCTTTGCTGCAGCACCTGCCGCTGCAACCTGGCAGGTACTGCTATACTGCATTTTTCATTTTTCAGGAATAACAATATTCCGCACATAATCTGTATCTGTCAGTAAGCCATCTCCGCTTTTCTTGTTTGTAAAGGAAGCGGTCCCATTCTGATTTCCGGACAGATCAAACTGAACAGTATTTCCCTGTACAGTTCCATTTACTACCTGGTCAATTTTCTCCAGTTTATACCGCATAACTTTACTCTCCTGAACCTGGTATTTCCCTGCCGGAAGTGCGAATACAGCCCTTTTGCTTACATCTGCCCGGGTGTCTGTGTTTTCTTTTGTAAATTCCACAGTTTTAGAGTAAATACGTTCTTCTCCATCCAGATCTGTTCCTTTCACCGTGAATGTAAAGGCCGGATTTCCCTGTCCCCAGACAATTTCATCTCCATGAAGAATTTTGTTTATTGTAAGAGTCACCATCTTCACATCTGTCATCTGGAACTTCTGAACTCCAGATGTACTTTTTACCGTACAAATCACCGGTTTTCCTTTTTGTAACCGGAAGGAGCTGTTATTTCTGTAAGTACATATTCTCCGGCTGGCAGTTTATTAATCCTATGAGCAGTTTTCCCGGACGTCCAGGTGTCGATCACTTTTC
>ENA-OQKW01000274-OQKW01000274.1-human-gut-metagenome-genome-assembly--contig:-NODE-274-length-13758-cov-2.316558_pt1 | contig 13758 bp, 13 predicted proteins | sample MGYA00242657_ERZ504815 | MGnify/ENA primary metagenome ERZ504815 (study PRJEB26092, sample SAMD00036404) | human gut metagenome | host: Homo sapiens | study: EMG produced TPA metagenomics assembly of... | reverse complement strand
GAAATCATAGCTGTATCGTCTTTTTTTGCTGTCTGTAGCCATTAAGAAACGACCATCTAACATTTTAACGGTTTTCCATAACATTTCTTCCTGTTCATGGAAGAAAGATTTCGTTATAATAAAATCAGACAGATCACGGAATATGTGCAGAGTCAGGAGTCGTGTCAAGGCGGAACTTTTTCCGATAGGCACTTGGCGTCATGCCCTGCTTCTGGCGGAAGGCTTTGGTAAAAACTTCGGCATTCCGGTAACCACAGGAAAAAGCGACCGTTTCGATGGAGAGATCCGTATACGATAAAAGCTCGAGCGCACGCGTGATCCGGCAGGAAGAAAGATAGTCCTGCGGTGAGGTATGGAGATATTTCTGAAACAGGGTATAAAGGTAACTCCGGTTGATGCATACATATCTGGCAATATCCGAGACAAGAATTTCATTGGAATAATTATTTCGGTATAAACTCAACAGCTTTTCACGTAAAGATTGCCGCTCTCCCGTGCAGAAGGATCGGCAAGCGTGATTTCGCGGGAAAGAATTGAGAAAAACTGGTACAGACAGCCTTCCAGAAGATACTGGTCCGAGGTGTCATAGGTATTGTGCTTCTGCATCTGAAACAAGAGGGACTGCAGTTCACCGGAAAAGTTGCACTGGTAGACAGGGTGCTCCTCGGAAAGACCGAGTTCCTGTACATAAGAGGCAGCTTTTTCGCCGTCAAAACCGATCCAGAGATATGTCCAGGGATCATCCGCATCGGCTTCATAGTAGGTGCGGACATTTGGCATCAGGAAAAAGCCCTGTCCGGCGGTTAAACGGTAAGTGCGGTTTCCGATGGTAAAAGTGCCTTTCCCGGAAATAATATAGTGGATCACGTAATTGGGGCGTACAGCCGGGCCGTAGCTGTGGAACGGCTGGCAGGCTTCGTAGCCGCAGAAGCAGAGATAAAGATCCGAAAATTTATGCTTTTGGACGGGAAGTGTCCAGGAAGTTTCCATAAGTATACCTCACAAAATGAATCATCAGAAAAGCCGGAATGTCACAAAAGGATGAGATTCCGAAATGTCAGTAAAATTATATCGTGTTTTGCAGGATACTGCAAGCCGCTGTAGGAAATCAAAGGCCCGGAGTAGCAGCCTTTGCGGTTCACACAGCACCGGAACACTTGCTGTTCGGGTATGTAAGAAAGTGATTTTGGTGTGAGCAGCCCGAAAAAATGCGATAAGATAAAGGAGAAAAAATCATGGCAATCAAAGTAAGTGAAAATGGACGGTTATTTACCCTCCAGACAAAAGACAGTAGTTACCAGATGTTCGCAGATGACAAAAATGTGCTTCTGCATCTCTACTATGGAGAAAAAATCGGTGAGGAAAATCTTTCCGGTCTGATTTTCTGTACGGATATGGGATTTGCAGGAAATCCGGAGGAAGCAGGCCCTAACCGGAAATATTCTCTTGATACACTTCCGCAGGAAATTCCGGGAAGTGGTGTCGGTGATTTCCGTGATGATATGATTGATATCCGCCACGCGGACGGCAGCTTTGCAGCAGATTTTCGTTTCGATTCGTTCGAAATTCTGGATCATTCCTATGCCATTCCGGGAATGCCGGCGCTGTACGATACAGAGAAAGAAAAAGGCGAGACTCTTGTTATTACAATGACGGAGAAGGCTTCCGATATTGTGCTGAAGCTGTTTTACGGTGTATTTGAAAATGAAAATGTAATTACGAGAGCGGCAAGACTCGAAAATCACGGAGAAACGGCGATTGAGCTGGAAAAAATGCTGTCATTCAGCATGGATCTGATGTATGAAAATTATGAGATGATTTATTTCTCGGGTCGTCATGCGATGGAGCGCACGGCAGAGCGGATTCCGGTGCAGCATGCAAAAGTCGAGATCGGCAGCACCCGCGGTACATCGAGCCATCATTACAATCCGGCTGTGATCCTCTGCGAGGAGGGTGCGGGTGAGACACACGGTTCCTGCATCGGCGCATGCCTCGTTTACAGCGGAAACTTTGTTGCGGCAGCACAGAAGGATCAGAAAAATCAGACCCGTTTTCAGATGGGTATTCATCCGACCAATTTCTGCTTCCATCTGGAAAAAGGAGAGGCGTTCGATACCCCGCAGGCAATCTTAAGCTATTCCGGAACCGGCCTTACCAAACTGTCACAGCAGTATCATGAGATCATCCGCGAGCATATCTGCCGCGGCGCATACAAGCATGCCAAACGACCGATTCTGATCAACAACTGGGAAGCAACCTATTTTGATTTCAACGAAGAAAAAATTCTGAAAATTGCAGAGCAGGCGCAAAAGCTTGGCATTGAGATGCTGGTGCTTGACGATGGCTGGTTTGGAAAACGAGAGGATGATAACAGTGGCCTCGGCGACTGGTTCGTCAACGAGAAAAAGATGAACGGCTCCATGGCGCAGCTTGCAGAAAAAATCCATAGGATGGGCATGAAATTCGGTCTCTGGTTTGAGCCGGAGATGATTTCCGAGGACAGTGATCTTTACCGTGCACATCCGGATTGGGCATTTGCAATTCCTGGCCGTGTGCCGAATCACAGCAGAAATCAGCTTGTACTTGATATGACGCGTGAGGATGTGCGTGAGTATCTGCTGGAGCGTCTGACAACCATTGTTCATGATGCAAAGATCGATTATGTCAAATGGGATATGAACCGCAGCGTCTGCGATGTTTACAGCCATGTGGCAGCTCAGAACAGAAACGGGGAGCTGTATCACCGCTACGTACTCGGCGTTTATGATCTGCTCGAGCGTTTCCTTGCCGCATGCCCGGATCTGCTGCTTGAGGGCTGCAGCGGAGGCGGCGGACGATATGATGCCGGTATGATGTATTACTCCCCGCAGATCTGGTGCAGTGATAATACCGATGCGATCAACCGTCTTTCTATCCAGTACGGAAGCTCGTTCTTCTACCCGATCAGTACCGTTGGTTCCCACGTTTCTGTATGCCCGAACCATCAGACCGGCCGTGTGACACCGTTCCGGACAAGAGGCGATGTGGCGCTGGCAGGAAGCTTTGGATATGAGATGGATCTGAATAAGATTTCAGAGGAAGAAAAAGAGATGGTAAAAGAGCAGGTTGCTGCGATGCATGAATATTACGAGCTCACACACGAAGGCCTGTATTACCGTCTGACCGGACTGAAAAAACAGGATTTCATGGCATGGGAGTTCGTGGCAAAGGATCAGAGCCGCGCACTGCTTACGATCGTAAAGACTGACGCAGAAGGAAATATGCTTCCGGTTCACACGAAAGTGTGCGGTCTTGCAGAGGATAAGCTGTACCGCTGCAGCCTGGACCAGGAAGTCCGCCTTGGCCGTACCTGGAACCGTGCGGGGCTGACCCTGCATCAGGTGCTGGAAGAGTATGAGAGTATCCGGGTCGAATTTACAGAAGTAAAATAAAAAAGATAAGAAAAATCTTCAACTGGATTTGGAGGGGGAGGGAACCTCAATCTGGTTGGAGATTTTTTTTTGCATAAAGAAAATCAAAGCAGGAGGGAAGAAAACGTACTCTTTACAGTGCAAAAATAGTTGTGATACAATAAGCAAAAGAAATTTTCTGACAGAAAATAAAGATGGAACTGTCAAGAAAGGAAATTGTACATGAGAAACAGAAAAAACTGTTTAGCTGTTCTTCTGATGACAACTATTGTGGTAATGGGATGTGGAAATCAGCAGGTGGAAAAGGAGAATCCATCGGCTGTCTACGAAAGAGCATCCAGTGTCCAGGATGAGTCAGAAGATGGTGAAAAAGAGTTTCTTTCTACATACCAGAATATTATAATCACACTTCCAGAAGGCTGGAATGTAATGAGAGATGAGAAAATCCAATGTAGTTTCATATCGGAAGATGGGGAAAGTCTTGAGATATCGTATCGGGAAGGAATGGCAAAAGTAGTGCTTATGGATTTTCCGGAGGACGAAGAGAGCGCTGAAAATTTGCTCTACCCGAATGAAATAACAGGGGAAAACAGCATCAGCGATTTTATGGTGAAAACAGCTAACGAAGGAAAAGATAACGAGAGTTCCTTTTATCGTTTCCAGGTAAAAAATTCCCTGCAGATTCCGATTGCATTTTTCTGCGGGGTGAAAACGGAGAATGAAGGGTATCAGATCATATGGAAAAAAGGAAGCGGCAGCAACGATACACAGCAAATCGTGCCGGAAATACTGGAGTCTCTGCAGTTCCCGGACAATGAGCTGCTGACAGAAACATTTCAGACGGCCTGCCAGGAGCAGAAAAGAGCGCTGGAAGCAGAAAATAATTCGGATGGCGTGAAAAAGCAGAAAGGAAAGAAAACAGTCACCTGTATCTCCCCGGTCAATGTACGCACGGAACCCAACATCAGCACAAGCCAGGTCCTCGGAGCTCTGACGACAGGGGAAGAAGTGGAAATGCTCGGAAAAGAGAACGGATGGTACAAGATTTCGTATGAGGGAAAAACGGCGTATGTGTACGAAGACTATGTGAAAGAAAAAGAAAATTAAAAAAATGATATTTTACAAAAAAGCTGCCGAAGCAAACAGAACCGGCAGCTTTTTTGAAATAATTTTTGAAAAAGAAAAAATCCCGGAAACTATCTGTTTCCGGGAAAATAGAGGCGTCGACCGGATTTGAACCGGTGGATACTGGTGTTGCAGACCATTGCCTTACCACTTGGCTACGACGCCATATGACTCCGACGGGAATCGAACCCGTGTTACCGCCGTGAAAGGGCGATGTCTTAACCGCTTGACCACGGAGCCGAAGTTTTTGATTTGTCTGCCGTGATTTTTGCTCAGCGACAAGTAGTATATTATCATAAGAAAACGAGTTTGGCAAGTGTTTTTTGAAAAAAAATCAAAAATTTTTGAGATTTGTGTTGTCGTGCATTCAGAAGGAAAAAATTTGATGTTTCGCTGTATAAGAAAGTGATTTATCTTTGCGTAGATATAAAAAGGGAACAGAAAAATTTGCCGGGTCAGGGCATAGCTTTTCGATATTCTTCCGGTGACATACCAAAAGTCCGGCGGAAAATGCTGGCAAAATAGCTGGGGCTTTCAAATCCGGTATGCAGAGCAATTTCCAAGATAGAAAGCGAGCTGCCGGTAAGAAGATCTGCGGCTTGGGTTACGCGGTACTGGTTGATATAGGAAATAGGCGTTGTGTGAAAGTGCGTTTTGAAGAAACGACAAAAATATTGTGGATTCATATTGAGTATAGCAGCAAGATCTGAAAGACGGATTTTGGAATCATAGTTATCCTGAATATAACGTAAGAGTTTTTTACATTGATCAGATCTTTCTTTTTTACGAGTGCAGAGGGGTTCCGGATGAAGAAAAAGCTGGTATTGCGCCAGAAGTGCAAGAATCCGATACATGTCACTTTTGATCAGAAGAAACCAGCCGATGGGTTTGGTATCGTATGCATACAGGATTTCCTGGAAAAGCTCAGATAATGTCAGTACAAATGTTTTCTGTGTCTGAGAGGAGGCTTCAGCAGCAGAAAGCTCTTCCAATGGAAAAGCCGGAAGAAGCAGTTGATGAGAGAGCAGCGGACGAATCCAGTCTGCTTCACAGGAATCCAGATAGGCACATGAGAGAATTTCTGGAAGAAATACAAGGGCATGGTGAACCGAAGGGGTAGTTCCAATGCTGCAGAGCTGATGCAGTTCGTGACTGTTGATGAAAAGAAAAGTACCTTCGGAAATTGTCCGGGTTTCAGTTTTCAGTGTCAGAGTGAGAGTACCTTTTTCAACCCAGATCCATTCTAATTCTTTATGCCAGTGAAAAGGAACAGAGAGCCCGCCATGCGCATAATCCTGATGATAGATATGGAGCGGAACAGGTTCGGTTCCATGCACGGTAAAATCCCGGATTCCGCCAGAAAGAACAGGGGAACAAGATTCAGGAGAAAAGAGCTCTTTTGAACGTTCTTTTTTCATAAAAGTCAAAATCCTTTCATTAAATACGAAAATCAGGTTAGAAAATATAAGATAATATCATTATACTGCTCTTATAGGAAAAAAGAAAGAGAGGACAGAAAATGAAAAGAGAGTGGTGGCATAGCTTAACCGTATATCAGATTTACACCAGAAGCTTCTGTGACAGCAACGGAGACGGCATCGGCGATTTTGGAGGGATTCTGCAGAAGCTGGACTATCTGCAGGAGCTTGGTGTTGGAGCCATCTGGCTTTCGCCTTTTAACGATTCTCCTAATTACGACAATGGATATGATGTCAGTGACTATTATAAAGTAATGGAAGAAGCGGGCACAATGGAAGAGCTGGAAGAACTGATCGCAGCCTGTGAAAAGCGGGAAATTGTGGTCATGATGGATCTTGTTTTAAATCATAGTTCCCATCTGCACCCATGGTTCCTGGAAGCCAGAAAGGATCGAAACAGTAAATACCATGATTTTTACATCTGGAAGGAAGGAACGAAGGAGCAGCCGCCAGAAGGCGGCGGAGCATTCTTTGGAGGAAGCACCTGGGAATGGGTGCCGGAGGTTCAGGAATATTATTATCACAGTTTCAGTGTAATGCAGCCGGATCTGAACTGGAAAAATCCGTCGCTTCGGAAAGAGCTGTACCGGATGATCCAGTTCTGGATGGATAAAGGGATCCGTGGTTTCCGGCTGGATGCAATTGACAATATTGTAAAAGATGGACATGGAGGAAATGATACTCATTCAGAGCAGATTCATACATACTTAATGGAAATGAATCAGAATACGTATGGAAAATCAGAACAGATCCTGACAGTGGGGGAAACCGGAGGTGCTACGGTAGAAATGGCACAGCAGTATTCTGATCCGGAAAGCCAGGAGCTCAGTATGATTTTTCAGTTTGAACTGATGGGAATCGACGGCATCCGAAGTGGAAACTGGGATCCGAAACCGTATACGCTGCCGCAACTGAAGCAGCTCTTTGAAAAATGGCAGACGGGACTGGAAGAAAAAGGATGGAACAGCCTGTTTTGGGGAAACCATGATTTTCCGCGTGTCGTATCGCGCTTTGGAAATGACAGGGAACCGTATCGGGAAAAATCAGCAAAAATGTTGGCTGTCCTTCTCCATGGGATGAAAGGAACTCCTTATATTTACCAGGGGGAAGAAATCGGTATGACAAATGTGTCAGGGCTTCGGATCGAGGACTATCAGGATATCGAGTCTGTAAATTTTGCCGAAGACCGTAAAAAAGAAGGCTGGGAGGAAGAAAAAATTCGTACCTATCTTGCACGGAACAGCCGGGACCATGCGCGGACGCCAATGCAGTGGAATGCGGAAAAACACGCCGGATTTACAGCGGGAACACCGTGGATGGCGGAAAATCAGAATTACGCGGAGATCAATGTGGAAAACAGCAGAAAAAATCCGGATTCCCTCTTCTATTTCTATCAAAAACTAATTGCGCTGCGTAGGAAAAATGACACTCTTGTTTATGGGGATTTCCGTCTGATTGAGGAAGAAAATCCGGATATTTTTGCTTATGAGAGAAATCTGGGAGAGAAAAAGCTGATTGTGCTCTGCAATTTCCGGGATACCGCGGCAGAGATGAAAGCCCGATATGATTTGACAAAAGGAACGGTTCTGATTCATAATGATACAGAAAGCCTCACAAAAGAAGTGTGGAAGTTACAGCCGTATGAGGCGTATATGATTGAACTTCTGCAGTAAAAAGACAGAAATGAAAAGCAGCAGAAGAAGAAAACTGCAGGAGCAACTGGAAACAGGAGGGAAAAAATGTATCGCGTTCTTCTTGTAGAAGATGAAGAAATTGAACTGGAGACATTGCGGGATTATATTGACTGGAAAAAGAACGGGATTTCCAGGGTTATTTACCGACGCGCAATGGCAGAAGGGCACTGGAGTGCCTGGAAGAAAATATGGCAGATATTGTGATTACGGATATTCAGATGCCAGGAATGAGTGGAATTGAACTGGCAGAGACGATCGTACGCCGGGGATATCCATGCAAAATTGTTTTTCTGACAGGATATGATGATTTTTCCTATATCCATTCCGCTTTTCAGGTGAATGCCGTGGATTACCTTTTAAAGCCATTTACGATTGAAGAAGTAGAAGCATGTCTGAAAAAAGTGAGAAGTGAACTGGAGAAAAGAGAGATAGCAGACTGGTCGCGGAAAACGGCGGCGAAGCAGTTGCTGGAAATGGCTTTGCGGGAAAAACAGGAAACAGAGCTTTTACGGAAAAATTTCCGTGGTGTATTTGGAGAAGAACTGGAAGAGTGCAGGTTTGGAATCATAGCGGTTTATGGAAAAACGGAAGAAAACATCTGTAGCCAAATTCAGGAAAAATACAAGGGCATCCGTTACATCAGCAAAACGGAACGGATCAGTATGCTGCTGCTGGCGGGGTATCTGTCGGTGAAAGATACGGCATTTCAGATCTGGAATGATTTGAAAGAAGACACACCGAGAGCCGTTGGATGGTGCAGTGGAGCATGGACAGCTGACTGCCTGTACGAAAAGGCGGAAAAACTTCGGAACTGTTGTGTTCTGGCATTTCATATGGATCCACCGGAACTTTTCTGTGCAGATGAAAAAGAAACGGAAGAGGAAAAAGCATATCATTTCCGGGAACAGAAGGAGCGGAGAGAAGAAATCTGTCGTCTGGTCAGCAACGGGAAAAAGCAGGAAACGCTGCAGACCATGAAAGATTATTTTCAACAGCTAAAGGGGCTTGCGCCGAAAACATTTGCGGGAGAAGTTTACAATCTCTATATGTATCTATGGAACCGTCTTGTTTTGAGCGATGAACTGCTGGAAAACTGGATGGAAGCAGAAAAAATTTTGAGAGAAAATGAAATTTTTGAAGCAAACAACAGTTATCAGATGCGGGAAAAGATGAAGCAGTATCTGGAACGGATGTTGGCATTTTTTGAAGAACAGAATCAAAATCCAAATTACTATGCCGTTTATCAGGTAAAAACATATCTTCAGGAGCACTGCTCGGAAAGCGCAGATATCGAGAAGCTGGCTACGGAGGTCGGTTTGTCTCCGAATTATCTGAGGAGCCTGTTTAAAGAGGCAACAGGAAAAACGATTTTGGAATACAATACGGAAATGCGTCTGCAGAGGGCGGCGGAACTGTTAAAGAATAAGAAAAATAAAGTACGGGAAGTGAGTCTGGCGGTTGGATATGAAAATGTTTCTTACTTTGGCGTTGTTTTTCAGAAAAGATTTGGAGTGACACCAAATGAATATCGTAAAATGGTATAAAAATCGGAGTTTTCAGTTTAAACTGGTGATCGGCTATCTGGTACTGGCACTGATTCCAATGCTGTGTGTTACCTGGTACAGTTATGGAAAAACAAGGAATGTGCTTCTTACTGAAGCATATCAGAGTGCAGAACAGGAAGCAGAACGAATTAGAAAAAAATTTTTCTACGATGGTCGAGCCTTACGAAACAATTCTGGATGTGCTGTATGTGGATCAGATGCTGAGCGGATATTTGTTTCAGGATTACAGCAACGATTCTTATGAAGATATGTTTTACTATATTGATAAGAAGCTCAGCGAAATCTGTCTGATGAATGCAGGAATTTACAAAATCTGTTTTTACAGCAACAATGAAACGCTTCCGCAGGATAATTATTATTTTTATTCCATGCAGGATCTAGATCGGAGGGAATGTGTGCTGACATTTGATGCGATAGGGGAAACGGTATTCTGTGGGACATCTGGAGACGGAAAAGCATTTCATATGAATCGTCTGATGAATTTTTATCCACAGGGCGGGATGAAGGGCGTACTGTCGTTACAGATTGAAAATCAGCAGATACAGCCCCTCCTCGAAACAATAAATTCCACCGATGAAATTTTATCTGGGTGGATCAAAAAGGATATATTCTGGCTGCTTCCGAACCGGAAATGGCAGGCCTTCCGATCCGGACCAGAATGCCGGAAGAGGATCTGGAGCAGAAAGCGCAGATTGAGTTTGAGCGTGACGGCATTTACAAAAATACGGAAATATCCAGAGCGGTAGTTTTCGGAAACAAAAATTCTTGTGATTTCGGATAAGGAGACGGTTTTAAAAGACGCAAAAGCTGTTTCAAGAAGGATGATGTTCCTGATCCTCTGCAGCGCGGCTATGGTATTTCTCTGCATTATCTGTTACACAAGATGGATTTCCACGCGGGTGCAGAAAGTGGTGTATGCAGCAAAACGGATGGGACAGGGAGAATTTGATTATCGTCTGGAAAATATGGGAGAAGATGAGATCGGACAGATCGGGCTGGCGTTTAATCAGCTCAGTGATCAGATTCAGGAGCTAATTCGGGAAAATTACGAAAAGAAAATCCGGATTCAGACGAGCGAACTGAATCTGCTGCAGGAACAGATCAATCCGCACTTTCTTTACAATGCACTTGCGGTTATTTCAGCACTGGCGATGCGGGAAGGTGGAAAACAGACGATGCAGGCGGTCAAAAATTTGTCCAGCTTCTACCGGATTTCCCTAAATAAGGGAAAACAGGTGCTTTCCATCCAGGAAGAAGTGGAACTGCTGCAGAGCTATCTGAAAATCCAGCAGATGCGTTTTCGGGACAGCGTACAGGTGGAGTATGAGATTGCAAGAGAAGTACTGACATATCGAACCATTAAACTTCTTCTGCAGCCGCTGGTTGAAAATGCCATTCACCATGCGAGAAAAGAGGAAGAAGTTCTCCACATTGCGGTCAGAATTCAAAAAGAAGAAAGGGATGTGGTATTCCAGGTGACAGATGATGGATGTGGAATCGAGGCGGAAAAACTGATTAAACTGCGAAGTTCTCTGCGGCGCTCAGAGGAAGGATATGGACTGAGAAATGTTGCAAACAGGGTTCGTCTGGCTTATGGAGAGGATTATGGTGTCCGAATAGAAAGCCAGGAAGGATATGGAACGACAGTTTCTGTCAGAATTCCAGTAAACGAATAAAAAATCAAACAAAGACAGAAATAACTTACGTATTGTTTGTCATAGAAGAGGAAACAGAAACCGGACTGATAAAGGTGATTTGCCGTCAGCCGGTTTCTGTTTCGTTAGATATTGACAGAAATCGTAAGAAAACAACAGAATAAAAAAAGAGAATTATAAAACTCCGTTAAATCGAGATAGAAATCATAAAAAAGTGAGATTGTTGCAGGACAGACTATCCATTAGATAGGAAACATAGACAGACAAGAGTGTACAAGATGAACAAAAGAAGAAAGAAGGAGAAGGCATAGAAAAAAGAAAACGTGCATGACAAAGCAACAAAAAAAGCCTCGCGGAACGGTTCTGGAAACAGAAATATCTGTTTTTACTGCTGCTTCCATCGTTGGTATGGGTCATTCTGATCTGCTATGCACCAATGACAGGACTGTATATGTCCTTCATCAACTACACGCCGCAGGGTAGCGGCTATTTTGCGGATATGGTGAATTCGCAGTTTGTCGGTCTTGACTGGTTCAAGTATTTCTTTTCCACAGATTTCACAAAAATCATGAGAAACACACTGGCAACCAGCTTACTGACACTGTTATTCTCATTCCCGCTGCCAATCATTCTGGCGCTTTGCCTGAATGAAGTTCGAAACCAGAAGGCAAAGAAATTTGTACAGACCGCATCTTATATTCCCTATTTTATTTCCTGGGTTATTGCGGCAAACATTTTCCTTACATTCCTTTCTTCAGACGGCGCCATCAACAATCTGTTAAAATTCCTCGGATTAACCGATGAGTCGATTCTGTTTTTCCAGAAAGGACCCTATTTCTGGTGGATCATCGCGATCGCAAATGCGTGGAAGGTACTTGGATACAATGCGATTATCTATATGGCGGCAATCTCCGGCATCAGCCAGGATATGTATGAAGCAGCGGATGTGGATGGTGCGACGAGAATGCAGAAGATTCTGCATATCACACTTCCGGCATTAAAGCCGACCATTATGATTCTTCTGATTCTGGCAATCGGAGGTGTTCTGAATACAGGATATGAGCAGCAGCTGTTGATGTCTAATGATGCTATTTTAAATTATTCTGATGTACTTGATACGTATGCATACCGCTATGGTCTGAAAAACGGAATGTATTCTTACGGTACTGCAGTAGGATTCTTTAAATCCGCAGTCTCCTTCATTCTGGTCATCAGTGCAAATGCACTTTCGAAGAAATTCAGTGATGATAATACGGCACTGTTTTAGGAGGAAGGAAAATGAGAGAAAAAGACAATTAAAATACAAAAGAAAACGTTAGTGCCAGTGACTGGTTTCTTGATATTTTCAAAGTGGTTTTTCTGGTGTTAGTTACTGTGATCTGTGTGTATCCGTTCTGGAACATTTTTGTGGTATCCATTAACGATGCAACCGATGCACTGCGCGGCGGGCTCTACTTTCTGCCGAGAAAACTGAGTCTGGCAAGTTATAAAGATATTCTGGGACGTGCCACATTTTTGCATGGCATTCTGATCACTGTACTTCGTACTGCAATTGGTACACCGCTGGCGGTCCTTGTCACGACAGCACTTGCCTATGTGCTTTCCAGAAAAGAGCTGCTGTTCCGGAAACAGCTGAACCTGTTCTTTATCTTCACCATGTATTTTGGCGGCGGAATGGTTCCGTATTATATGGTATTAAAGAGCCTTGGAATGCTGAATAATTTCATTGTATTTATTTTCCCGAACCTGGTAAGTGTTTATAATATGATTCTGGTAAAGAATTATATAGAGGGAATGCCGGCAGAGATTTTTGAATCGGCGAAAATTGACGGAGCAAATGATCTGACAGTTTTCTTTAAAATGGTAATTCCATTGTCCAAGCCGATTATTATGACCATTGCACTGTTTGTTGCAATTACACATTGGAATTCTTGGTTCGATGCATATTTGTTTACGAATGCACAGTCTTTAAAAACAATGCAGTCCATTTTGGTTGAAATTCTGAATCAGTATCAGACTTCATCAGCGAACCAGGCGGCAAATCAGGCGTCACAGACCATTACACCGGACAGCATTCGAATGGCTGCTACGATGATTGCGACCATTCCGATTATCATGGTTTATCCGTTTATTCAGAAATATTTTGTTAAAGGAATCATGCTCGGATCTGTAAAGAGCTGATGATAGAAGGAGGAAAAGAAAATGAAGTGAATTTCATAATGACCTTGATACCGATCAGATCATTGCATCCCAATATCTGCTCTTACCGAATCTGGAAGAGATGAAAGAGCACACATTCGAGTCTCTCGACCCGGATTTCCCCAAAAAGTAAAACCGGGCGATTTTGTTGTCGGCGGCGAGAACTTCGGCTGCGGTTCTTCCAGAGAACAGGCACCGGGTGTCTTAAAGGCTCTCGGCGTACAGGCTGTTGTTGCGAAATCCTTCGCGAGGATCTTCTATAGAAATGCCATCAACATCGGACTTCCGGTCATCGTCTGTAAGGACCTGCCGGATGATGTAAAGACCGGCGACACCATGGAACTTTCCATGTCCGACGGAACTGCTCATGCAAATGGAAAGACATATTCCTGCACAAAGCTACCGGAATACATGCAGAACATCTTAAATCAGGGCGGACTGATCGCTTCTTTAAACCGTGAGGAGGAGTAGGACAATGGGAATGACAATCGCAGAAAAGATCATCGCAGCGGCAGCCGGTGTTGACTACGTAAAACCGGGAGATATCCATACCGTAACATTAGACCGTATCGATGAGCAACGACGGAACCACACATCTGACCGTTGACATGTACCGCAATAAATTAAAACAT
>ENA-OQKW01000270-OQKW01000270.1-human-gut-metagenome-genome-assembly--contig:-NODE-270-length-13946-cov-3.235545_pt1 | contig 13946 bp, 13 predicted proteins | sample MGYA00242657_ERZ504815 | MGnify/ENA primary metagenome ERZ504815 (study PRJEB26092, sample SAMD00036404) | human gut metagenome | host: Homo sapiens | study: EMG produced TPA metagenomics assembly of... | reverse complement strand
GAACGAAAAAAATATGATGAAAATGCTATGTGTAAGGCATATGGGAAGAGAATGATGTTTATGTCAATTCCTTTTATTGCTGGAATGATTATAGGCATTTGGTATCCGGGAATCGGTTGTTTAATTGCATGGGTGATATGGTTTGTTATGTTTATTCTGCTGCTTATGGATAGACATAAAAGAGAAGGTTAATTTATAGAGGAATAGAATGCTTTTGGGGTGAAAATACCGTTTATTTGTTTTAGACATACGATGTCCGGTTGAAAATTAGCGGATTCTCGTTTTATGTCGTGGTAATTTTGGTATATATTGGTAAGCTGTAAGTGGAAGAGAGGTAGAGATATGGATACAAAAAAGATTGGAGCTTTTTTAAAGCAATGTCGTAAAGAAAAGAATCTTACACAAGAGCAGCTTGCTGAAAAGTTTGGAGTATCTGCAAGAACAGTTTCCAGATGGGAAACAGGAATAAATATGCCAGATCTCAGTATACTTGTTCAACTTGCTGAGTATTACGATGTTGAGATGAGAGAGCTCCTGGATGGAGAAAGGAGCCAGACTATGAATAAAGAGATGAAAGAAACATTGGACAAAGTTGCGGTGTATGAAGAATGGGTGAAACAAAAAGCATTAAAGGCTGGAAATCTTGCATTTGCATCAATGTTTGTGATTAGTGTGTTAGCGATTATTATTCAGATGTTATTAACGGTGGATATTCGCTTGGTTTTAGGAGAGACAGCAACTGCTTTAGTAGGAGGAATCCTGTACGCCTCTATTATGGTGTACAATGGAATATGGGATAAATGTTTGCCAAAAAGTGCTACTATATGGAGAGATTTTCTCACCAGTGTGATATGTGCAGGAATTTTTACCGTCATCTATGGTGTATGCTTATTCAGAATGGGAGCTACAGAAACACAGATAACACGATTAGCATTGGGATTTCTGATTGGTATTACTATTGTGGCATTTATTATTCTTAGGCTCTTGGCATTTATTAATCGAAAAAGAAACCAGAATTTGTCAAATGTTCAGGAGAAAAAGGAAATTTCCCTATCTCAGGTAGAATGGACAAAAATTTATAATGCACAGAATATAGTAGAGACAGAACAACTTGTAGAAATGTTAAAGCAAAATGGAATAGCAGCTTTTTCACAGGAAGCAGGTGCGAATGTTGCAATGCATGGGGCACCTGGATTTGGAATATATGGTGTGGATATATTCGTGAAAACCGATGATGCAGAGAAGGCAGTACAGTTGATCAAGGAGATTAATAACCAAGAATGAAGAAAATTTTTGACATTTTCACACATGCGTGCTAATATGATTATAGAAAAAGAGTGCTACCGATAGACGGTTAGTCCGATATATGTTTTGACAAAAATTGCCGCTTAGTTTACCAGACCAGGGCGGCTATTTTTGTGGTTTATTATTATCCTTGCCAAAGGTATATCCAAGACCAAAGCAGGTTAAGCCGAAGCTCACTACTGCAATAAAATCAACAATACTCATGGCTTAGCCCTCCTTTCCAGTGGATTCTCTTTCGAGTTTCTATGTAATCAGAGGGTCACAGTCCCTCTGCTGAAGGACTAACCGCCTACCGTTATGATAGCACCCATGTTTCGATTATAACAGTCAAGGTGGGAATCTGCAACCGGAAAGTTGACAGCTCATGAAAATCTGGCTGTGATACCGTTTTGATACTAAAAAATGAAGAGAACAGAAATATAGCGTAGAAATCCTATAACACAGGACAATAAAGACACGAAAATCACAGAAAATAATGAGATTTTAAGAACCTCACAAACGTGAAGGTGGACGTACTGTAGGATCAGGACGTGTTGCTACAATCATCGAGTAATACAATCTGAATATAGATTTGTTATCGTAAGATAACGTTGTGTTCAAACGTAAGATACCCGTAGAACTTCGGTTCTACGGGTTTTTCTGTTGCCTAGAAATATATAAAAAGAGCAGAAAAGAATAACGAATAGTATAGAAAAACGGTTGCCGGGAGAGTATCCTGACAACCGTTTGTGATAACAGAATGATAACAAAATATACAATTTTCGCAAATATGATAACAGATAAAGTGGATTTATCCACAAATCAGAGATGTGATTGTGGATTAAGTCAGATCATACGTCTTAATGTCATTACCTTCAGTGCCCTTCTTAACGATGGTATGACAACCTATCGTAGTTCCCATAGCACGCAGTTTCCATTCGTCCTGAGTAGCGTTCAGCTTATCTAGTTCTTCCTGTCTTTTATCTTCATTTTCGATAGCTAATATTTCAGCTTTTTCCTTTTCATAGACATTTTTAAATTGACACCATTTCCTGAAAAAGTCTTGCATTGTAGGATTATCGAACGTCAGTGAAATCTTCTGATCAGGCATCTCAGCAAGTGAGAGGTTCACTGAATCATCAATAGAAAACAGCAGGGAGAGCACATCTCCGACTGTTTCAATATTAAAATCCAGAAAAACACTAACATTTAATCCCAGTGCAGTTGCTATCTTTTCTAACTGATCCGGTTTTGGATTCCGAATTCCCAGTTCATATTTTCTGATCGTTCCTACGTTAATGCCGGACAGCTCGGCTAATTGTATCTGACTGTATCCTCTGAATTCCCGGTATGCCCGGATTTTTTTACCTACCATAACATGCTGCCTCCTTAATAATATTTGTGCTTCTATTCTAGCACAAAAGTGAATGATACAAAAGAGTGAGATTTAACAAATTGCTGATACGCAAGCAATATGCATGGAATTGAAAAAATAAATTCGCAAATGTTTATTGACAAATTCACAAAAGTGAATTATTATAAGAGAACAACGAAAGAGTCACAAAAGTGACTGGAAAGGAGGACACTATGAGAACTAATTATATGATGACTGTTGATGATGTCATGGAAGAATTAGGTGTGAAACGCAGTAAAGCATATTCTATTCTGAAGCAGCTCAATGATGAACTGGCAAAGGAAGGATATGTAGCAGTTCGTGGAAAGATTCCACGTCCCTACTGGGAAACAAAATTTTATGGATGCTCTCAGAGAGCAGTATGAAGGAGGTTTTAAGATGTCAGCTTACAAAGACAAAACACAGGGAACCTGGTATGTGAGCTTCCGCTATATTGACTGGACAGGAAAGGAAACACAGAAGCTGAAAAGAGGGTTCAAGACAAAGAAAGAAGCATTAAATTATGAAAAGGAATTCATAAGAAAGACTGCGGCGGATATGAAAATGGAGATGAACAGTTTTATTTCAGTCTATTTTGAAGATAAAAAGAATGAACTGAAAGAAAATTCAATCCGAAATAAGCAGCACATGATGAACAAGCACATTGTTCCGTATTTTGGAACAAGAAAAATGAATGAGATTACACCGGCTGAGATTATCCAGTGGCAGAACACCATTCAGGAAAAAGGATACAGCAAGACTTATGAGCGTATGATTCAGAATCAGTTAAATGCACTGTTTAACCATGCACAGAAAATTTACAATCTGAAGGAAAATCCATGTAAGAAAGTAAAAAAGATTGGAAAATCGGATGCAAATAAGCTGGAATTCTGGACGAAAGCAGAATATGACAGATTTATCGCAGGGATTGAACCGAGGAGTGAGGATTATCTGATATTTGAAATTCTGTTTTGGACAGGAATCAGGGAAGGAGAGCTTCTGGCATTGAGTCTTTCAGATTTTGATATGAGTGGAAATCTCCTGCATATCAATAAGACTTATAACCGGATCGGGAAAAGAGATGTGATTGATACTCCTAAAACAGAAAATTCAGTCCGTACCATTGATATTCCTAATTTTCTTAAGGAAGAGGTACAGGAGTATGCAAAGAAGCATTATGGATTTCCGGAAGATCAGCGGTTGTTCCCGATTGTGGCGAGAACACTGCAGAAACGTCTTAAGAAATATGAAGCACTGACCGGTGTAAAACCAATCAGAGTGCACGATATCCGTCACAGCCATGTGGCATATCTGATCCACCAGGGCGTAGAACCGCTGATTATCAAGGAAAGGCTGGGGCACAAAGACATTCAGATGACATTAAACACTTATGGTCACCTGTATCCGTCACAGCAAAAAAAGGTAGCTGAGAATGTTGGACAACTAAACGTTAATAATGGAGGAAAAGACACATGAAACAAGAAAGTAGTCAGAAAAATATTTGATACGCTCAATTATAGTAAGAAGCTGAAGATAAGTTCCATTTTACCGGATCGAGATTCGGATTATGCGATTCTTCTTGAATTAGAGGATGGAAGCAAATTTGAAATTATCATTATCCCAACAAGGAGATTCGTATAAGGAGTGGAACTATGGCTACTAACAGACAAAAGAAAAAGCCCAGACAAAATATCTGAGCAAGTTCTCTGATAATCAGATTCACTGATATATCATCTTGGCAGATTCAGTATATCACGAATTGAACGATACAACAATTCCCGAATATCTGTTCATCAGAGACTTGCCAGGAGGGGCAGGAGGTAGAAGTGACATTATTTGAACAGGTAAAAGAATGTGTGACAGCCAGACAGGCTGCGGAGCATTACGGGATTAAAGTAAAAAGAAATGGAATGGCGTGTTGTCCGTTTCATAAAGACCGACACCCAAGTATGAAGGCAGATAAAATATATCACTGCTTTGCATGTGGAGTGGGCGGTGATGCGATAGATTTTACAGCAAGGTTATTTGGAATATCACAGTATGAAGCTGCGAAAAAGATGATAGAAGATTTTGGACTGAATATAAAAATCGAAGACAGAAACAAATACAAAAGGACGCACCAAAGCAGGAATACTTTGATATCAAAGAAACCTAAAGTTGTGATGATCAGAGAAAAACTGGAGCAGTGGTTGAAACATGCAACAGACGTGCTGATTAGATATCTGAAATGGATTCAGTTCTGGAAAGAGATTTACAAACCAGAACAAGATGAAGAGTGGCACGAATTATTTACGGAGGCATTGGCAAATGAAAGAAAGATAAATGACTATCTGGACGTGCTGATGTTTGGAACAGGAGAAGAGATTGTAGAGTTTTTCAAGATGAAGAGAAGGGAGGTTGAAAAAATTGAAGAAAGAATTAACGAATATCAGCGAGAAGTCCTTGATGGAATTAGAAGATATTGTGAACGAGGAGATGCTTACAACAGAAGATGTCAATGATATGTTGGAGCATACGGATAAAGGAAGAACAAAGCAGACAATCAGAAATTGTGTAACCGTACTTCAAAATGATCCGGTATTGAAAAAAGCGATTAAACGAAATGAACTTTCCGGAAGAATGGACATTGCAAAAGAGGTACCCTGGGAGCGAAGAAATAACAGCCCTACGGTTACAGATACGGATGAATACAATCTGAAAATGTATCTGGAAGAGAATTATGAAATAACAAGTGAGCGTGTGATCAAAGCGGGAATAGATATTGTTTCCAATGAAAATAAATATCACCCAATCAGAGATTATCTGGAGATCCTGGTTTGGGACGGAATTCCAAGAATAGAAAATATGCTTCCGCATTTTCTGGGAGCAGAAAAGAGCAAATATACAATCGGAGTAATGAAAATGCACATGCTGGCAGCGATTTCAAGAATTTATGAACCGGGAATAAAATATGACATCATGCTGTGTCTGGTTGGAAGTCAGGGAGCCGGAAAGTCCACATTTTTCAAGTATCTGGCGATAAAAGAAGAATGGTTCAGCGACAATCTGGATCATCTGGACGATGAAAATATTTACAGAAAACTGCAGAACCACTGGATTATCGAAATGGGAGAAATGAAGGCAACTATCACAGCAAAGAATATTGAACAGATAAAATCGTTTCTGAGCAGACAGAAAGAAACTTATAAAGTGCCTTATGAAGTTCACCCGGAAGACAGACCGAGACAGTGTGTATTTTGCGGAACATCAAATGATCTGAATTTTCTTCCTCTGGACAGAACCGGAAACAGACGATTTGCTCCGGTGATGACAGATATGTCGAAAGCAGAAGTTCATATTCTTGACAATGAGGCAGAGAGCAAAGCCTATATCGAACAGGCCTGGGCAGAGGCAATGGTACTGTATCGATAGGGAAATGTGTTCTTAGGATTTACAAAGGAAATTGAAGAAGAGGCAAAGCGTCTGCAGAAAGAATTTATGCCGGAAGATACCAATGCCGGAATCATACAGGCATTTCTTGATGACTACGATGACGATTATGTATGTACAAGAATTCTGTTCGATGAAGCGCTACATCGAACCGGAGAAATGAAACAGTGGGAAGGTAAAGAGATTGCTAATATTATGAACAATGCAATTGAAGGCTGGAAACCACATGGTACACATCGGTTCGGAAAGGAATATGGAATACAGCGTTCATGGAAAAGGATTGCAGATTCTGTGAAGAAAGATAAAGACGGATTTATGGAAGTACCGGAACAGTTGGAAATACCGTTTGAGTAAAGTTTAATGTAAACGATGTAAACGGAACTTTAAAGAAAAACTTAAAAAGTTAACTTTTAAAATCTTTTGAGTCCCGTTTACAGATTCCGTTTACAGACTGGAAAGGAGCAGAAAATGATGAAACAGGGAAGATTAGGATATAACAGCAGTAATGGAAGATATGGATTATTATCATCAGACTTATGGATTGATATAGGATTTCACTGTGGAGAAGGCTTGGAAGTGCTGGTAGATGATGAATGGGTACAGACCAGAATGGAGATGAATCTGGCAAGAGAATGGTATCTGGTGGGGACACCTTATTGTGAAAATCTGGAATATGTGCAGGCGAGGATATCTGGATAAATAGGTTTATGATTCGTTTCGGTCGGTGCAAAGCAGACGTCCACCGGACGTTATGCCCCCGGCAGGGCGCAAGGGGACTTTTGATGGACGGTACGGCTGTCGAAAGTGCTTTTGCGTTACTTTTGACAAAAGTAACAAAACCGCCGTATCCGGCGAAAGGTTCTTAAATATCGCCATGTCTGGCGTAAATAAAAATTATGTGCCATATCTGGCACTCAAACAGAGAAGAGGTGAGAAAATTTATGATGAAAAGAACAATTAGTGGCATGATCGGAGCCGGTTCACTGGCTCATAACAGACGGGATTTTGTAGCAGAAAATGTAGATCCGGACAGAGTACAACTGAACATTTGTTATAAGAATGAGAATCTGAAGGAAGTTTATAAAGAGCTGTTTGACGATGCGGTTGAGAGATACAATGTCGGGAAAAGAAAGGATCGGCAAATTGCAAATTATTATGAAAAAATCCGACAGGGCAAACAGGAGAAGTTGTTCCATGAAGTGATTTTCCAGATAGGAAATCGTGAGGATATGGCAGTGGGAACATCAGAAGGAAATCTGGCTGTAAAAATACTGGACGAATATGTGAAAGACTTCCAGAAGCGGAATCCGACACTTCGGGTATTTAGCTGCTATCTGCATCAGGACGAAGCTACTCCGCATCTGCATATTGACTTTGTTCCTTATGTGACCAACTGGAAGGGAAAAGGAATGGATACCAGAGTTTCACTGAAACAGGCATTGAAAAGTCTTGGATTTCAAGGTGGAAATAAGCATGATACAGAACTGAACCAGTGGATAAATCATGAAAAAGAAGTGCTGGCAGAAATTGCAATGCAGCATGGAATTGAATGGGAGCAGAAAGGTACACATGAAGAGCATCTGGATGTTTACAATTTCAAAAAGAAAGAACGTAAGAAGGAAGTGCAGGAACTGGAACAGGAAAAAGAAAATCTGACAGCAGAGAATGAAGGCCTGACTTCTCAGATTGCGGACGCAAGGGCAGATATTAAGCTTTTGGAAGAAGAAAAAATTCAGTTCCAGAAAGATAAAGAAACAGCGGAAAGACGTGCTGAGAAAGCAGAAGCGGAATTGAAAAAACTGGAGGACAGAAGAGAATTCTTGCAACCGGTGATGGATAATGTCAGTAAGGAAATAAAAGAATATGGAATGATTAAAACATTTCTGCCGGAAGCTACAGCATTGGAACGTGCGGTAACTTACCGGGATAAAAAGATAAAACCATTGTTTACCCAGATGAAAAATAAAATTACTGCAATGGCTGCTCAGGTTAAAGAACTTACTAAAGAAGTAGAAAAATGGAAACACAAATATCAGGAAACAAAGCAGGCATATAACCGAGTGCAGAGAGAGTTAGATACAGTATGTGAAGAAAAACAGCAGTTATCTGAGGAAAAGCAAAAATTGCAGGGTGTTTCCGACAGATATGACCGGGTAGTGCGCGTCCTTGGGGAAAATGTTGTAGAGGATGCAGTGCAGCAAGATATACAGGAGCAGAAAGCATTAGAAGAAAAACGACAAATGGAGCAAATGCCTCAAGGAAGTATTCATGAAAGACTGGCTTGGGGTGCCCGAAAGAGTGAACTGGAGAATCAACAGCGTAAGAAAAATAAAACAAAAAATAGAGGAATGGAGAGATAAGACAATGAAAAAGCACATTTATGATGAAAGTAATGGATTAAGCTACACACTGCATGGAGATTATTACCTGCCGGATCTGGCAGTGAATGAGGAAGAACCGACCTATGGTAAATATGGGATGCTACGGAAACAGTTCTTGAAAGAGCACAGACCGGCACGATACCAGTATTTATTGATGACGGGGGAATTGATAGCACATTTAAATCGAATTGATCAAGATGCCAGAGAGCAGGTAGAAATTATGATGAAGCAGATGGCAGAAAAACAGGGTGTGACAGAACAACTGAAAATGCAGGATTTGATGAAATGGGTTGGAATGATGAACAATATTAAAGCCTGTGCAGAAGAAATTGTATTGAAAGAAATTATATATTTGTAATGAATAAGAAATCTCTGTTCAAATGTTTAGCGATATTTAATATTTGAATGGAGATTTTTTATAGACAAATAAATATGGCAGAAGTATAATGAGCAAAAAGAAAGGGGAGATTCTTATAAGAGAAGCACCAGAAAAATTCAAATTGGAAGACACGACAATATGGTCTTTTCCAGAAAGAGGAAGTTGGGCTACACATTCAGGAAAATATCGAGGAAATTGGTCCCCATACATTCCCAGAAACCTTATTTTACGTTATTCAAAGAAAAATGATTGGATACTAGATCAATTCTTGGGCAGCGGTACAACATTGATAGAAGCAAAGTTATTAGGAAGAAATGCTATTGGTGTTGATATAAATTCCGAAGCCATCAAACTATCTAACACAAATCTTAATTTTACTTGTCAAGAAAGTTCAAAAATTTTCACAAAACAAGGAAATGCAACTGAATTATCATTTATAAAAGATGAGAGCATAAACCTTATCTGTACACATCCGCCATACGCAGATATTATACGATATAGCAATAAAATTCCGGAAGATATTTCACATTTAAAATATGAGGAATTTTTGAAGGCATTAGAGCAAGTCGCAAGAGAAGCATATAGAGTGTTGAAGAAGCAGGGAATATGTGCATTTATGATTGGAGATATACGGAAGAAAGGATATGTTCTACCACTGGGTATGAATTCTATGCAAAAATTCGTTGATACTGGATTTAAATTCAAAGAAATTGTTATAAAAGAGCAACATAATTGTCGTTCTACTGATTATTGGGAGGGAAAAGAAAGAAAATTCTTAATGCTGGCACATGAATATATTTTTATATTGGAGAAAGCGGACGATCATAATCCTATTTGAAAAGAAATAGTCTTTATTGAATAAAAACATATGTTTGCGAAAAAGTCTGCGATCGCTGAAATAAATGTTGATATGACTGAAATCACATGGTAGAATAACGGCATAGCAATATTTTAGAAAAATGAGTTTGAGGTTAAAATATGGCAGTTAGTTATAAAAAATTGTGGAAATTACTTATTGACAGAGATATGAAAAAGAAGGATTTATGTGCGGCTGCAGGTATTAGTCATGCTTCAGTAGCAAAACTTGGAAAAAATGAAAATGTTACTACAGATGTGCTGGTAAAAATTTGCACTGCTTTAAAATGCGATATCAGTGATATAATGGAAATAATAGAGATTGAAGGGGAAAAGGCGTGATGGAACAAGTTTTAAAGAAAGAAAAACAGATACAGGCAAAGCCAATCATGAAATGGGCTGGTGGAAAAACTCAGATGTTAGGTGATATCATGCCTAAGATTCCTCGAAAATATGGAAAGTACATAGAGCCATTTATTGGCGGTGGTGCGTTGTTTTTTGCATTAAACCCGGATAAAGCAATAATTGCAGATAGTAATCCAGAACTGATCAATATGTATCGGCAGGTTGCGGATAATGTAGAAGTTGTTATTTCATACTTGAAAAAATATAAAAATACAAAAGAAGATTTTTATGAAGTACGTTCATTAGATTGGCTTAAATTAAAAAAGGAAGAAGCTGCAGCAAGAACTCTTTATTTGAATAAGACATGTTTTAACGGATTGTATCGTGTTAATAAGAAAGGTCAATTTAATGTTCCTTTTGGTAAATATAAATCTCCTAATTTTTGCGATGAAGAAGCTTTATACGCTGCTTCAGAAGTGTTAAAAAAAGCAACTATAACATGCGGAGATTATCTTTCAGTATTAAAAGAATATGCAGAACCAGGAGATTTTGTCTTTTTAGATCCTCCGTATTTACCCATATCAGAATATTCGGATTTTAAGAGATATACAAAAGAGCAATTTTATGAAGAAGATCATATAGAATTGGCGAAGGAAGTCAAAAGATTACAGGAGTTAGGATGCCATGTAATATTGACAAATTCCAATCATCCATTGGTTCATGAATTGTATGCTGATTATAAGATTGAGGTTATTCAGACAAAAAGGTATATCTCTTGTAATGGTAGTAAACGGAAAGGCGAAGATATTATAGTAGATATTTTGCCAAAACAGAAAACTATGTTAAAAATAGTTCCGAAACCTTTGTCTGAACAGGTAATGAAATATCCGGCAACTAGATATATGGGTTCAAAAAGCAAATTATTACCACAAATTTGGGCGGTGGCTTCACAATTTGATTTTGATACGGTAGTAGATTTGTTTTCTGGATCTGGAATTGTTGGCTATATGTTTAAGACGCAGGGAAAAACTGTGATTAGCAATGATTATATGGCAATGTCAGCAACCTTTACTAAAGCAATGGTGGAAAATAATAATGTTGTATTACCATTGGACGAGGCAAGAAAGTTATTAATTGAAAAAAAAGAGTCTGATCATTTTGTAGAAGAGACCTTTCAAGGTCTGTATTATAAGGATGAAGAGAATAAGCTAATAGATATTTTAAGAACTAATATCGCTGGTATTAGAGATCAATATAAGAAAGCAATTGCAATGACAGCGTTGATTAGAGCCTGTACGAAGAAAAGACCGAGAGGAATTTTTACATATACCGGAGATCGATATAATGATGGAAGAAAGGATTTGCAGAAATCTTTAGAACAGCAATTTCTAGAAGCGGTGGAAAGTATCAATAATGCAATTTTTGATAATGGTTGTGAAAATAAATCTAAACATGGAGATGCAATGGAAGTAAAAATTAAACATCCGGATTTAGTATATATTGATCCACCGTATTATTCTCCATTGTCAGACAATGAGTATGTTCGTAGATATCATTTTGTTGAAGGGTTGGCACGAGATTGGAAAGGTGTAGAAATACAGGAAAATACGATAACAAAGAAATTTAAATCATATCCTACACCGTTTTCAACTAGAAAAGGTGCTGCAGATGCATTTGATAAGTTGTTTAAAAAGTTTTCGAATAGTATTTTGATTGTATCTTATTCCTCAAACAGTCAACCAACACAAGATGAAATGGTTGCACTTATGTCGAAATATAAGGAACATGTGGAAGTGGTGCCGATAGATTACACATATTCTTTTGGAAATCAAAAACATGCTAAGACAAATAGAAATAAAGTACAAGAATATTTATTTGTTGGGTTTAATGGAGAAGATGTATGGAAGAAAAAATAGATATTTGGTTAGTAGGTAATACCGGATTACGGAATCCAAATAGAATACAGGAAGGTTTTAAAGCGTTTGCAAATTCGCCATATGTGGGGAAACTTCGTGGGAAAGAGAATGAAATTGGCTTTATGAACTTTCTTAATGATCAAGGAATTATTCAAAATGAAGCTGGGAAAGATACGTCTGGCAGTCATGCACGAAAATGGCGTTTAATGTTTTCGAAAAATGGTTTCATTTATCCACAAGTGAAGAAAAAGGATGGAGATCAGAATGAACTGGGAAATCTGGATGATATAACACCTTTTGGACGAACATTTTTAAAGGCGGATACATATCCGGCAGTACAAGAATGCTATTTAAGAGCATTAAGTGTTGAACAATTTGCTATGCCAGATGGAAAGTCTTATTTTTCTCCATTGAGATGGATATTGGCAATTATGTTGGAGTTAGAGAAGCGAACAGGAAGCTCAGAGATTGCAAGAATAGAGTTTGCATTATGGGGACATACAACCAATCCGAGTTATTCAATTGGAGAGATCGTGGATAATATTTTGGATTTGCGTGCTCGTAGAAAACAAGCTCCATCAAAACGTAACTTTGACAAGAAAGAAGTTGCAGAACGTGGAAGGTACTATGATAAGAAGGCAGATAATTTCCTTGACTATAGTGACATGAACATGCGTTACCTACGTATTTCTGGAGTATTGCAACGAAAAGGAAGAGGAATGGTTATTGCTCCGGCTAAGCATATTTTGGCTGAGAAATTGGCAAAGTCAACATCAAATGAAGAATCTCTAATGATTCAATATAAGCGACTATGCGAGGGTGCAGAATTACCAACAGATAATGAAGATACAGCTAAAGTATTACTGAATGACTTAATGAAGCAAATGAAAAGCAGACAAATTTTGTTTGATATTTCTGATCTTCCACTGAACACTGCGACAGAAATTAATATTGCCAGACGGCGATTAGAAGATTTGCTATCCAAAACAGACGAAATTCAATATGCAAAAGAGCAATGTAATCAATGGCAAGAAATTGCCGATTATATGGAATTGTTGATCAAAGGTGGTGGGAAGCATACATATGATGATGACAATGTTATAGAAGTACCAAAAGATGAAACACCAGCATATTTAGAATGGATTTTATGGAGAGCATCTTTAGCTATAGATCATATGGTCAATAAACCATATGAGGTAAGAGGATTTAAACTTGATTCGGATTTTCTTCCGGTATCTGCAGCTGGCGGTGGAAAAGGTGATCTGTATTGTGAATTTAACGATTTTACAATTTTAACAGAAGTTACGATGTCTACGTCATCACGTCAAGAAGCAATGGAGGGAGAACCTGTAAGAAGACATGTATCCGATGCAGTTCTGAAATACGACAAGCCAGTATATGGAATGTTTATCGCAGTAAAAATAGATACGAATACAGCAGAAACATTCAGGCATGGAATTTGGTATGCACGAGGAGATGTAAAGCAGAGATTGGATATTGTGCCGTTAACTTTAGCTCAATATAGAGAATATTTTATGGCAATGTTTAGAACTGGTCATGCTAATCCGGAAAAATTACGGGAGTTAATTTTACTGTGTGAAACCAGAAGAGATATTTTAAATGCACCGAGATGGAAAGCGTATATAGGTACTGCGATCAATGAAAAAATAAGTAGAATGGAACAACAAAAAGGTTTTACGGAAAAAGAGAAAAATCAGGTTATTTCACCTGGAGCATTGGTGTATAGTCCAATTGCTGGAAAAGGTCAAGTAATAGCTATTGAAGTAAGTTTGCCGAATTGTCAAACAAAATCTGCTAAATTTCCATATTTAAACGATATTCCAGATGAAATAAAGATTGATTCAGATGGAAGAAAAGTGTATCATGATCGTTTTGGTGAAGGAACAATATTTGCATATACAATAGCTTTTAAAAATGTAATTATTTCGTTATCTTATCCGGGG
>ENA-OQKW01000266-OQKW01000266.1-human-gut-metagenome-genome-assembly--contig:-NODE-266-length-14061-cov-4.055906_pt1 | contig 14061 bp, 10 predicted proteins | sample MGYA00242657_ERZ504815 | MGnify/ENA primary metagenome ERZ504815 (study PRJEB26092, sample SAMD00036404) | human gut metagenome | host: Homo sapiens | study: EMG produced TPA metagenomics assembly of... | reverse complement strand
AAAGGTCGGTTTTTTATACATTTCCATGGACTACAGTAAGATTTTTGGCTCCATGGAGCTTACAGTTAATGAGGATTACGGTGTTTTCGTCTACAATGAGGACAAAGAAGTGCTGTATGAAAATCAGAAGATGACCAGGAATGCAAAATACCAGATGGAATTTTCAGACTTTCAGAAGATACAAAAAAAGAGAAGCAGAATACAGCGAACTACATTCTCCTGGAAAAGGAGATTGAGCAGAATGGATGGCATGCCGCGTGCTATCTGCCGAAAAAAGGCATCATCAGTCCGATGCAGCCGATTCTTCTGATGGTTCTTCTGATGTGGGCAGGCTGCGTTATTTTCTCTGCGGTCGTGATTATGAAATTCTCCGGAAACATGGCGCACCGCCTTGAAAAGATAAAAATGACAATGTCCGAGGTAGAAGAAGGAAATCTGGAAGTGGAACTGGTTTCTACAGAAAGGGATGAAATCGGTGATCTGACGCGTGGCTTTAATCAGATGCTGTCACGCATCCGTCAGCTGATTCAGGAAGTCTATGAGAGCCGCATCCGCCAGAAACAGTATGAGATGACGGCGCTCCGCGCACAGATTAACCCGCATTTTCTGTATAATTCCCTGTCGCTGATCAACTGGAAAGCGCTGGAAATCGGTTCGGATGATATCAGCAAGGCGACGCTGGCGCTTTCGCGGTACTACAGGACTTCCCTGAACAAAGGCAAAAATACGATGTCCATCCGCGAGGAGATCGACAATGTGCGTTCGTATCTGCAAATTCAGGAAATGTTTCATGACTACAGCTTTACGGTTAAAATGGATGTAGCGGAGGATATTCTGGATTACCGTACATTGAACCTGATTCTGCAGCCGCTTGCCGAAAATGCGATTGCGCATGGAATTGACCGGCGGCGCGGCAGTGAGCCCGGCGTGATCACAATCAGCGGACGGCGTGACGGAAATTGTGTGGTACTTTCCGTGGCAGATAATGGTGTTGGTATGGAACAGGAGAAAGCACAGACAATTTTGACGGAGAAGAGCAGCGGCTACGGTGTGCGGAATGTCAATTCCCGGATTCAGCTCGAATACGGAGAAGCGTATGGTCTTTCGATTGAGAGTGAGCCGGGAAAGGGAACAAAAGTGACGGTGCGGATTCCGGGCGTGGAAAGGGAGGTACAGGCATGATGCAAAAAAAACTTGCGGCAGGCCTTGCTGTACTGCTGGCAGCGGGAATGGCGCTGAGCAGCTGTGGAGAAAGTGGCGCAGCAGGAAATGATTCTGTTTCCGATGCTGCCGGAAATGAGGCTGCGGCTCTTACGGAAGCGAAAACAACGCCGTACGGACGTTACCCGGAAACCATCACGTACACGCTGGCAAAAATGACGGGTGTGAATAATTCCAATCTCCCGGAGGGAGAAACCTATGAGGACAATGCCTATACACGCCTGATCCGCGAAATCATTAATGTACAGAACGAGGATGTTTATGAAAACTACGGTGATACCTATAACGTTGGCATTTCTACCATGATTGCAACAGGAAACATTGCCGATATCATGGTTGTGGATCAAAAAACGATGAATGCCATGCAGAAAAACGATCAGCTTGCCGATCTTACAGAGGTTTATGCAAATTGTGCCAGCGACCGTATCAAGGATATTTATGCAAGCTACGGTGAGGAGATTCTGCAGGGCTGTACCTTTGACGGAAAGCTGATGGCATTCCCGGAAACCAACATTTCGGACGGTCCGAATCTTCTATGGGTGCGGAAGGACTGGATGGAAAAACTGGGACTTTCCGTACCGGAAACGATCGATGATGTGAAACATATTGCGTTGACGTTTGCAGAGGAGAATCCGGCAAACCAGGAGATGGGTAACATCGGTCTTGCAGTCAGCACAACTCTGTACGGCGGCACGGGCATTTCTTCGGAATACGGCATGAATCTTATTTTTGCCTCATTTGGTGCATATCCGGGAAGATGGCTGACGGATGCGGAAGGAATGCCGGTTTATGGTTCCGTTCAGCCCAATGTAAAAGACGCACTTGGCATGCTGGCCGACTGGTACCAGGAGGGCGTCCTTGACCGGGACTTTTTGATCCGCACACAGGATGACATTGCCGAGCTCATTGCCCAGGGACGCTGCGGCATTTTCTTCGCACCGTGGTGGGCACCGAACAACCCGCTCTGGCGCTGTCATGAGACGGATCCGGAGGCCGACTGGCAGCCGTTTCTGATTCGGACCGGGAAGGATGGAAGTGTGCGATACTGCAACGAAAAGCTGACCGGAAATTATGTGGTAGTGCGAAAAGGGTATGAATATCCGGAGATTGTGCCGAAGATTCTGTCGGTGATGTTTGATTATATGCGCTATTCCTACGATGATCCAAGGGGAGAATTTCAGCAATATTATACGGGAAATATCGATCCGACGGCACGCCCCTTAGCAATCAATCTCGACTATAATCAGGCACTGACGATCTGTTACGAAAATCTGCAGGCGGCACTGAACGGGGAAAAATCGGAGGATGAGCTGGAGATTTTGGAAAGATCGTTCGAAAAGGTATGCCGCGCCTATCTGGAGAACCCGAAAACAGCGAGTGCGGAGGAGTGGAGCGCGTATTTATCCCGTATCACAGCCTGCTCGCTTTTAAGCGACGAAAAGATTCAAAGAGTGAATACGATTTATCCGACCCGGACGAAGACCACAGAAACATATCGTTACACCTTAAAAGAACTGGAATCGGAGACCTTTTTAAAAATTATCCGGGGCGAGTCTGAGCTTTCTTCTTTTGACGACTTTGTAAAAGAGTGGCAGGAGGAAGGCGGAAATGAGATCATTCAGGAGATGATTCAGGAAAGGAAAAGCCTGAGTTCACAGGAAAATCAGAAGACAGAAGAAAAAGCCGAGCAGAAGGCGGAATAAAAAACAGAAGAGGAGGCAGGACGCACCGGAAAAACGGTAGCGCGGCCGTCCTTTTTTTGTTTGTCGGAAAAGGAAATTACTTGCAGAATTGTCGGGAAATAGATTTTACCGGTATACGCTCCGGTGTAGAAATGTAACGTAGAAATCCAACATAGATCATAGATTCTTGATATTTCAGAAAAATCCGCCAACTGCTATAATAAAATCAATAAGAACGAGAGATACCAAGCAGCAAATGCGATATGACAGCAGACGTTCCAGAAAGAAAATCATATAAGGAGGATTTTCAATATGAAAAAGAAAGTAGTATCTATTATGATGACCGCAGCACTTGCAGTTGGCATGCTGGCAGGATGCGGAAACAGCGACAGCGGTTCTTCAAATGCCGCTTCCGGAAACGATTCCAAGAGCACATCCGAGGCAGGAAGCACAAGCGCATCTGCTTCCAACGCAGCAGAGGAAGAGGAAATTACCACAACCCTTACCGTATGGTCTCCATCAGAGGATCAGGCAAGCGACAGCGGTGAGTGGCTGCAGACCATGTGCAATCAGTTTGCAGAGGAGCATCCATCCTGGCACATTACCTTTGATTACGGTGTATGCGCAGAGAGCGATGCAAAAGATACCGTAACACAGGACGTTGAAGGAGCAGCAGATGTTTACATGTTTGCAAACGACAACCTGACATCCCTGATCGCTGCAAACGGAATTTCAAAACTCGGCGGACAGACAGTTGAGGAGGTAAAAGAGAACAACTCTCAGGCAATTGTAGATTCCGTATCCGTTGACGGCGATATCTACGGTGTACCATTCACCACAAACACCTGGTTTATGTACTATGATAAATCTGCATTCACTGAGGATGAAGTGAAAAACCTGGATACCATGATCGCAAAAGACAAGATTTCCTTCCCGATTACAAACTCCTGGTACATTGCTTCCTTCTACGTAGCAAACGGCTGTACGCTGTTCGGTGAGGACGGAACAGACGAGGCAGCAGGCGTTGACTTCGAAGGCGATAAAGCAAAAGCAGTGACCGATTACCTGGTTGACCTGGTAAACAATCCGAACTTCGTATCTGATGCAGACGGATCCGGTCTTTCCGGTCTGCGTGACGGTTCTGTAAAAGCAATGTTCTCCGGTTCCTGGGATGCATCCGCAGTTAAAGAGGCACTCGGTGATAATTACGGTGTTGTACAGCTTCCGACCATCACCATCAACGGCGAGGAGAAACAGATGAAATCCTTCTCCGGTTCTAAAGCAATCGGTGTGAATCCGAACTGTGAATATCCGCAGGTTGCAGTTGCTCTTGCAAGATATCTCGGAAGCGCAGATGCTCAGAAAGCACACTATGAAATGAGAAACGTAGTTCCGTGTAACGAAGAGCTGCTTTCCCAGATCACAGACGATGCACTGGTAACTGCTCAGAACGATACCTTCAACAATACTTCTATCATCCAGCCGTTCGTTAAGAATATGAGCAACTACTGGACTCCGGCAGAGAATTTTGGTAAATCTCTGGTCAACGGTGAAGTTACCCATGATAACGCTGCAGAAATGACAGAGAAACTGAACACAAGCATGAATACTTCTGCAGTCGAGTAAGTAAAACCGGCTCTGAAGCGTTCGAAAATCAACAGGATTGAAACCGCAGGCATTGTCAGACACCAGGATTGACAATGCCTGTCTTTCGGAAAGGATAGATTATGGCATCATTGAAAAAACGCGCCAAAGAGTTTGAGACTCCCTATCCGGTGACAAAAGCCATCACAAAGGGCGATGCGGTCACGAAACTTTCCATGCTTGTCATGGGACTGGGAAATCTGGCTCACAAACAGATCGTAAAGGGTATTTTATTTCTGGCAGTAGAAATTGCGTATCTCCTGTTTATGATCGAGGGCGGTATCAACAATCTCTATCATCTCATCACCCTGGGCGGCCGTGCGCAGGAAGAGGTGTGGAACGAGGCCAAGGGTATTTATGAATATACCGGCGGCGATATGACAATTCTGTTCCTGCTCTACGGAGTGGCAACGATTTTTATTACGGTTCTCTTCTTTATGATCTGGCGTGTCAATATGAAGAGCGCTTACGAGGTAGAGTGCCGTGCAAAGGAAGGGAAACATATCAACACCATCAAAGAGGATCTGGAAGCACTCGTTGACAAGAGACTGCACTGGACCCTGCTGACACTTCCGATTCTTGGTATTGTGATTTTCACAATCCTTCCACTGGTCTTTATGATCTGTATGGCTTTCACCAGCTACAGTAAAGTCGGCGATCATCTGACGATTTTCCACTGGGTTGGACTGAAAAATTTCAGTACGGTTCTTGGCATGGGCAACTCGATCGGCAAGACATTCTGGTCTGTTCTTGGATGGACACTGATCTGGGCTGTGCTCGCTACCTTCCTGAACTATATTTTTGGTATGATTCTTGCGATTGTCATCAACCGTAAAACGACCCGCATCAAGGGATTCTGGAGATTCTGCTTTATGCTCTCCGCTGCAATTCCGCAGTTCGTTTCTCTTCTTCTGATGCGTACGATGTTAAAGGACAACGGCCTGGTCAACAATCTTTTGATTCAGGCCGGGCTGATCAGCAGTCCGCTTCCGTTCCTGACAAATGCGACCTGGGCGAGAGCGACGGTTGTTATCATCAACCTCTGGGTTGGTATTCCGTTTACCATGATGCAGGTTACCGGTATCTTACAGAACATTCCGGGTGAGCTTTACGAGGCAGCCCGTGTGGACGGCGCAGGCCCTGTGACAATTTTCTTTAAAATTACGCTGCCGTATATGCTGTTTGTCACGACTCCGTATCTGATTACAACGTTTACGGGTAATATCAACAACTTCAACGTTATTTATCTGCTGACTGCAGGAGCACCGGTTCCGGTCGGAGCAACCGCCGGAAAGACGGACCTTCTGGTTACCTGGCTGTACAAGCTGACGGTTGACTTACAGTACTTTAACGTTGGTGCGGTTGTCGGTATTCTTACCTTTGTCATTCTGGCTGTGGTTTCACTGATCACGTACCGGAATACTGGTTCTTACAAGAACGAGGAGGGATTCCAATAATGAATAACAAAGAGAAAAAAACACACTCCATGAAAGCGCGTGGAATGATTTCCGATGTGATTGTACATGTGGTTCTGGCACTGCTTGCGATTGTGTGGGTGATTCCGGTTCTGTGGATTGCACTCTTAAGCTTCAGTACACAGAAGGGATCTTATGTTACCAGCTTTTTCCCAAAGGGATATACGCTTCATAATTATGTGCGTCTGTTTACAGATACGCAGGTGTTAGACTTTCCGCAGATGTTTAAGAACACATTTATCATTGCGGTGTTCAGTTGTCTGATTTCTACAATATTTGTGCTTTCGGTTTCTTACTGCATGTCGAGAATGCGGTTTAAAATCCGTAAGACTTACATGAACATCGCGATGATCTTAGGTCTGTTCCCGGCATTTATGTCGATGGTTGCTGTCTACTATATTTTAAAGGCAGTTGGCCTTTCGGAGGGATCGATGATCCGTGTGGCATTGATTCTGGTGTACTCGGGCGGTTCCGGAGCGGGATTCCTGCTTGCAAAGGGATTTTTTGATACGGTTCCGAAGGCACTGGATGAGGCGGCTTATCTGGATGGAGCAACGAGATTCCAGGTATTTACGAAGGTGACAATTCCACTGAGTAAGCCGATTATTGTGTACACGACTTTGAGTGCATTTCTGGGACCGTGGCTGGACTTTATTTTCGCAAAGGTTATCTGCAGAGCGAATGCGAAGTATTATACGGTTGCACTGGGTCTGTGGAAGATGCTGGAGAAGGAGTATATCGACAGCTGGTATACTTGCTTTGCGGCGGGAGCGGTTTGCATTTCGGTGCCGATTGCGATTTTGTTTGTTGTAATGCAGAGATATTATACAGATGGGCTTTCAGGAGCCGTCAAAGGATGATGTGTGGAGTAGCCGATGAGGGGTCGGCTGCTCTATTTGTGTGTGGGGAGGAGGGGCTGGATCTGCCCGGAGGGCAGATCGGCGTGAAATTGTTGTGTGTGGAAGGGGAGAGTGTGTTGGAGGACGGGAGGATAGGCTGGATCTGTCCGGAGGGCGAATCGGCGTGAGTTTATTGACTGGTGCGAAGTTTGGAGATAGAATGAAAAAAATATTTCCGGAGTTTTTTGTGATTGATTTATGAGAACAGAAAAGTTCCGGGAAGATATTGTGTGAAATTTGGAGGTTTTTGGGTATGGATAGGATTCGACTGAATGCTTCGGAGTGGATGGATTTCCGGAGTGGAGAAAAGAAGTGTTTTTTGCTGACAAACGGACTGGGAGGTTATTGTTCGCTGACGGTGATGGGGAATGCGGCGAGGAATGATCAGGCGCTGTTAATGGGAGCATTGAAGGCGCCTACGGTGCGGGAGCATCTGATTTCGAATGTCTGGGAGACGTTGGAGGTGGATGGTGAGGAGACGGAGCTGTTTTCACAGGAGTTTGTGAATCGGACGCAGAATGTGGAGGGGTTTCGGTTTCTGGAAGGGTTTGAGATGGGGAGTCTGCCGGTATGGTTTTACCGGGTGAAGGGGGTTGAGATTGAGAAGACGATTGGGATGGTTCAGGGGGAGAATACGGTTCTTGTCCGGTATCGGGTGAGAAGTGGGAAGAAGGGGAGTTTTTCGGTTCGGCCGGTGATGCGGTTTGCGGCGAAGGGGGAGCAGCTGCAGGAGGGGCAGGATTTTGCGGTGGACCGGAAGTGTATTGCGAGCAATGGTGTGATTCTTTCTTATGGGACAAATGGGGAGCTTCAGATGGAGAAGGAGAGGATCTGGAGGGATTTGTTTTTTGAGCAGGATGCGCGGGATGGAAGAGATGGCATCGGAAGTGCTGTCGTGAATCATCGGATTCGGTTTGAGATGACGGGAGACGGCAGGGAGCAGGTCTTTTTTGTTGTGTATAGTCTCGCGGATGATGTGGATAAGTGGGATGAGGAAAGGATTGCGCTGTGGATAGAAGAGGAAGAGAAGCGGCAGGAGATGATTGCGGAAAAGTCCGGGATTTCTGATCCGGTGGGAAAGCGGCTGGCGGTGAGTGCGAGTCAGTATATTACGGAACGTGCATCGACAGGTGGGAAGAGTATTATGGCTGGTTTTCCTTATTTTGCGGACTGGGGGCGGGATACGATGATTTCGCTGCCGGGGTGCACGTTGGCAATTGGGGAGTATGAGGAGTGTAAGAGCATTCTTCGGACTTTTATGGCATATACAAAAGAAGGACTGATGCCGAACCTGTTTCCGGAGGGGGATGCGCTTCCGATGTATAATACGGTGGATGCGGCACTTTTGTTTCTGGATGTGGTGTATGAGTATTACCTTGAGACAGGAGATGTGGAGTTTGTACGTGAGGCGTTTCCGGTGATGGAGGATATTGTGTTCTGGTATCAGAAGGGAACGGATTTCCATATTAAAATGGACAGTGACGGGCTGATTATGGCCGGGGGCGGTCTGGAGCAGGTGACGTGGATGGATGTGCGGATTGACAAGGAGCTGCCGACACCGCGTCACGGGAAGCCGGTGGAGATTAATGCGTACTGGTATAATGGTCTGAGGATTCTGGAAGAGCTGGCGCCATTTGTCGGAAAGGATGGATCGGCGTATGGGAAGCTTGCGGAGCAGGTGAAGAAGAGTTTCCTCGAAAAGTTCTGGATGGAAGAGGAAGGATATCTGAAGGATGTGCTGAACGGCACGTATGAAGAGAAGCAGTTCCGATGCAATCAGGTCTTTGTGCTGGCGCTTCCGTTTCAGATGGTGAGTCAGAAGCAGGGGCAGCGGATCTTACAGGCGGTTAAAGAAAAGCTGTATACGACAGCAGGACTGCGGTCATTGGAGATGGAGGATCCGGCGTTTCATCCATGGATCGGTGGAAGTCAGCCGGAGCGTGACAGAGCATATCATCAGGGGACAGTCTGGGGATTTCCGCTTGGGGCGTATTTCCGTGCGGTGCTGAATTATTTCCCGAAGGAGGGAAAACAGGAAGTGCGCCGCGGACTGGACCGTCTTGCGAGCTGGATGCAGGAAGGATGCCTGTTTCATCTGGCGGAGATTTATGATGGTGCGGCGCCGGTGATGTCGAAGGGCTGCTATGCGCAGGCGTGGAGTGTCGGAGAGATTCTGCGGGTTTACAAAGAAATGGAGGGAAAGAAGATGAATGCGGTGGTGAAAAGAACGCCGGCGGAGTGGAAAAGTTTTTTTGAATCGGAAGAATTTGTGGAAAACTTTACGTATGAAGGGGATGACCTCGGTGTTTCGGTAAAAAAGAGCGGGGAATGCGATGAAAACTGGCAGATGCCGAAAAAGGATGAACAGTTTGTGACAGAATGGAAGCTCTGGGCGCCGACAGCAATGGAGGTTTCGCTGGAACTGTTTTCCTGCGGCAGCAGCCGTGAGCGCGGGGACCGAAAAATAGCCTCGATTGCGATGACGCGCGGCGAAAAGGGTGTCTGGAGCTGTGCAGTGCAGGGAGCGCGGTATGGAACGTATTATACGTATCATATCCTGCACTCGGATGGTGTCTTTGATACGACAGATCCGTACGGCGTGGCTTCCGGTATTGATTCGGAGCGGAGCATGGTGGTGAATCTTGCAGAAACGGATCCGGCAGGCTGGGAGCAGGATGAAAGACCGGAAATCCGGCCGGAGGACCGCTGTGTGTATGAGCTTCATGTGAAGGATTTTTCAAGCGATCCGAATTCCGGTGTTTCGGATAAGCACCGTGGAAAGTTTCTGGCATTTACGGAAGAAGGCACAACGCTGAATGGAGACGGAATTCATGCGACAGGGCTCGATTATCTGAAGTCGCTTGGCATTTCTCATGTGCATCTGCTTCCTGTTTTCGATTTCGGAAGTGTGCCGGAAGACGATGCGGAAGCGTTCAACTGGGGCTACGACCCGGTGCAGTATAATGTGCCGGAGGGATCCTATGCAACCGATCCTTTCCACGGAGAGGTACGTATCCGGGAAATGAAGGAAATGGTTCAGGCACTGCATAAAGCCGGCATCGGCGTGATTATGGATGTGGTATACAATCATACGTATAATCTCGATTCGCCGCTTCAGAAAACAGTTCCTTATTATTATTACCGTGAATGGGAGGATGGCACGATTTCCAATGGCTCCGACTGTGGAAACGAGACGGCAAGTGAGCGGGAGATGTTCCGCCGCTTTATGGTTCACTCGGTTTGTTACTGGGCGAAGGAATATCATATCGACGGTTTCCGCTTCGATCTGATGGCACTGCATGACACGGAGACCATGAATGCGATCCGCACAGCTCTGAACCGGATGCCGCGCGGCGAGGAGATTCTGGTTTACGGTGAACCGTGGAAAGCAGCGGCAAGCGCAATGCAGGAGGGATATTTTCCGTCGGATAAACAGAATATCGGAAGGCTGATGGATGGCATTTCCATGTTCTGCGACGATACGAGAGATTCGATCAAGGGAAGCGTTTTTATTGCCGCAGAGGGAGGCTATGTCAATGGAAAAGAGCGTCTTTCCGCAGGAATACTTTCTGCGACAGATGGCTGGATGGACGGAAAAGGAGCCTACGAGCCGCGCAATGCGAGCCAGCTGATTCCGTATGTGTCGGCACATGATAATTATACACTGTGGGATAAATTAAAACTGTCCGATCCGAAGCGGAAGGAGGATGCGGAGCCGGATTTTGACAAGATGGATGAGCGGACGCTTTCGATGAACCGTCTGGCGGCGGGCATTGTGATGACCTGCAAGGGAATGCCGTTTTTCCAGGCGGGTGAGGAATTTGCGCGCACGAAGCATGGCGAAGGAAACAGCTTCAAATCGTCGTGGCAGCTCAACAAAATTGACTGGACACGCGCCTTAGAGCAGGAAGAGCTGGTGGACTATTACCGTGGTCTTCTCGCTCTGCGCCGAAAATTTCAGGCATACGGAACGTGCGAGCCGGACTGTAAAAAGACATTTTTCCGTGAAAACCAGATCGCAGGTTACGAACTGGAATACCCGGATGGCCGCGCAGTCTGCGTCTTCTACAATCCATGGGAAAAAGAAGCTTTGCAGAAACTTCCGGAAGGAAACTGGAAACTGCTCTGCGATGGAAAACGCTGCGCAGAGGATGGAGCAGAGATGAAAGAAAGCATGATGCTTCCGGCAAAATCGATGGTTCTGCTGGCGCGGGAGTAAAATTGTAAAGTTTGTCCCTTTTGTCGGAATGCTGTCTGTGGAAACGGGCATTGATCATTCTGCCAGGCAGCGAACGGGAATCAATTGTTTTTCGTTTAACAGAAAAATGCACTGTGGAATTGTCCGACGACGTTCCACAGTGCATTTTTATGTTTATGTGAGCAATGAGTCAGGATCTGTGCTTACACGAGATCCTGGCGATATCTAAGAGTTCGGATCATTATTCGTCCACAACTTCCAGTACATCCATCGGGCAGGCTTTCGCGCAGATACCGCAGGCGATACATTTGGAAGCCGGATTTCCCTCGGTTTTTACGATCAGGCCAAATGGACAGGCCTTCGCACAGGCTCCGCATCCCGTACATTTTTTCTTGTTGATCATGTAAACGCCCTTCGGTTCTGGTGATGGCGCCTTCCGGACAGGCCTCGGCACATTTACCGCACTGCGGACAGGCGATCGGGCGAACAGCCTTTTTCTCTACGATCTGCAGACATGCCTTGTCCGGATCAAATACCTTATAAAATGCCTCAGAACATGCTCCCACACAGGCAAGACAAGCCATACAGGTGCTGCCTTTTTTTACTTCAGTTTTTCATTTTGTTTTATCCTCCGCTTAAAGATGTTGTTTTTCCTATTTTACCATTTTTGAACTTTTTTCTCAATGATATTTCCGGAATTTGCCATCTTTTTCCTGCTTGCGGTTTTGCTTCCGTTTCGCATGGCTTTGCACAGATACAAAAAATCTTAAGAAAGCAGACGGAAAAAAAGCAGTTTTTCTTCGGAAAATATACAAAAAGAAAAATCGGAAATTTGTTATGATGAAAAGGAAGAATGTACTCTCAATCAGCTCACAAAATCAGGCACAGAAAGATTTTGGGAGTACACCATAAGATCGGGAGGGGGATTTTTCATGATCCGTGAAAACAATACACTGGAATGGCAAGAGACAGCAGAACAAAAAAGAATGACACAAAGAAGGATAATACAAAGAAGAGAAAGAGCACGGAGACGAAAAAGAAAGGTATGGCGGATCCGCGGGCTGCTATTGCTGTTCGGCTGTCTTCTGTTTTTGGGCGGTGTGCGGCGCTTCCGGCAGAATCCGATCCAACGGTATGCGAAAGCAAACGGCATTTCAATGGATCAGTACCCGGAGGAGCTGTTGTCGCTTTACGAGAGAAACAATGAGACGGAGACGTTCGTCGAAGAATATCCGTTGAAAAAAGAGGAGGAGCCGGAGATTGACCTGAGCGACCTGTCATCCGCATCGGAGGTTCCGCTTCTCTTGCAGTGGGATCAGAGATGGGGCTATCACCGATATGCCGGTGAAGTGATGGGATTAAGCGGCTGCGGACCGACAGCACTTTCCATGGTTGCCATTTTCATGACTGGCGATATCACAAAAAATCCGCGCTGGGTCGCCGATTTTGCCTCACAGAACGGCTATGCCGTAGACGGCAGCGGAACCGCCTGGTCTCTGATGCTGGAAGGAGCCCGGCAGATCGGCCTTTCCAGCAAAGAAATCCCTGTGGAACGGGAACGGGTGGAAAACAACCTGCAGGCCGGAAACCCCATCATTGCCCTGATGGGACCCGGGGAGTTTACCAGCAACGGTCATTTTATCGTTCTTACCGGATTGCAGAATGGCAGACTGAAAATCAACGACCCAAACAGCAGAAAAAATTCCGAAAAAACCTGGGATATCGATCAGGTGCTGGAACAGACAAAAGCGGTATGGGTATATTACAAATAATAAAATAGAAGACATACCCATCAAAGCCTCCGAATACACTGTAAAAACAGCGTCTTCGGAGGCTTTTTGTGAGGGACTATATCGAAGAGCGTGCTGTGGAGACAGCAATTTACATGATTGAGACGAAAGCGACCGTACGGCAGACGGCGAAAAAATTCGGAGTGAGCAAAAGTACCGTGCATAAGGATCTGACATCACGTCTGGTACAAGTGAATCCGGGTCTGGCGGCAGAGGCAAGGAAAATTCTGGATGTGAACAAGTCTGAACGCCACATTCGCGGCGGCATGGCAACGAGAGAAAAATATCTGCATCAGAAGCAGAAGTGAACGAAAGTGAACCAAAGAAGCTCTTTCCTAATTGCCTCAAATAGGGTATGATAGAGAAAGAAAATTACGAAAACAGAGGGAATTTTATGAACGATTATATCCTGGAAGTCTGTGTGGACTCGGCGGAGTCGGCGCTTGCGGCGGCAAAAGGCGGGGCAAGCCGGCTGGAGCTGTGTCAGAATCTGGTGATCGGCGGAACAACGCCGGGTTCGAAGCTGTTTGAGGTGATCCGCAGACAGACAACCATTCCGATTCATGCATTGATCCGCCCGCGGTTCGGGGATTTCTGCTACACCCCATATGAATTAGAAGAAATCCGCGAGGAAGTCGCGATGTACCGCGAACTTGGTGCAGAGGGCGTTGTGGTCGGTGTGCTGAAAGAGGATGGAACGATGAATATGGCGGCAATGGAACAGCTGATGGAGGCAGCCGACGGCATGTCCGTGACGCTGCACCGCGCGTTTGATGTCTGCCGCGATCCCAAAGAAGCGCTTGAGCAGGCGGTATCGCTTGGTATGAACACCATTCTCACCTCCGGTCAGCAGAACAGTGCGGTAAAAGGAGCAGAGCTTCTCGCCGAACTGCAGCGCCAGGCGGCGGGACGCATCCGTATTCAGGCGGGCGGCGGTATCTGCGCGGATGCGATCCGCGAGCTGTATCCGAAAACCGGCGTGACCGCCTACCACATGTCCGGAAAAATCGAACTGGCGAGCCCGATGCAGTACCGGAAAGAAAATGTGAACATGGGACGTTCCATCCTTAAGCGAATACACCCTCTACCGCACGGACGTCAAAGCCGTGCGCAGCGCGAGAGCGGTACTGGAAGAACTTTAAGAAATAAAAA
>ENA-OQKW01000264-OQKW01000264.1-human-gut-metagenome-genome-assembly--contig:-NODE-264-length-14092-cov-3.307769_pt1 | contig 14092 bp, 16 predicted proteins | sample MGYA00242657_ERZ504815 | MGnify/ENA primary metagenome ERZ504815 (study PRJEB26092, sample SAMD00036404) | human gut metagenome | host: Homo sapiens | study: EMG produced TPA metagenomics assembly of... | reverse complement strand
GGATCGGTTTCTTGTCCAGCCATCTTTTCGGCCAGTTCGGCATGGCGTTCGGCAAAAATGATAGCGGCATCACAGGAGATGGACATGGCGGTCAGTTCTTCTTGTTTGTCGGTTGCTTCTGGATCATTCATAAAATCCAGATTTTTCAACTCATGTGCAATACGTTCTTTCAAATCCAGCATGCCATGTTGATAAACCTTTCCGTCCAGAGAAGTATGGCCGGGGGCTCGTTGTTCCATGAATTCAGTGAACATTCCTACTTCGTAAGCTTCTTTCCATTCTTTGGGAACATGATTGAAGATGCGTTCGCGTTGGGTGCGCCCTTTCCAATAAGGAATTACCTCGCGCTCATAGGTGTCTATATCTTCCTGGCTGATGGTGTAACGCTGCAATTCGCGGGTGTTCAATACATGAAGGTCTTCCACGCTGTGACAGGTCAGTTCAGGGAAAGTCGATACGGCTTTGGGGCGTGGTCCACGTTCACCTACAATCAGTTCGTCTTCACCTATGTATATAGTTTTCCGTTTACAGATTTCAAGGAAGTTCAGTGCTCTTAGAATAGGAATTGGATACTTTCCTTCGTTTTCTTTGTAAAATTCGGTTTCTATCAGAGCACGTTCTATGGACAAAGAAGGTTGTGTATCAAAAGATTCTTGACGTAGGCGTCGGATACGGTCTGTCATACCGTTGATTGTTGTTTTCATAAGAGTTGTAATAAGGTCTACTGGTTCATAAATAGAAATTTCCATAAGGGCGGATTAATGGATCCGACCAATTGATGTGCAAGAGAATAAGATATCAAATAGAAAGAAACGTATGCCAAAAGTAAGATACGCTGTCATTTAATCCATCTTTATGGTGGTGTAATGTACAGTCTGCTGGCTTTTGGCATACCCTCCTGAAGAAGAAATGTTCTTAGTAGTAGAACATCAGGCAGTTGAACAGTTTTCTATAGCCTTTGGAGTGCATTCACTTATACTTGTTTAATAATGGCCGAAATTACTGTTTGTTTTGCACATAAACAAAACTTATATACTGTTTAATAACAGGTTAATACCGGAAACTGCTTCCTCCTAAAAACTCTCTCAGTAAAGAAGTGGGAGGCAATTCTTTATCTTGTACCGAAGCGAAATATTCCAAGAATTTGCGTAAACGGTATGCTTCTGAATATTCCGGTTTGTTATTGGGAACATTCCTTAGAATAGGAATGGCATAATCCTTCATAATGGCCAGTTCAAACAACAGGGCAGAATTGAACATGGCATCTGCATTTTCTTGATATGGAAAGATCCATTTTTCTTCTCCGGCACGTACGCTGGGCCATCTTCTGATCGTTTCTTCTGCGGAATAACCACGGTATTTGTGGTCGCGGATAAATACGGCGCAACAAACGGTTGTCGGTAGTCGGAATATAATTATGATTGTCCAGCAGAATAGTGGTTAATGCCGATACATATATTTTATATTTATTCTCGGCGGGAATATGAGGGGTTAATTCGGGGTTAAGTGCATGAATCCCTTCGAGAATCAATATCATGTTATCGTCAATCTTAAGTTTGTCACCTTTAAATTCCCTTCTTCCTGTGGTGAAGTTGAAACGTGGTAACTCTACTTCCTTTCCATGAAGCAGATCTTGTAATTGCTTGTTGAAGAACTCCAAATCCAATGCATACAATGATTCGTAATCATAATCACCTTTTTCATCTTTTGGTGTCTTTTCTCGGTCAACAAAGTAATTGTCCAGGGAGATGGGGTAAGGTTTCAGCCCGTTTGCCATCAACTGGATACTGAGTCGTTTGCTGAAAGTCGTTTTACCAGAAGAGGATGGACCGGAGATAAGAACCTAGTTTTACTCTTTGACCGTTTTTTCCTCTGTGGTATATCTCATCAGCAATATTGGAAATTTTTTTTTCCTGCAAGGCTTCAGACACATTAATCAGATCGGTGGCATAACCTTCATTACAGGCCACATTGAAATCTCCTACAGTACCCACACCTAAAATCTGATTCCAGCGTCGGTGCTCTTTGAATACTTCCAGCATTTTTTCTTGTTTTACTACTTCCTCCAATATTTCCGGATTCTGACGGTTGGGGACTCGCAGCAACAAGCCGTCATAGTATTTAACAATGTCGAATTTGCGGATATATCCGGTGCTGGGCAACAGACTGCCATAGTAGTAGTCAATGGTATCTTCTAAAGTATAATAATAGGAGTAAAGTTCCCCTGAAGTTTCAAGCAGTCTAACTTTGTCCATCATTCCTTTCCGGCGGAATAGTTCTACTACTTCAGTTGTGTGACATTCAAAACGGTGGAAAGGGATGTTGGCTTCCACAATCTCTTTCATTCGCTGCTTAATACGGGAAACATCATCCAACCCGGTTTCGCGTCCTATCTGCAAGGCGCAATAATATCCTTTGGATACGGGATGTTCAAGCATGATTTTTCCATCAGGGTATAAGTCCTCCACCGCTTTGCACAAGATGAAGCAGAGCGAACGGACATAGGTACGCATTCCTGAAGGATTCAGTATGTTCAGGAACTCTACATCCTTATTATTATAGGCCCGGTAATTGAGTCCTTCTACTTTGTTATTGACTTTGGCACTGACCGGCCCGTATGGGATATCTAGATTAAAACCATTATAAATATCCAAAAGTGAGCTTCCGATTGGGAAGTTCTTTGAAATATTGTTATTTTTGCAACAGATTTGTAACATAATCGTAATAATTATTACTAACGTAGTGAAACGGCTTGAAATTTACTGAATAAAAGGGAGATTAGCCAATTCCTACCAAATTAATTAAAGATGGAGTATTCTTTTTATGATTTCTTAAAGCTGCTAGGTTCACTGGCGCTATTCCTTTATGGAATGAAAATCATGAGTGAGGGGCTGCAAAAGTTTGCTGGTGACAGACTGCGTAAAATCCTCACAGCGATGACCACCAACCGGGTAACCGGAGTGCTAACCGGTGTTCTTATCACTGCGTTAATTCAATCCTCTTCTGCTACTACTGTTATGGTAGTAAGTTTCGTTAATGCCGGACTCCTTACACTTTCACAATCAATTGGAGTCATTATGGGGGCAAATATCGGTACCACTGTCACTGCATGGATTATATCTGCGCTAGGGTTTAAAGTAGATATTGCTGCTATGGCACTTCCGTTATTGGCTGTTGGCGTACCCTTATTATTTTCAGGAAAGAGTAACCGTAAATCCATTGGAGAATTTATATTCGGTTTCTCTTTTTTGTTTATGGGCCTCTCTCTCTTGAAGACGAATGCTCCTGACTTAAGTAGAAACCCCGAAATGTTGTCTTTTGTTCAGAACTATACTGATATGGGATTTGGTTCTGTTATCTTATTTGTTGTCATCGGTACAGTTCTTACCATGATTGTACAGGCATCGGCTGCAACGATGGCTATTACTTTGATTATGTGTGCCAATGGTTGGATTAGTTTTGAGCTGGGGGCTGCGTTGGTACTTGGCGAGAATATTGGTACCACTATAACCGCTAACCTTGCCGCACTGACTGCCAATACGCAGGCCAGGAGGGCTGCGCTGGCTCATTTGGTATTCAATGTTTTTGGGGTTATTTGGGTGTTATGCCTTTTCAAGCCTGTAACTATGGGGGTTTCATGGTTTGTAGAAGATATAATGAGAACAGCAGATCCGGCTGTTGCCGTATCTTTTAAACTGTCTGCTTTTCATACTACTTTTAATATATGCAATGTGTTGATTCTTATTTGGTTTGTCAAGTTGATAGAGAAAACTGTCTGTAAAATCATTCCTCAGAGAGAGCAGGATGAGGAATATCGTTTGCGCTTTATTACAGGTGGTATGCTTTCTACGGCAGAGCTTTCTATATTGCAGGCACGCAAGGAAATCAATCTCTTTGCAGAGCGTACTCATCGTATGTTTGGCATGGTGCGGGATCTGCTTCACACCACTAATGACAATGACTTTAACAAATTGTTCAGTCGTATTGAGAAATATGAGAATATAAGCGATAACATGGAGGTGGAGATCGCTAATTATCTGAATCAGGTATCCGACGGGCGTTTGAGTTCTGAAAGTAAGTTGCAAATTCGTGCTATGCTTCGTGAAGTGACTGAAATAGAAAGTATCGGGGACAGCTGTTATAATTTGGCACGTACTATCAATCGTAAACATCGCAGTGATATGGATTTTACTCCGAAACAGTATGATCATATTCATCAGATGTTCCAGTTGACTGATGATGCTTTGTCTCAGATGATTTCGTTGGTGGAAGATGAGCATCATGTGGTAGATGTGAATAAATCGTTTAATATAGAGAATGAAATAAATAACTATCGTAATCAGCTAAAGAACCAAAATGTGCTGGATGTGAATAATAAGGAGTATGATTATCAGATGGGGGTGCACTATATGGATATTATTGGAGAATGTGAAAAACTGGGCGATTATGTAGTAAATGTGGTGGAAGCCAGTAGCAATGTGAAGGAAAAGAAATCCTGACCTGAAAGGGCTATGGTGAACAGAATAGGTGCAGAGGTGCAAGGTTTAACCTATGATGGGTTAAATACTTTGTGCCTCTGTGTTTTTAATAAAGTGTAAGAAAGAAGAGAGTCTAAATAAAAGAGAATCTACATGTCAATATTTGTTTTTTTTGAAACTGATAGGCTCACTGGTACTTCTGATATATGGTATGAAAACCGTGAGTGAGGCTTTGCAAAAACTGACAGGTGGGCATTTGCGCCATATTTTGGGTGCTATGACCACGAATCGCTTCACCGGATTGTTGACAGGTGCATTGTACAGCCTTCCACTGCAACAAATAGTATCTTTGGAAGAAGACGAATATCATTTGGTTGATCCTAACAAATCATTTAATATAGAGAATGAGAGAAACAATTACCGCAACCAGTTGAAGGATCAGAATGTATTGGATGTGAATAATAAGGAATATAATTATCAGACGGGGGATCATTATATGGATATTATCAGCGAATGCGAAAAATTAGGCGATTATGTAGTAAATGTTGTTGAGGCACGTACAGATATAAAGGAAAAGAAAATTTGATTTGTAGAAGGACAAGTTAAAAGAAAAGCGTGAGACACGAATGTTCCACGCTTTTTTGTAAATCGTATTAAAATGAGGTTATTTTTCGATTCCAACCAGTTCTACTTCGAAAATCAAAGTAGAGAAAGGTTTAATCTGACCGGCTTCACGTGCACCATAAGCCAAGTCTTGAGGGATGTAAAGTTCCCATTTAGAACCTACTGGCATCATTGTCAGTGCTTCAGTCCATCCTTTGATTACTTGATTAGCACGGAAAGTAGTCGGTTCTTTACGATCATATGAACTGTCGAACTGAGTTCCGTCAATCAAAGTACCTTTATAGTTTACTTTTACTTTAGAAGAATCGGTAGGAACAGCGCCGTTACCTTCTTTAATTATCTTATATTGCAATCCGCTTGATGTAGTTTTAACACCCTCTTTCTTTGCATTTTCAGCTAGGAATTTTTCACCGGCAGCCTTATTTTCAGCGAATTGGGCTTCAGTAGCTTTTGTTTTGATTGCTTCTGCTTTAGACTGAACGTAGGCGTTGGCTTCTTCCATAGTAACATTCATGCCTTTTTTCTGCAAAGCAGCCATGAAACCTGCCAGGAAGTTTTCTTTACTTAAACTTTGAGTAGAGTCATTTCCGAAAATACGTTGGCTCATCATATCGAACATACGTCCACCAACTTGTTGACCAATCTGAAGACCTGCCATATAAGCAACATCTTTAGGACTTGTCTTGCTGGTACCTTCTTTAACACCTCTGATGAAGTCGGCCATATAGGCTGTGTCAACGCCCAGTTGTTGGCTCATATACATATCCAGACCTTGCGTGTTGGTGATACCCATCATGTAAGAAAGTGAGTCTACGTCATTCTTCATGTTTGCTTTCGGTGCTTGGGCTGTACAAGAAGCCAAGCTGGCTGCAGCAGCGATTGCTACAAAAAAACTAATTTTTTTCATTTGCCTTAAATGCTTTAATAATTATAATACTTCGATTAATTCTACTTCAAAAATCAATGTGCTGTGAGGAGGAATCATTTCTCCTGCCTGTTGTGCTCCATAGGCTAGTTCTGAAGGAATGAAAAGTTTCCATTTAGCACCTTCAGTCATCAGTTGGAGTGCTTCCACCCATCCTTTGATTACTTGGTTCACACCAAAGATAGCCGGTTCGCCGCGTTTGATAGAGCTGTCAAACAAAGTTCCATCAATCAAGGTACCTTCATAATGGCATTTTACACGGTCGGTTGCACTCGGTTTTTTCCGTTACCTTCTGTGATAACTTCGTACTGTAAGCCGCTGGGAAGTGTCACGACCCCCGGTCTTTTTGCGTTTTCCTCCAAAAATGATTTTCCCTTTTCAATATTCTCTGCATTCAATTTGGTTTCCAGCTCTTCAAAGTACTTGTTTACGATTTCACGTGCTTCGTTGTGGCTGATAGCCGTTTCTTTTCTATCTAATACGTCTTTGATTGCTTGAGCAAAGTCTTCAACATTAATACTTTGAGCACCCATGCTCAATAAATTCTGGCCAATACCAAGGCCGATGGCGTAACTGAATTTATCCATAACTATTTATTTTATAAGATGTTTTATACAAAACGCACAAAGGTAGGTGTTTTATTTGAATGAATCTGTTTTTAACAATTTAATTTTTCTTATTTTTGTGTGTTTAGTTAAAAGAGGAGGACTAGAAATGAAGAATTTAGTAGTTTTAACAGGTGCTGGAATGAGTGCAGAAAGCGGTATCAGTACATTTCGTGATGCAGGTGGTTTATGGGATCAGTATCCGGTGGAACAAGTGGCTACTCCGGAAGGGTATGCGGCAAACCCTAAATTGGTGATTGATTTTTATAATGAGCGTCGTAAACAGTTGCTTGCTGTAAAGCCTAATCGGGGGCATAAACTGGTTTCTGAGATGGAAAAGTTCTTAATGTGACTGTTATCACTCAAAATATTGATAATTTGCATGAGCGTGCCGGAAGTTCGCATATTATTCATTTACATGGCGAACTGACCAAGGTGACATCTAGTTGGCAACCTAATAATCCAGCTTATATTAAAGAATTAAAGCCGGAAGAATATGAGATACATTTGGGAGACTTGGCCGGAGACGGTTCCCAGTTTCGTCCGTTCATTGTATGGTTTGGTGAATCTGTTCCTATGATTGAAACTGCAATTGAATATGCTGAAACGAGCTGATATCTTTTTAATTATAGGAACTTCGCTTAATGTATATCCTGCTGCCGGTTTGTTGAATTATGTGCCTGCCCGCACTCCTGTTTATTTAATAGATCCTAAGCAGGTGCCCATTGCATCGGGACGTAAAGTGCATGTAATTCAGAAAGGTGCGTCCGAAGGAATGGAAGAGACTTAAAAAAATATTAGTGGGATAGTTTGCAAGTAAACAATTTCCTTGTATATTTGTTATGTATTTAAAGAATATTTAAAACATAAAACAGAGACAATTATGAAAAAGTACGTTTGCACAGTATGTGGTTGGGTTTATGACCCGGCAGAAGGAGATCCTGAAGGTGGAATCGCTCCGGGAACAGCATTTGAAGATATTCCAGATGATTGGGTTTGCCCTCTTTGCGGAGTAGGTAAAGATGATTTCGAAGTTCAAGAAGATTGATCCTACCTTATAACCGGATATCATATAAAGCGGAGGAATTTCTTTTGTATGATATATCAGATAGCGCGACTAATTATTATTTAGTTGCGCTTTTTTATTTACATTATTATTAATGGCTTACCTTAAAAAAAGAGCGTAACCTATAACAGGTTGCGCTCTTTATGGTATAAATAAAGAATGTTCTTATTTCTTTTCTTGCTTTTCAGGACGAGGCAGTAATACTTTGTGAGAGAGCTTGAATTTACCTGTCTTGGGATCAATATCAAGTAACTTCACTTCTATTTCATCCCCTTCTTTTAAACCGGCCTCTTCTATTGTTTCAAGACGTTTCCAGTCAATTTCAGAGATGTGTAACAATCCGTCTTTACCAGGCAAGAATTCTACGAACACGCCATATGGCATTACTGAACGGACTTTACCTACATAGACTTCACCGACTTCGGGAACGGCAACGATACCCTTGATAATGCGCATAGCATCGTCAATACATTTCTTGTTTGTTCCCGCAATCTCAATGCGACCTACTCCATCAGTTTCTTCAATCGTGATGGTTGCTCCGGTTTCTTCCTGCATACCTTGGATAATCTTTCCGCCCGGACCGATGATAGCCCCAATGAACTCTTTAGGAATAGTCATCGTTTCAATACGAGGAGCATGCGGTTTCAAATCTTTACGAGGTTCGGCTATACATTCGGTTAACTTGTTAAGAATATGTTCGCGACCTTCTTTTGCTTGCAGTAACGCTTTTTCCAAGATTTCGAATGACAGACCATCTACCTTGATGTCCATCTGTGTAGCAGTGATACCATCACGAGTACCTGTAACCTTGAAGTCCATATCACCCAAGTGATCCTCATCTCCAAGAATATCAGACAATACGGCATATTTTTCTTCACCTGCATTCTTAATCAAGCCCATGGCAATACCTGAAACTGGTTTTTTCATGGCAACACCGGCATCCATTAATGCAAGCGTTCCTGCACAGACAGTAGCCATTGAAGAAGAACCATTTGATTCCATGATATCAGATACTACACGTACTGTGTATGGGTAGCCTGCAGGAATTTGTCCTTTCAAAGCACGCCATGCCAAGTGCCCGTGACCGATTTCACGACGACCTACACCACGTTGTGCTTTTGCTTCACCGGTAGAATAAGGGGGGAAGTTGTAGTGTAACAAGAATCGTTCTCTGTGTTGATCCAGAACATCGTCTACGATTTTCTCATCTAGCTTGGTGCCTAATGTGACAGAAGTTAAAGACTGAGTTTCACCACGGGTGAAAATGGCAGAACCGTGAGGGCCGGGCAGATAACCTACTTCGCACCAGATAGGGCGAATTTCAGTTGTCTTACGTCCGTCCAGACGCTTGCCTTCATCAAGAATACAACGACGCATGGCTTCCTTTTCCACATCGTGGTAGTAACGGTCGATTAATGCACCTTTTTCTTCCAGTTCTTCTTCTGTATATTGAGTTTTGAATTCATCGCGGATGGCATCAAAAGCATCTTGACGTTCATGCTTGTTTCTGTTTCCTGAAGCAGCGATGGCGTATGCTTTATCATAACAAGCTTCGCGTACAGCTTTGCGTAAATCTTCATCGTTTTCTTCGTGGCAGTATTCACGTTTTACTGTAGAACCGACTTCTTCCATCAGTTCCATCTGCGCTTTACAATGAACTTTGATTGCTTCGTGAGCAGCCTTCATGGCAGCCAGCAAGTCTTGTTCGCTGACTTCCTGCATTTCGCCTTCTACCATCATGATGTTGTCATATGTGGCTGCAACCATCAGATCCATATCAGCTTTCTCAAGTTGTTCGAAAGTGGGGTTGATAACGAACTGGCCATCGATACGTGCTACGCGTACTTCAGAAATCGGTCCGCCGAAAGGAATGTCGGAAACGGCTAATGCTGCTGAAGCGGCCAATCCTGCCAATGCATCAGGCATATCTATTCCATCAGCTGAGAAAAGAACAATGTTTACGTAAACCTCTGCATGGAAATTATCGGGGAATAAAGGACGCAATGCGCGGTCTACCAGTCGGCAAGTCAGGATTTCATAATCTGAAGCTTTGCCTTCTCTTTTGGTAAAGCCACCGGGAAAACGTCCGAATGCTGAATATTTTTCTTTGTACTCTACCTGAAGGGGCATAAAATCTGTACCGGGAACTGCATCTTTTGCTGCACAAACAGTAGCTAGCAACATGGTGTTACCCATGCGGAGCATTACAGAACCGTCTGCCTGTTTTGCCAGCTTTCCCGTTTCGAGTGTGATGGTTCTACCATCAGGAAGCTCGATCGTCTTAACAATTGGATTGATCATAAAAAATGTTTTAATATATTTTTCGTCTAAAATTCGTGCAAAGATAGGCATTTATTCTTCTAATTTGGTGAGAATGAGATAAAAAGTTACTATGATTACTGTTTTTTTTCATTTTAATGTGTAAGAAGGTGGATAAATGCTTTGACAAACCACGAAAAGACGTATCTTTGCATCCAAAATTATTAAGAGAACACACATTTATATTAATTTTAGCGATGAAAAAGAATGTATATTTTTTGCTCGCACTTCTGTTGATAGGGTTGAGCGCCTGCGATAATGCACCGAAGTTCAAAGTTCAAGGTGAAATTAATGGTGCTGAAGATAAGATGCTTTATTTGGAAGCGTCGGGATTGGATGGCATAGTAGCGCTTGATTCGGCAAAATTGGGCAGTAGCGGAAGTTTAGTTTTGCACAGAAGCGCCCGGAATCTCCTGAATTCTATCGTTTGCGTTTAGATAATAAAGTGATAAACTTTGCTGTAGACTCTACGGAAACAGTATCAGTTAAGGCTGAGATAAATGATTTTGCGACTGCCTATCGTATTGAAGGTTCGGAAAACAATTTGAAAATAAAGGAATTGGTGTTGCTGCAAGCTGATTTGCAGAAGAATGTGGACAAACTCGGTCAGAACCGTAATATCCCTGCGGGCATCGCACAAGACAGCCTTTTGGCTATGGTAAACAATTACAAGAATAAAGTGAAACGAGAATATATTTTTGCGGCTCCAAATATGCCATATGCTTATTTCGCTTTATTCCAGTCGTTGAATGGGTATATGATTTTTGATCCTTTGACAAATAAGGAGGATGTGAAGTGTTTCGCTGCGGTGGCTACGAGTCTGAATAATGCTTATCCACATGCCGACCGTTCACGCAACTTGTACAATATGGTTATAAAAGGAATGAAGAATACCCGTACTCCCCGTCAGCAGACCATGGAAATTCCTGAAGATAAAATCAAGGAAGCCAGCATTATTGATATTCAGCTGAAAGACTTGAAAGGCAATACACGCAGTCTGACCGATTTGAAGGGTAAAGTGGTGCTGATCGATTTTACTGTATATAACAATGCAATGTCTGCTGCACATAATTTGGCGTTACGTGAACTTTATAATAAGTATGCTTCTCAAGGGTTCGAGATTTACCAGATTTCACTGGATGGTGATGAACACTTTTGGAAAACATCTGCAGATAATCTGCCTTGGGTCTGTGTACGTGACGCTAATGGCGCTTATTCTTCATACATTTCATTATATAATGTAACTAATCTGCCTTCGGTATTTTTGGTAAATCGTAATAATGAATTAAGCGCCCGTGGTGAGAATATTAAAGATTTGGATGAAGCCATTAAAAAACTCTTGTAAAAAGCTAATTATGAGTTGAATTTGTTTAAACATGTTACATAGCATCCTTATAAACTTGACTCGTATTAGATAAAAGTCTATCTTTGCAAGACTTGAAATACCAAAGAGGGTTCCGACATTTCCATGTCGGAATTCTTTTTGTTTTTATAGGCATAACTGGAACAATGAATAATTATATAATTTAAAAGGAGGAAAACATTATGGCTTATATGTCAGAAGAAGGTTACAAGCAACTGATTGAGGAACTGAAATATCTGGAATCAGTAGAACGTCCTAAAATTGTGTCGGCTATTGCCGAAGCGCGTGATAAGGGAGACTTGTCAGAAAATGCCGAATATGATGCTGCCAAAGAGGCGCAAGGTCTATTGGAGATGAAGATCAGCCAGCTGAAATCAACTATTGGTGATGCTAAAATTATTGATACTTCAAAAATGAATGCAGATACAGTGCAAATTTTGACGAAAGTAGAATTGAAGAATGCCAAGACCGGAATGAAGATGGTTTATACTATCGTAGCCGAAAGCGAAGCGAATTTAAAATTGGGCAAGATTTCGGTAAATACTCCGATAGCACAGGGTTTGTTAGGAAAAAAAGTGGGTGATGTGGCTGAAATCACTATTCCGCAAGGTAAAATCAGCTTAGAAGTTGTGAATATTTCATTTTAATATATAAGGCAGGTCCGCTATGCGGGGCTGCCTTATTTAATACTTATAGATATGGCAACAATATTTAGTAGAATTATTACAGGTGAGATTCCTAGCTATAAAGTGGCTGAAAATGACCAGTTCTATGCTTTTCTGGATATCAATCCGTTAGCCAAAGGGCATACGTTGGTTGTTCCGAAATGTGAGGTGGACTATATCTTTGATTTGGAGGATAATGAACTGGCTGCTATGCATGTTTTTGCAAAGAGTGTGGCGCTTGCTATTCAAAAGGTTTTTCCGTGCAAGAAAGTAGGTGAGGCAGTAATCGGATTAGAGGTTCCTCATGCACATATTCATCTGATTCCTATTCAGAAAGAGTCGGATATGATTTTTTCTAATCCGAAGTTGAAACTGACAAATGAAGAATTTGTGGAGGTGGCAACAGCAATCAATCAAGCCTGGGAAGGTGGTGACAAGTAATCTTTTTCTTTCTTAGTAAATATAAAGAGCGGGAAACGGATATTCTGTTTCCCGCTTTCCTTATGATTAAACTCCGGTTACCTGTTTTTATACAAACTGATCTCCTAGTTTGATTTGTACGTCATTTACGAATTTTCGGATAGCGCTTTCGTCATCTTTTTTGCATATGAGTAATACATTGTCTCTTGCGGCTACTAAATAACCTTCTAGATCCTGTATTACGGCTAATTTCCCTTCTGGCACTACTATTACATTATTATAGCTGTTATATAATAAGGAGTTTCCGTTTACTACGACGTTACCTTCTTGGTCCTTGGATGATATATCATACAAGGAGTCCCATGTACCTAAATCTGCCCATCCGAAGTCGCACAATTGGACGAAAACATTGTTGGCTTTCTCCATGATTCCATAGTCAATGGAGATATTGGGACAGGAGGCAAAATCTTCTTCTCCGTTAGTCAGTTTGGTACAAACTTCGGGCATAATCTCATTGAAGGCTTTTAAAATTGTATTGATATTCCATAAGAATATTCCTGAGTTCCAATAGAATTCTCCACTTTCTACGAATACTTTGGCAAATTCCAATTGGGGCTTTTCAATGAATGTTTTTACTTTAAAGAATTCTCCTTGTTTTTCTTCCTCAATCTGAATATAGCCATAGCCGGTTTCCGGTCTGTTAGGTTTGATACCTAATGTTAGTAATTGAGGAGAGTTTGAAACAAATTCCAGACCTTTCAAAATTGCAGCTTTGAACTCATCTTCTTTTAAAATCAGGTGGTCGGACGGTGCGACAATGACATTGGCATTTGGATTGAGTTTTTTTATATGATAGGAAGCCCAAGCTATACATGGAGCAGTGTTTCTGCGGGTGGGTTCCAATAAAATTTGTGATTTGTCCAATTCTGGGAGTTGTTCTTGGATCAGTTCTTTATACAATACATTGGTTGTAAATAAAATGTTTCTATAGGGACTATTTTTTTATAACGATCAAACGTTTGCTGTATTAGAGAACGTCCGGTCCCGAAGAAATCAAGGAATTGTTTAGGAAGGTTTTTGCGGCTATATGGCCAGAACCGACTACCTATACCTCCCCCCATGATGACACAATAATTATTGCTGTTTGTCATGATATAAAATCGTTTTAAAGTTTCCGCTAATATAGGGCTTATTTTTAGAAAACCATTGTCCGTTATCCCATAAATCGTAGTATATTTATCTTTTTTTGTAAAAAAATGCCGAAAAGTTTGTAGGTATGAAAAAAAGTTCGTACCTTTGCAACCGCAATCGAGAAACAAACAATGTTTCAAGAGATGCCCAGATGGCGGAATCGGTAGACGCGCTGGTCTCAAACACCAGTGGATTCACTTCCATCCCGGTTCGACCCCGGGTCTGGGTACAAATAAACCCTGATAATCGACTGATTATCAGGGTTTTCTCTTTCTGTAAGGCGTACTAAATGTGTACTGAGCGACAAAAACGAGTCAGTAGCTTTTTAGTGGGGATACGCATATAGTTTAGCAATGCGGAAAAGGAAGAACCTCTTGTCAGCTACGCCTCTTAGGTTTGCTCTGAACAGTTTAATTTTAGCATTGAAAGATTCTGC
>ENA-OQKW01000263-OQKW01000263.1-human-gut-metagenome-genome-assembly--contig:-NODE-263-length-14109-cov-2.487126_pt1 | contig 14109 bp, 12 predicted proteins | sample MGYA00242657_ERZ504815 | MGnify/ENA primary metagenome ERZ504815 (study PRJEB26092, sample SAMD00036404) | human gut metagenome | host: Homo sapiens | study: EMG produced TPA metagenomics assembly of... | reverse complement strand
TGGAAAATGAAGAATTGATAAAGCAAGTGACAGAGAAAGCAGAGAAATGGTTAACACCTGCTTATGATGCCGAAACACAGGCTGAAATTAAGAAAATGTTGGCGAATCCCGATAAGACTGATTTGATTGAAGCATTTTATAAAGATTTGGAGTTTGGGACAGGTGGTTTGCGTGGTATTATGGGCGTGGGCAGTAACCGTATGAATATTTATACGGTAGGTGCTGCTACTCAAGGTTTGTCCAATTATCTAAATAAAAATTTTAAAGATCTCGATCAGATATCTGTTGTGGTAGGTCATGATTGCCGTAACAACAGCCGTTTGTTTGCGGAAATTTCTGCCAATATCTTTTCTGCGAACGGTATTAAAGTATATTTGTTTGAAGATATGCGTCCTACTCCTGAAATGTCATTTGCTATCCGTCATTTCGGTTGCCAGAGCGGTATCAATATTACTGCCTCTCATAATCCGAGAGAATACAATGGTTACAAGGCTTATTGGGATGATGGTGCACAAGTATTGGCTCCGCACGATAAGGGTATCATTGATGAGGTGAACAAGATTTCATCGGCTACTGACATCAAGTTTGAAGGTAACAAGGATCTGATTCAGATTGTGGGCGAAGAGGTAGACAGCGTCTATTTGAATAAAGTGAAAACAATTTCTATTGATCCTGAAGTGATCAAGCGTCAGAAGGATTTGAAAATTGTGTATACTCCGATTCATGGTACAGGTATGATGTTGATTCCGCGTGCATTGAAGCAATGGGGATTTGAAAATGTACATACCGTGCCTGAACAAATGGTGAAGAGTGGCGATTTTCCGACTGTTGTCTCTCCGAATCCGGAAAATGCCGAGGCTTTGTCTATGGCTATTGATTTGGCTAAGAAAATAGACGCTGACATTGTAATGGCTAGCGATCCGGATGCTGACCGCGTAGGTATGGCTTGTAAAAATGACAAAGGAGAATGGGTGCTGATCAATGGTAACCAAACCTGTTTGCTGTTCTTGTATTATATAATAAAGAACCGTATTGCGATGGGTAAGATGAAGGATGATGATTTCATTGTGAAGACTATCGTTACTACGGAACTGATTAAATCTGTCGCAGACAAGAATCACATCGAAATGTTGGATTGCTATACCGGATTCAAGTGGATTGCACGTGAAATCCGTTTGCGTGAAGGCAAACAGCAATACATCGGAGGTGGTGAAGAAAGCTACGGATTCCTGGCCGAAGACTTTGTCCGTGATAAAGATGCTGTTTCTGCTTGTACATTGTTGGCGGAGATTTGTGCTTGGGCAAAAGACCAGGGCAAGACCTTGTTCGAAGTTTTGCTTGATATTTATGTGGAGTATGGTTTCTCAAAAGAAACTACTGTGAATGTTGTGAAACCAGGAAAGAGCGGGGCAGAAGAGATTAAGGCAATGATGGAAAACTTCCGTTCTAATCCTCCGAGAGAAATAGGCGGTTCTAAGGTTGTTCTTGTCAAGGACTTTAAAACTTTGAAGGTGACAGATGGTAACGGGAATATAACAGAAATAGATATGCCGGAGGCTAGTAACGTATTGCAATATTTTACGGAAGATGGAACTAAGATTTCAGTTCGCCCGTCAGGAACAGAACCTAAAATCAAATTTTATGTGGAAGTAAAAGGTGAAATGGGTTGCCACAAATGTTTCGATGCTGCTAATGCAGCTGCTGAGGAAAAGGTGGAAGCCGTAAGAAAATCACTGGGAATTTAATCGAGTATAAGCATCGGGCGAAAGTCTGAGAGAATATTCATAAATAAAAGAAGGGGTGGTGGAGATGTATTTCTCTATCCCCCTTTTCTTTTATTTCCGTGCCATTTATATCAAAATCTACACTTCTTTGTTTATTTTTTGTTGTAACTTTGCCTTCTGTTTTAAATAAGGTAAAAGATATGATGTGGTTACTTTTGGCATTTCTCTCGGCTGCATTGCTGGGATTCTATGATGTATTTAAGAAACAGTCGTTGAAGGACAATGCGGTTATTCCGGTATTATTTCTGAATACGTTGTTCTCTAGTTTGATATTTCTTCCTTTTATTGTATTGTCAGTGTGGAGGCCGGGAATATTGGAGAATTCTATTTTTTATGTGCCTGTTGCAGGGTGGGAGGTGCATCGCTATGTGGTGTTGAAATCTGTTATTGTCCTTTCGTCGTGGATATTGGGATATTTTGGGATGAAGAATCTGCCTATCACAATTGTGGGACCTATAAACGCTACTCGTCCGGTGATGGTGTTGGTGGGAGCTTTAGTGGTCTTTGGTGAGCGATTGAATTTTTACCAATGGATTGGTGTGCTGATGGCTGTCTTCTCTTTTTTTATGCTGAGCCGCAGCGGAAAGAAAGAGGGAATAGATTTCAAACATAATAAATGGATTTATTATGTGGTAATGGCAGCTGTGTTGGGAGCGGTCAGCGGGCTTTATGACAAGTATCTCATGGCGCCTGTCGATCAAGGAGGTATCGGACTGGATAGAATGATTGTACAGTCATGGTATAATATCTATCAATTGTTTATGATGGGAGGTGTTTTGATGTTGTTATGGTGGCCGAAGCGCAAATCTACCACTCCGTTTCATTGGCATTGGTGTATTATTCTGATATCTATTTTTCTGTCGGCAGCTGATTTTGTTTATTTCTATGCCTTAAGCTTGGACGGTGCAATGATTTCCATAGTATCTATGGTAAGGCGTGGCAGTGTGCTTGTTTCTTTTCTATTTGGTGCAATGGTATTCCGTGAGAAGAATCTTAAAAGCAAGGCTGTGGATTTGGCACTGGTACTTATTGGTATGATATTTTTGTATTTGGGAAGTCGGTAAGCAAAAAAGACGGGGTGTGACTCATCGTGCATACCCCGTTATTCTTTATTACTCTATAATGATTTTATATTCTACATCAAACGTTTCTTTTGGTTCCAATTTCTGTATCCATTCACGGTCCTTTAATTCGCCCGAATACCCTACAGAATCGCAACGTCCATACCATGGTTCAATGCAAACAAATGGGCAATCGGGATGTGTCTTGGTAGGAGACCACAAAGCTACCAATGGAGAATTAAATTCCAAGCTGATATGGGGCTTTTTCTTTTATCCAGTAAGGTTATTTTTTTCAGTTGTTTATTGTCAAAAATATAAGTGTCACAATCAAAAGTATGAATATCAATTGGCATCAGCCCTTCTTTGTTTAATTTTAGTACATGACGTTCTGGTGATACGCACCCCTTTTCGGTTGGCATGATATATTCTAAGTCAGACTTTCGGTCAAAAACAAAGAAGCCACGATCCTTTGTAGCAGCATCGAACTCGGGGAAATAGAAAGCTGGGTGTGCTCCAATCTGGAAATACATATCCATAGCTCCCAGATTTTCTACACGCCATTTTACGGTGATTTTATTTTCCTCCAATAAATATCCCACCAGCAGGCGGAAGGGAAAAGGAAACTTGCCCAATGTATCAGGAGTGCTTTCCAACCAATATACAGCTCCTTTGTCTTCTTTATAGGTTAGTTTGAAGTCCATATCACGTGCAAAACCGTGTTGTCCTATTTCATAAGTGTTTCCGGTATGACGGTATTTATTGTTCCACACACGTCCTACTATAGGGAAAAGGACAGGTGAACGCCGTCCCCAAAATTTAGCGTCGCCCTGCCAAAGATATTCTTTGCCATCCTTTTTGATACTTTGAAGCTCGGCGCCATGCTCGGCTATTTGTACAGTCAGGATAGAATTAGATAGTGTTTCCATGTTTCTTCGTTTATAAATTCTTTTTTCAAAGGTAGGGATGTTTCATGACATGACAAAGTGAATCTTCATCTTTGTGTAAATTTTATCTAAAAGGCTGTTTGGGTCAAATAAATTTTAATAAAAGTATATGGTTGTGTTTATTTTTGCTTATGTTTGTCAATAAGCTATGAAGGAGGATAAGATGGAGAACATACATTTGATATTTAAATTTTTATGGTATAGTGTATTATTTTGTATATGGGGAGTATCTTGTACAAGTTCCGGAACTTATAAAAAGACCCAAATGGATATCTATATGCAGTATTATGATTTTATAATTGATTCATTGTCAAAAAATCCTAGTTATGTATGTACCCGGACTGCCAGGCAAATGTCGGTTGCCACAGATAGTGTGGCGTATTACCATTATCTTGTTCTTTTGGCAAAAGCATATATGTTTAAATCCGAGATGGATTCGGCTAAACTTAGCATGGATAGAGCGGAAGTATTTTGCGATGGAGCTGAACCGTCACCGTTAATTAATGATTTGTATGCTGAGATTTACAATATGCGGGGTAATGTATGTGTTCGTCAAGGGTTGACAGATTCTTCAGTGGTATGTTTTCAAAAAGCGTTCGATTATCGTTTGAAGGGTAGTAACAGAGATATGCTTCATGATATTTCTATTAATTTGGCTGATGCTTTTGTCCGTACCGGTCATTATGATAAAGGCGCGATGTGGTATCGTAAAGCTTTGTCTTACTGTGATTCATTGAAGATTCCTGAAGAAAAACGTTTTCCTGTTTATTACGGATTGGCACAGGTTTATATGGAACTTCGTGATTTTACGTCTTGTGATCATTACTATGAACTGGCTGCCCGGCAATATGATAAGATGCTTCCATTTGAGAAACATATTTATTTGAATAATCGTGGTAATTCTTATTATTTTCGTGCTGATTATCCTAATGCTTTAGAATTTTTCAGAAAATCATTATTGTTAGCTCGTTCTTATCCGGATATGATTTTTGTAGGAACATCTGACTGAAATGAATTTGGGAGAAACTTTTCTATTGATGAATCAGGTTGATTCTGCCGCATACTATTTAAACCTTTGCAGTGATTTTTTTCGTTCTATCGAAAATCAGACGGCTCTCTATTATTTGGATACCCAATTGATTGAACTTGCCTTGAAGCAGAATAACTTGTCTTTAGCACGTAAACGTATGTCTGAGGCTATACAGCCTGATTATGTGGAACCGAATATGCAGCATATCCGTAACCGTTACCTGCAACATTATTTTGAAGAGGTGGGGGATTTCAAACAAGCCTATTATTATCAAATGGAAAATCAGCGTATTGATGATTCTACACGTAATGAGCGTATTAAAATGCGTACAGCTGAAATTGATCTGAAATACAGTCAGGACACCACGCTGATGAAGCAGAAAATTTTTATCCAGCAAAAAGAGAATGAAGTACTGGCGCTGAATCAGACGCTTTACCTGTGGATGTTTGCCTGCATCTGTATTTTGGGGCTCGTTGTTTTTGTTTACATGTACAACAAGAGACAGCGTTTCCTGCTGCAAATGAAAAGTCAGAATATGATTGCCACTTTGCGTATGGAGAATATCCGTAACCGGGTTTCCCCCCATTTCATTTTTAACATTCTGAACCGTGAGATGGGAAACTACACCGATGAGCAGGCCGGAAATATGCGTGGGTTGGTAAAGCTGATGCGGCGCAACCTGGAACTGACCGAACAGCTGTGCGTTACCATGGCCGAGGAACTGGACTTTGTCAATACGTTTATCAACCTGGAACGTGAAGCATTGGGAGATAGCTTTATACTGTCCACATCCATAGATGCTGCCATCCATCTTGACCAAGAAATACTTCCTTCCATGATGATACAGATTCCGATAAGAAAATGCCATCAAGCATCGCCCTAGAAGGACAAAGAGGGGATGAAAAAGACTGTGGATTGATATCAAGAAGACCGGGGAGGGAATCTGCGTCAAGGTGCGTGACAATGGGGGAGGTTACCGGATAAACAGTGCCAACCATGGTACAGGCACCGGTATAAAAGTGATTCTTCAAACCATACAGTTGTTGAACGCCAACAATAAAAAGCATATCGACATATCCATAACCAATGTGCAGCTGGAAGACGGAGAAACCGGTTGCGAGTTTGCTGTCTTCCTGCCCCAAGGCTATGATTATAATTTGAAAAAGATGGTTTAGTTATTATTTTTGCTAGGATAGTGTCCGAAACGGTCGCTATAGTTCCATAACCGGAGTGTCGGGTTTGTGCGTTAAAACATGTTTTAATACTTTTGTTCCGTTAATAACTAAAGCAGGATTGTTTACTATGGATAAACTATACAGGGTCGTAATAATTGATGATGATGAGTTCTCTGCGGACAATCTTTGTCTGGAGCTGAAGAAATATAACAGGCTGTCTATAGACGGGATGGCACGTAACGGTGCGAATGGCCGGAAACTGCTGGAAAAGGTTCATCCGGACTTGCTGTTTCTGGACGTGGAATTGCCGGACATGAAGGGCATGGAACTGCTGGAACAGCTAAGGGGGGCAATCACTTGGAATATGCAGATTGTGTTCTATACAGCTTATGATAAGTACATGATTTATGCTATTCGTGGGGCAGCTTTCGACTACTTGCTGAAGCCTATAGATAAGAAGGAGCTGGAAGGGATCATTGACCGCTTCATGAAAAAGGCGGAAGAGTCGGCAGCCGCATCTTTGGTTATCCCTCCGCGTGTGTATTCGGCCGGCGAGCATACTTTTATGATATCCACACCCATCAATGACTTGCGCATTCTGCGCTCCATTGACATCGGTTTTTTCCGTATAACTCCGACCGGAACTGTGGGAAGTGGTGCTGAACAACCAGCTGCCTTTGCTGCTGAAGAAAAATACTACGGCCGATCATATCAAGGGATATGACTCCTGCTTCGTCCAGATCCATCAGTCGTATATCATTAATATCAATTATCTGATGATGATTAAGGAGAACCGCTGCGTCATGTTTCCCCCGTTTGAGAATATTACGGAACTTCAGGTTTCCAAGAAGTTCAGAAAAGAATTGCAGGATAGGTTTTATTTGTTGTAGTGAATCTATTGATGACGTTGAAAATACAAGTTTATAGAAAGTGATTTTAAGTCACAGTGGAAAAGCAGGAGTCGTGAGATTGCTGCTTTTTTTGTTTTAGTGCTTAATTTTCCCTTTGCGGTATATGGAAATGAGGCTATATAGTCGTTAATTTAGATAGAATAGTATGCTTGTTAGGCTGTTTGATACTTTCTCTTGGTTTTGTGAATTTGTAAAATGACGTTAATTGTTTTTCTTTGAAGCCGCATAAGGTTAAAAAAAGACATGTATATGAATGAAAGTAAAAAAAGTAATATTGTTTTTATTATGCTGTGCTATACCTTTTAGTTTTTATGCACAGAAGGCGCGCCAAAATGCTGTAACAAAGAAATGGGGATATGAGCAGACCGAAAATAAAGGATGGTGGGAAAATTCAAAATATAGGGGTAATTCTATGTTTGGTGGATGGGATGCGGCTTTAGTAAATCAGGATTATGAGATAAATTGGTTGATTTCTCCACAATATGAAGGGGTGACCAAGAGATTTACAGAAAAGTTGGCAGGAGTAGTTTTAGGAGGAAAAGTAGGTTTTATAGACATACACAATCGTTTTATAATTAAACCGCAGTTTGAAAATGCAGATGATATTCATGGATTTAATTTAGGACTGTCTGCGGTAAAGAAGAATGGCAAGTTTGGCTTTATAAATAAAAAGGAGAATTTGTCATTGAACCTCAATTTGATTACGCTGATAATTTTTAGAGATAACATGTTGGCTACAATCAAGCAAGATGGTAAGTTCGGGGCTATTAATTTAAGGGGAGAAATCGTTGTCCCATGTAAATATATTCTAGAAGAAGCAATGATAAGCGTTCCTATATCCAATAAGGTATATCGCCAGAAACAAGAAGAAGTGAAAAATGCGAAAGGGAACGGTGATTTTGATGATTTGCTTGATAAAATCGCTGAATGTAGCAGAGAGGTCAATGAAAAAATTAATAATCCTGGAGCAGAAGTTATAACCGATTCTCTCAGAATAAGGGAAGATAATGGTAAAATGGGCCTTGTAGTGGGAGGACAAACTGTAATTCCTACAGAATATGAGGAACTTATAATAGCAGAAGATGGATTTGTTCTTGCTTGCAAGCAGGATAAATGGGGGGCTTTGGATATATATGGGCGTACTATATTGCCTTGTGTTTATCAATGGGTATATTATGATGTATCGGCAAAGGTCTGGATTGCCAAAAGTCTTGCAATGGGGCTATATAATAGTCAAGGTGCTTTATTACTACCGGGAAGGATTGATTATATAGGTAGTTTTGTGGATGGCAAAGCACCTGTTTGGCTGAATTCCGTACTCGGTTGGATAGATACGAAGGGACAACTCTCTGATGGCTTTGCAGAGGATGTGACAGAATCCTTTTTGAAAGAAGAAAAAAAGGGAGTGGCAGGTGCTTGGGGTATGTTTAATTTATTGACAGATTTGATTCCGGACTATGCCATGGCCCACTATTATATGGGAAAAGGGCAAGTGACTGATGGCATTTATTCTAAAGGAATGGAGCATCTGAAGATAGCGGCAGAATTGGATCCGGATAATGGAGAAGTAGCGTTAGCGCTGAAGCAAGCCAAAAAGGACAAGAAGAAAAGAACGTTGAATACGATTGGTTACATTGCAAGTGTGCATAATGATTTGGAATCTACAAACTCTAATTCTTTTAAAGATGAAAGCAGAAATCAAAATAAGCCTTCATCCGGAATTAATCTGGGAGTTTCTATGGATGAGGTAGATGCCCTTGGTGGGTCTACAGCTACTGCTATAGCAGGAGGTAGTAATCATTGTGGTTTTTTGAAATATGTGTTAGAAGATCTTGAAGAAAAGATTCAGAAGAATACGGGCGAATTGATGGGAGAGTATTATCGGAAAGTGAAGGATGAATATTTGCAGTTTGCCGGTAAAGAAGGGTGTGAACAATAATATATAATTAAAGAATAGAATTATGAGAGTAATGAATGTGAAATTTGTCGGTAGAATCATTATGACGGTTCTTTTTGTATTCATCTGTATTGGAGCGCACGCAGGTGATGACCCTTTAAAATATGAGATAGAGGGAGAAGGAGTAGGTGCACAAGGTATTTATTTGGTAAAAGTGACAGTAATCCAGAAGAAAAGTAAATTGGATGTCGATGTGATCAAGAAGTGTGCAGTTCATGGGGTGCTTTTTAAAGGATTTTCCAGCCAGACTTCACGCACCCGGCAGAAACCTTTGGCAGGAAGTATGGTGGTAGAACAGCAACATCAGGATTATTTTGATGTCTTTTTCCAAAAAGGAGGTTCTTACATGAATTTTGCCAATATGGTAGGAGAGAATCTTTCAGTGGTGAAGATGGGAAAGCAGTATCGAATTTCAGCAGTGGTTTCCGTTGCGAAAGACGCCCTCTATCAAGAGCTGGTATCAGCCGGAGTTATTAAAGGACTAAATAATGGATTTTAGCTTATGTATAAGAGGTTGATTGTTACTTTTCTGATACTGGCTGACGGATTATTGTCTGCTTTTGCCCGGCAGGCTCGTGATGTGATTAATCTGAATAATGGTAACTTGTATCATTGAAATTAGACTATGAATTTTAAAGAAGAAAAAATTATGAAACATCTGTTTTATACGTGGAAATTGGGATGTCTGCTTTTACTTATCCTTGCCGGATGCAGCAGCAAAAAAAGTGTTTCTTCCTATCATTCCTTTGAGAGTGAATGTTTGGGAGTAGAACTGGATGGGTCGGAAACACTTCGCGCCTGGGGCAGAGGGAAAAATCGTACAGATGCTATAGAGCAGGCAAAGAAAAATAGCAGTAAGAGATGTCTTGTTCAAAGGTGTTGTTGCCGGTAGTCGTGAATGTAGTGTGCGCCCTTTGATAACAGAAGTGAATGCACAGGAACGGTATGCATCTTATTTTAACGACTTTTTTTAGAGTACGGAGGGGAATATCTGAAGTATGTAAGTATGGAAGATAAGAAAACAAATTCTAACACGAAGGCTTCTAATAAAACCCAAATTTCTTATTCCACTACGGTGCGTGTGCTTCGTTCTCAATTACAGCAGAAACTGATAGAAGATAAAATTTTAAAACCATAAAGACAGAAAAACATGAAAAAATTATATGCTATTTTATTTCTTGTAGCACTTATACACACCGGAGTGTATGGGCAGGCTAAAAAACCCACCATTATGGTTGTTCCCGCTAATGTGTGGTGTACCCATAATGGTTATACACAAAAATATAACAATCAAGGCACTATTACTGAAATTCCGGATTATAAAAAGGCATTGGATAATGATTTGAACTTGGTGAATGTCATAACGAAAATAGGTGAATTGATGGCTGAAAAAGATTTTCCGTTGAAGGATATGGCATCTTCTATTCGTTCCATAGAGCAGAGTTCGGCGGAACATGAGATGACTACCAGTTCTACTTCGGGAGCTTCACTGGCAGAGTCTCCTTTGGATCGGTTAATGAATAGAGCTAAAGCTGATATTCTGATTGAAGTAGTTTGGAATATTAATACAATGGGTCCCAAACGTTCTGTTACTTATACTTTGCGAGGCTTGGATGCCTACACTAATAAGCAGGTCGCAGCGACGCAAGGTACGGGAGAACCTTCTATGGCTGCTGAAGTGGCAGTATTGTTGGAAGAAGCGGTAGTAGACAAGATGGATGCTTTCGTAAGTCAATTACAGAAACATTTTGATGATTTGATGGCTAATGGCCGTGAAGTGGCATTAGAAGTCCGTGTGTTTGATAATGGGAGCGGCGTTAATTTGGAAAGTGAATTTGGGGGGGCTGAACTACAGGAAATCATAGAAGATTGGGTGGCGCAGAATACGGTGGCTCATCGTTTTAGTTTAACTGATGCAACTGAGAATATGATGCTTTTTGAGCAGGTACGCATTCCGCTTTATCGTGAAAATGGAATGGCTAGAGATACAAGAAGCTTTGCAAATGATTTGCGCAAATATCTCAATCAGAAAGCCAATCTTACCTGCAAAGTAATGACGAAAGGGTTAGGTAAAGCTGAATTGGTTATCGGAGAAAAATAGAAAAGATATGAAAATAAGGAATATGATATTTGCCGCTTGGTGCGCATGTTGTGCCATCTCTGTGGCAGCACAGGATTGTGAGATAAGCCTTACCATAGCTAAAGCTGCCCAGAAAGAGGAACTTCCATCCCAGGTACAAGAGATTTTAGGAAATCGTTTAGCTGCGGCAGTGGCCGGTCAGGGGAGTGTTGCCAATTCCAATTTTACACCATTCTTTATCACAGCTAAGACCAATACTTTATATAAGGAAACATTGTCCGGTCCTCCTGTCAGTACAGCGCTTACTGTTCAATTGACTTTGTATATAGGCGATGCAGTAGGGCAGAAAGTATTTTCTACTCTCACTGTGGATGCAAAAGGAGTAGGTACTAATATTAACCGGGCATATATCAATGCTTTCCGTGCAATAAATGGCAATAACGTGAAAATACAAGAATTTATACGCGAAGGGAAAGAAAAAATTATCTCTTGGTATAATAGTAATTACAGGCAAATATTGGTAAAAGCGCAAAAAAGTGCTTCTATGCATGAGTATGATGCTGCATTGTATTATGTTACCTCTATTCCTGAATGTTGTGTCGGCTATGAGGAAGCTAGTAAACTGATAGACACTTATTATACTCAATATGTGAATTATAATTGTCAATTGATTATGCAATACGCCAGATCCGAATGGGCGAAGTCACCCGATGCGGAAGGTGCTTCAAAGGCTTTTGACTGGTTGGTTTTCATTGAACCGGGAAGCAGTTGTGAAGGTGAAGCTAAAGCTTTGTATAATGAAATAAAGCAAAAGGTGACCAGTGATTGGAATTTTGAGAATCGTGAGAAATATAAGGATGAAGTGGGGCTGAAAAAGCAGAGGATAGAAGCTGCCAGAGCTATAGGTGTAGCATTTGGTAATGGGCAGCAACCGGTTACTACTAATATTACTTGGCTCCATTAATTCAAGTTCAAATGATTTTAAATAAAGAGAATATGAGAAATAAAAAAGTTATCCTAATTCTATGTCTGCTGGTGCTGGTCAGTGGCTCTGTGCAAGCTCAGAGGTTGAAGGCCGTGCAGAATGAAAAGGGGCGTTATGGCTTTATGACGGAAGACGGGACGGTAGTGATAAAATATAAATATGATGAAGCTACTCCCTTTAAAGACGGTATCGCTAAAATAGGAAAAGATGGAAAATACAGTCTGATTAATGAAGATGGTGAAATCATTACAAAACGGAAATATACATATATCGGTGAATTTTATAACGGGGTTTGCCCCGTCGCTGAAGGTGGAAATACTAAAAAAGGAGTAATGCTAACCACGGGTGGGCTCATAGGCAATAAAGCTAGTAGCAATACAGGTGAAAAATGGGGGTTGATTGATAAAACAGGTAAGGAAATCCTGAAAACCGATTATGAAGCAATGGGAGATTTGAATAAGAAACTGATATATGTCTTGAAAGGCAAGAAGTTCGGGTTCATTGATTCAGCTGGCAATATCATAGTGAAGCCTACTTATAATTTTATTGGCAGTTTCAATAACCAAGGAATCTGTTGGGTTAATATCGGTGGCAAATACGATAAAAAGAACAACATGGTGTCTAAAGGTAAATTCGGGTTAATCAATGAAAATGGGCGGGAAATAATTCCTGCCAAGTATGAAGATGTGGGTAACTTCCCTGTTTTGCGAGATAAGAAAACCGGAGCTTTGCTTGATGAGCTGCCTTTTATACCAAGGCAGACCAGTCTGCATTTCCGGCTACCAAGCAGGAAATACAGAGCTTGCTGCTTCCCAAACCTCATGCCGCTGAGTCCCAGTTGCCTTCATCAAGGGTCGATTATTTTTATTTCATTAATAAGAAATCCCAAGGGTTGGTAGATATCCATGGAAATACTATTATTCCTTTAACTGCCAATCAGGCTATTCTTCCTCCTTCAGACAATATGCTTAGGCTTGCTAAAGTGGAAAAGAAGCAAATAGCTAAAGCTTATTATGATTTGGATGCTGAAGTGATGGTCAGAATATCTTCTTCAGAAAAGGGAAAGTTTGGAGCTTTCAGCCATAATTTAGCTCCGGTTTCATTGGATGATGAATTGTATTTCATAGATAAAAGGGGAACAAGGTGATTGGTGGCCTGTCAAAGGCTTTCCTGAGTAATGAAGGATACCGGGTGGTACAAAAGGGATCGGCTTTTGGCGCTATTGATTCTACAGGGGCAGTTGTTATTTCTATTGAATATACCAATTCGCTTACCAGTGTGAACAATGGACGTTTGGGAGTACAAAAAAATAGCTTCTTGGTTTTATTGTGGAGTATGAAAGGAACGAAATACGTATCCGATAAGTAATGACCGTACTAGGCGAATTTTACTATCAGGGGTAGTGCATCCGTATGCCTGAACAAATTATGGGGGGCTATTGATTTGCAGAACCGGGTTGTCGTTCCTTTAGAGTGGCAAGGTGTAGCTCCTATAGTCGATCCGAAATTGATATGGGTGAAAAAGGATAACCTGTATTATCTTTATGATGGGGTGCAAAAGTCTGTTCGTCTGAAGCAGGGATTTGCCAATGCGTCCAACTTTGATAATGAGATGGCTTATGTGATGTCTGATGGAAAGTGGGGGATTATTGATCCGGATGGCAAGGTACTGGTGCCTTGCTTGTTCGAGAAAGAAGAGGATATGGTCTTGGCCAAACAATATATGTTAGCGGAAGACAAGAAGAACTTGACCGAAGTAGAGGCTCTTCGAGTGATTGCACGTTTTGACCCGGATACAAATATGTTTAAGATAACCTCTGTCATTCCGGATAAACATTGGGATTATTAATTATTGAATGTTTGAAAAATGAAAAGATTCATTATAATACAGCTGTTGGCGGTGGTATTCGCCGCTCAAATTCAAGCCCAGGGAGACGGCGAAATAAAATATCGCCGCAGTTCTCTTTATAGCATGATGATCAATCACGAAGGAAGAGAATTTGGTGATGAAATAAAGGATGTTTTTCTCAAAATTCCTGTTCCTGATAAATACAATAACCATGATTTAAGTGTAAAAGTAATCTATACTTCTGAAAAGAAATTGGATAAAAACCATGAGGAGATAGATGAATTTATCAGAAACAATGGTATTGCCAGCCGTATGGTAGGACGCTGGTTTAACC
>ENA-OQKW01000258-OQKW01000258.1-human-gut-metagenome-genome-assembly--contig:-NODE-258-length-14293-cov-2.208457_pt1 | contig 14293 bp, 17 predicted proteins | sample MGYA00242657_ERZ504815 | MGnify/ENA primary metagenome ERZ504815 (study PRJEB26092, sample SAMD00036404) | human gut metagenome | host: Homo sapiens | study: EMG produced TPA metagenomics assembly of... | reverse complement strand
TGCATTTCCATCTGCATCCGTAGTCAGGGTTGCAATCTGCGTTCCTGCCGGGTAAAGGACACCTGTCTGTCCATCCGGATGAACGATATCCTCACGAGCATACAGTCCGTAAACCGCACCCTCAAGGGTTGCATCTCCCTGTGCAGTCTTTCCGGTTTCGGAATCCTCTTTTACCAGTTTGATCTTCGCATTGACACGCTCGTTCTGGAACGTGTGGCTGAAAGAAACGGTTGCCTCTTTGTCTGTGGTGTACTGGAACGTAAAAGAGTACACATCCTCACTGTTTCTGGTATATCCGGCCGGTGCAGCCACCTCTTTCATGTAGTAGCTGTTGGCGATCGGCAGGTCTGCCTGATATACGGCTTTTCCGTCTGTTCCGGTCACTGTCTTCTCAATGAGGGTATCTTTCTTGACCACAACGGTTCCGTCCGCTGCTTTGATGTCATTTCCGGCATACAGACCATAGGTACCTCCCGGAAGATATTTCTTAGTTTCTTTATCCTGTTTATATACACTCACGCTTGCTTTCTGGCGGGCATTTTTGAATGTTACGCTTCCCATGACTTTCTCTACATTGCTTCCGGCATAGGAAAGTGTGATCTCCTGGCTTTCTCCTGTGCATACCAGATTTTGTGGTGCCTGCATTTCTTTTACCACATATTTTCCCAGATATAGATTATCCAGTGTGGCACTTCCGTCATCCCCAGTAGTAAGTCCGGCTTTGACCAGTGCGTCTTTTTTATAAATGACAGTTCCATCTGCGGATACAATGTCCGCTGCGGCATAAACGTTATAAACCGCACCTTTCTGTCTCTGCTCTGTATAAACAAAGGAAACATCATCATCAGTTACCTTTGCTCCGGTCAGGACTTCTCCTAATTTATAAACAGTCAGGCTTGCCATCTGCTCTGCATCGGTAACGGTTTGTTTTACAGTATCCCCGATGACCAGTTTCACATCGTAGGCTTTGGTATCCAGCAGATATCCGTTTGGTACGGAGATCTCTTTCAGGTATACGGTATCCTGTGTTTTGGTGATCGTAACGCTGGAAGCTCCGTTGGCATCTGTGGCCGGCATCTTTGTGATCAAGTTCTTTCCATCCTTGTCACTGTAAACGCCATAAACTGCACCTGCGATGGCTTTGTTGCTCTTGCGGTCCTTCTTTACGATCTCCAGAGTTGCCTGTTTTACCCATGACACTTTAAAATCTACATACTTCTCATCGGTCACGCCCTCGCCAAATACCAGGGCAAGGTCCTGTGTCTCGCTTCCGGTTGTGATCTTGTAAGCGGAATAGTCTTTGATGATGCTTCCCTTCATGGTAACAGACCATTCCCCTTTGACATCCACAGCCTGTGTCAGCGGTGCCGATAAATAGAATTTGGTACCGCCGCAGATCTCCACGGATGCACCTGCACTGCTTGTTTTTCCCGTTGTCACGTTATGCAGTTTGACACCGGACGGCAGTTTCATGGTGATGGTCTGCAGTTCAGATGCCTTAAAGGTGATCTCTTCGGTTCTCTGGCTGTTGCCGCTGATATATGCGGTAACATCTGCATTGGAGAAACTCATGTCCACTTCCGGGATCTCCGGCTGGCTCATACAGTAATCATATAGTTCTTTTGCAAGAGCCTGTCCGGTTGCATTCGTACCGGAAAAAGCGTCACCGCTGTTATTGGCATAAGACGCTGCCAGATGGACAATGATAAATTGTTTTCCAGCGGAAAAATCAGGATGTTTCTCTGAGAAAAATCCATTTTCGCCGGATGCTTTTGTGCCGTAGTAGCATACTTTTGCCAGTGCTTTGCTGTCACCCAGTTTGGTAATCTTATAGACACCATCCCCTGGTCCTGCCTTGGACGGCTGCACACAGTAGGCAGTTGCAGACACGTTTCCAAATTTTACAGTATATTTATAAGTTACGTAGGAACCCAGACCGTAGTCTGCATAATAGTATGCAGTCCCTCTTGTCACATTTACGTCCTGTGTTGCCCTTGTACTGGTATTGACTGCGGTGAATGAAACGGTTTCCCCATCTTCCATTGCCATCAGGTCAATATCCTGTCCCCTGCCTGCTCCAGGACATCGCTGAGTGTCAGCCCGGTATTCTTCATCGGCTGTATTTTCTGTTTCGGATTCCTCTAATGCAGCATCAAACTCGGATTCGGAAAGTCCGTCCTGAAAATTCGGGTTCTGTTTCTTCCGGTTCTTCTGTCTCCGCTTCCTCTGTTTCAAATTCAGCTGTCTCCGGCTCAACAATTTCTGTCTCTACAGGCTCTGTCTCAGTTTCTTCCTGCGAGGCAGCTTCCTCATCATCAGAACCTGTATCCTCTTCTGTAACTGCCTGTTCTGTCTGTGGTTCACTCTGAGACGCTGCCACAGGCTCTTTTACGATCAGGTTTCTCCCAATCTGATAAACCAGATGGTTCTGGTTGACTGGTTCCACATAATAAACGGCATGGTAAGTGTCCGCATGGCTGGTACTGAAGCTCTCCCCGGCGTCATTCTCTGCTTTCTGGAATGTCACATTGACCTTGCTTTCATCCTCGATTTCCAGATTCGTGCGGTCACTGGAAACATCAAACTCCTGTCCAACTTCCAGTTCAAAATCGGTGGCTTTTACCACTTCATTTTCATCCAGCAGATCCTTTACAGCTTCATACACTGGCGGTTCTGCCGCTTTCGGCTCTTCTGAAGCATAAACGGTCAGCGGTGAAATGACCGTGGATAAGATGGTAACTGCGGCCATCACCCCGGAAAGGATTCGCCTGAATCGATATTTATTCTTCATGTTTTCTACCTCTTTCTTCTTTTTCTTCATTTTTCATAAGAACAGCCGGATGTTTCCACCCGGCCGGTCTGTTCTCGTTATTCTGTTATCTTGCATCTTCTGTCCGTCTTGGATTCTGCAGACAGGCATAGGTGCTTTTGTCATACCGCCATGCCTTATCCCCGTCCAGATTGACAAGCAGATGCTTCCGCACATTTTTATACTCGTCCCCGATCAATCCGAGACGAAGTAGAAAGGTACGGAATGTAAATGCCGGGTTATCCCCAATCTCCGTCTTTTTGGCATGGGTACAGGATTGGTTGATCGCCTGTGCGGATATGGCCAGTGCCAGCGTAATGTTTGACCGGACTTTTCCTGCATGGAGGGTGCTTTCAAAACAACGCCATTCCAGTGTTCCCTTGGAAAAAACAGCATGTAGGTTTAAGGTCATAATACCTTGTCCAGTTGTAATGCTCGGAGCTTCCGTCATTTCCCTCATACCATGCCCTTTTGTAATTTTTCCTATCGTGATGGTGCTGTTTGGCATCCGGCGGATCTTCTCCAATACCATAGGACGGACTTTCTGGCAGTACTCATCTTCCCTTCTCGTCTGTACATTTAAGGCTTTGAACAGAATATCCTCTTTGCAATACATGATCGTCAGTGCATTTTTCAGACTCCTTGGTGTATGATTGGATGCGTCCACATGGACATGCATGCCACAGGATGAATTGACAAAAGCACCTGCGTTTTTGACACACCGCACCACTTCCTGGAGTTTCCCCATTTCCGAATATTCCAATTTCGGGGATACCATTTCTGTCGAATAATCTCCATCGGCATCTATTACAGTACCATTTGCCAGCCTTTCACAGTCGATACTGCTGTCTCTTGAAAATTTCCACGTTTTTCCATCTGAATCTTTTACACACCAGGAATCGTAAGAACGGATATGATATGGCTCTGTTCCGAACATTCTTCCAATCGCAACAGCCGCATCATAGCGGCTGATACCTGTCATCTCAATCTCTGTACCAAAATACTGGTCTTTTAGGTCGATCTGCTTCACCCACCCTTCGCTTCTGGAACAGGTGAGCCGCTTTGGATCTCTTCATCTACTGCTTTCAAATTTCTGCCTATTGCTTCAATGACATTGACAGTGACACCATTACCGGCCTGCTTGTAAAGCTGGTTATCCGATGTTTCTTTTTCCATCTTGGAAATCTGACCATCCCGATATCCCTGCAGCCGCAGACACTCCCTTGGCGTCAGCCTGCGGATTCTGCCGTGGTAAATCACTCCATGACGGTCAGTTGCCGTAATGGTGAACATTGGCTCTTCCGGTTCTTTCATCCTTCTTCCATTCTGGCGGACTTTTTCCTTGGCCGGTGTCAGCACTGCCCTTGGCGGTTCTTCCACCAGCACCCCGGAACTTTCGCCTCTGTGGTTATGGATGCTGGAATCCTGTCTGGTATTCAGACATCTTGCAACGTCTGTCACCAGCGGCGGAGGGGAGATATCTACAAAATGCAGTGTTCCCTGCTGGTTTCCGGTCGTCAGGGTATGGGCGATCTCATGCCCGACTCTCCCCCTGCGACTGTTGATTCCCGGATATCCGAGATCGATGCTGTCCCCCTCGTAGGCCATCTTGTATCCTTTTCGGGTGTTTTCCTTGATTGGGATACCGACTTCGTATAATCCGGTCTTGCCGCCCATACCACCAGCCCCGCTGGTCAGCGTGCAGCTCAGTCCTTCTTCTGCGTAGACTCTTTCTCCCTGTTTGCCAGCATGGACTTGTATAAGAGCTGTTCCATTTGCTTTTGGGAAAGGTAATATTTTTCCGGCACATCTTCCATCAAGATATCCGACAATATACACCCGCTTCCTTGACTGGGGGACTCCGAAATCCTTGCTGTTAAGCACTTTCCATTCGACATGATACCCCAGTTCAGATAGCGTACTGAGGATGGTGTGAAACGTCCGCCCTTTGTCATGCGAAAGCAGACCGGGTACGTTTTCAAGGAGAAAATACGCAGGTCGTTTGTCTGCAACCAGTCTGGCAACTTCAAAGAAAAGGGTTCCTCTTGCATCGGCAAATCCTTCCCTTCGTCCAGCGATTGAGAATGCCTGGCAAGGAAATCCCGCACATAAAAGATCAAAGTCCGGCATTCGTTCTGTTTCAATATTTCTTGCGTCATTGCAGAACCACTCTCCTTCCGTATCAAACAGCACCCGGTAGTTGTGGTCTGCATATGCATCTGCTTCACAGTGTCCGACACAGGTGAAGCCCCCTGCCCTGTGCAGCCCTTCTCGGAATCCTCCGATTCCACTGAACAGGTCAAAAAATCGAATTGTTCCGGCTATCAGCCTCCCTTCGCTGCGAAAAAAACAGTGCAGATTTCTCTGCACCGTTTCCGTCTCTTGGTTTCTGTTTTGTGATGTCTATTCTTCTGATTCCGCTTCCTCTGGCTCAGATTCTTCTGCTTCTTCGGTTTCCAGTTCTGTTGGCTCTGCTTCCGCTGGCTCTTCGTTTTCTGGCTCTGTCGGCTCTTCATCTGCTTCAGCTTCGTCCGGTTCTGTCATTTCTCCGTCTGTTTCAGCTTCCAGTGCTTCTGTCTCAGGCTCTTCTGCTTCAGGTTCTACTGACTCTTCATCCGGTTCTGATTTCGCAGTCTCAGGATCTTCCATTTCTGTTTCTTCGGCTTCCTCTGACTCTGCTTTCCATTTGGCTTCTTCTTTTTCGATTGCATCTTCGATAAGCCCGATTAAGAAGTCTTTCTGTTTCATGCCATTCCTGGCGAGGACTGCTTTCAGTCTGGAAAATAAATCCTCGGTTACCTGTACTGCTACTGTTACTTAAATCTGCCATGTTCGTCTTTTCTCCTTTTCTTGTCATGTGTTCTTCGATTACCATTTCAAGGTATTTTGGTATGCTGATTCCTAACTCTTCGACTTCCAGTTTTAGCTTTTCATGCAGCTCTACCGGGATTTTTCCGCATATGTTTTTCATCTCCATTGTGTTCGTTCTCCTTTCTTTTTTCTACATACAACATACCCTAAAACGTGACAGAAAGCTATTCACAATACCCAACGAATATGAGGCTCTCAAAAGCTCCCAAAGGATGCAGATCCAATAACATTCAATAGGCATCACCCCTTTCAAAAATCCGTGATTTATACTAATTTGACTGCTTGAAATTTGGCTATTTTATCACCAGGAAAGACTTGACTTTTTCAGAATGCATCCTCAAGCCCGGAAAGAAAATCCAGCATCTGGGACGGGATTTCTTCCTTTTTTGAAACCCTCTCCCCGGAGCCAGAAATGGAAACACCTGCCAGTTCTTCCCGGATTGCCTGCCGGATGCTTTTCTCCAGCTGGTTGTTTTCCTGATCTTTTAAAATCACCTGAACCAGATAGCTGCTCTTCTGTCCATCTGGAACACTTTGCAGGATCTCCCATGCCTTTTTGTGATCTGGGTTATCAAGGTTCAGGCGGAACGAGAAAACAGGTCTCTTTACTTCGCGCACATCTGCCCCACAATCCGCTCATAGCCGGAAGCATTGGCGTGTACGTCTGTCAGGTAAATCTGCCGACACAGCCCGTCCTGCGGTGTCACGTGCCGTTTCAGAATGCTGGCTCCGCCGCCCATGATCACGGACGGAATTGCCTTCAGATCGAACCCAGCTTCCATAATTGCAGACAGTATTTTCTCCGTGTAGAGCCTTCCCTGCCGGATAATGATTTCTTTTGCGGCCGGGTCCATGCTGCAGCTCTGGCCGTTCAGAACACGTTCGATCTGAATATCCGTTACAGACAGTCCGGTATTTCTGCGTACCTGCTCGGTGATCTCATCCACACACCGGATCACACCAAGTTCCAGGCTGCGGCAGGTAGCGGCATTTGGAACACTATTGTCCAGCCGCATCAGGTCTACGGTCCAGCCACCGATATCTGCGAGAAGAACAGAAGGCTCGTCCCGAACACATTCCGGGTGGAGAGCCAGGGCTGAGTATCCCTGTGGGAACAGTTTTACATCCTGAATCCGGATCTCATAGCTCTCATCCTCGTACCGGAAACGCAGAGGCTGCTCTTTCCGAAACAGATATTCCCGGAAGCCTTTTTTCTCCCTGCCAAAACTTGCCAGTGGAAGACCGGCTGCCAGAACTACATCTGTTTTCCGCTCTCCCCGGCGATAGCGGATTTCCTGGGCAATGGCTGCCATTGTCAAAAGATAATAATTGTCATTGGAAGTCTTACTTCTCACCAGCGTCTGCCGCCCGGTTCCACACACATAAAATTTCCCATTGTACTGCAGGACATTCTGCATGGTATACGGCTCGTAATCGTATCCGGTCAGTCCGGTCGGGAAACATACATGGGGAGTTTTTATGGCATAATATCCATGGTCAATTCCTATAATGATAAGTCACCACATCCTTTCTGGTTTTTCTTGTTCTTTTCCAGCAGGTGGTCTTTTGGTCTGGAAAAAGAGAAAAAGGGCAGAACCCCGAAGAGCCCTGCCCGTAATAAAAATACAGTTATGTATATTTACAAACAAATATGCATAACTGTATGCTATCACTTTTAATTAATTTATAACTTGGATTCTCTATTTCTGTTCTTGTAGCACATAAATACTGCTTTAAAATGTTCCTACTAGCTGCCTATGTTACTATTCTTTATTTCACCAATTCATGAATAGCTTTTACCATTGTAAGTCCATAATCAACAAGGAAATTTTTTTGTTCTTCGGAGTATGTCTTTCTTTCCTCTATTGCTTCATCTGTGCAATGTCTAAAGCACTGCATTTTCTTTCTATAATTCTTTACTATCGTATCGTCAATGAAGCCACAACATACATCTTCATATTCTGGTGTGATAAATTTTCCATCTTGTTTCAACAGGTTTTCAATAAGGTTTGCAATCTCAGCAATTTTTTTCATCTATATGCATACTATTGAAAGATGCCTGTCTAGTAGAAATTTCAATAAATTTCTGATTTATAGAATCGTTCACTTCAATATTACAAGACTTTTGCTCAAATGTCAGATCTGCTACAAAGGTTCTTCTAGTCGCATAACGAACAGTTCCATTATCATCTCCACCTAGAGCAATAATTCGATTTCTAATATCTCTATATGTAAAGTCTGTTGGATCAACAGGGGCCTTGCTAGTATTCTAGGAAACTCTTTTATCTCATAACCGAGCATATGTAGATAATATGTTATTAGATAAAACCAACATTTATTTTCACCTGAAAAATCAACATCTGGCTGACACAGTTCTTTAAATTTAGTTATTGCTTCTTCAACATCATAAATCTCAAATTGATAATTCTGAGTTTCCTCTTCACCACAAAAAATATTATATGTATAATTTACCTTTTTAACAGATTCCAGAAAACGATAATGGTATTCGGATTCCTTTATATTTTGAAAATAAAATTCTTTTAAATCCATGAACATACTCCATTCAAAAATCAAGCCACAACATCGACAATTCAGCATCTCTTCTCATTTTCACAAATTCTTCTGCAAATGTTTTTGCTGTTTCTCTATTATGATCTACATCCCAATGTTCCTTATTATAGTTTGCAGCGTTTGTCCAATTGAAAGTACCGTGCATTGCAACTTCTAAATCGATCACACAAAACTTCCTATGCATTATATTTTTGTACCGCTCTGACATCACATCCACCCGATAAACCTCAAAGTGATCTTCCAAAGTGAACGAAGGTTTCTCCTTATTAACACGATTATTATCAATAATAATTTTTACATCTAACCCTTCATTTCTTTTTTTCAATAATTCATCAAATATTTTTTTATTGGTGAACCATGCCATTGCTATCCAAATTGAGAACTTTGCTTCTCGAATTTCATCAATTATCCGATTTTGTATATCATCAAAAAGTATCTCTTGGCTTACTTCTTCTGGTGCAATATTAAGTATTCCGGGTTTTAATACCAATCCGCTATACTCATTATAATCGTTTGGTTCATAAACCTGTTTGCACAAATCATCAACAAAATCTTCATGTTCTTTCAAGACAATTAATTTATCTGGAACAACGCTAATAATAATATACTCTTGACGATGATCTGGCAAATGATATGTAAAAGCCCATTCCTTTTGAAATGAAACAGAAGCAACTTTAAGCGCCTCCACCACCTCATCTTTATGCTCATAATCACTCATCTTTGCTGTTGCTATCAATAAATCCTTATACTGCTGTTCTGTCATAACATCCCCCTATAGCTTTATATATCGCAATGCTATGAGCAATTTCTTTATCACTACTCATTATCGTATCATTTCCTAACAAAATTCGATTTCTACCACTAATGATATCATATTTTTTATTTATAATCTAGGTCTTGTATCCACTCTCCGATCTCTTTTGGTGTGCTTTTTGCAAAAATCCTGAATCCACATCTCATGGAGTTTAACTTCTGATTCTGTACTATCTATGTTTCCAACACACCCACCTGTTTCCTGAAGTGCTTCCAGGCAATCCCATTCCTTTTGGAAGTCCCCAGCAAATTCCATCCATACTTTTATATGATATTCCTTAAAACCTAAATGGTAAATCAAGTAGGTCAACCTGTCAAAATCAGCTAACGGCTATTTTTCTTTTTTCAGCAATAACCTTTTATCATGCTCGCTGCATAAATATAAAAATGCAAGCTGCTCTATTTTTGCCTGCTCCATATATTTCTCCCTTCTCTTCTGTCCTTGTCTCACTTTTACAACCGATTCTACCTTGTCCAATCGTTAAAATCAATACAGATGGTGCAAAAAGTGAGACAAGCCATCCTTTTACCAGAGAGGAAGAGATTTAAGATGCCAAAGCCAAGGACACAGTCTGGTGAGAAGAATCTGATTAGCCAGCGATTGATTGAACTTCGCAAGACCCACAATATGTCTCAGCGTGATCTTGCCTATAAACTCCAGTTAGCTGGTTACGATATGGATAAAAATGTAATCACCAGAATCGAAACAAACAAGCGTTATGTCACTGATCTTGAATTAAAAGCCATTGCTGAAATCTTTCAGGTTTCATACATATTTCTCATTGATGGCAAAGATGAATAGAAGTGACAAATGGGGAAGTTCCTTTCGTGCTTCCCCATTTTATCCGTCCCTTTTTTACAAATTTAATAGTTCCAGAATTTTCTGCATGCCAGCCTGATATAAAGATTCCGCATATAATATCCATCTCTCACTAACTTCAGTAACGTATTTGTCTATTGTTTTTCGCTTTTCTTTTGATAATCCCATTGTCTGAACCTGTTCTTCATATTTCGATATTTTTTCAAGCATTCCCTGGTACACTGTATTTTCTTTCAGCTGATCTTCAACCTCATCAATCCAGGTATCCAGCAGCAACTCCAGCAGTTTCTTTGTGTCACCGTCATCACTTTCCCAATATTGCTTTTTTAATTTTTTCCAAGCATTGCTCCATAGGAGATCATTTGAGCCTGTCCCATATAAAAATGGTACTGTTCTTCTATCATTTCCTTTTCGCTTTCCAGTCGGAAATATTGATGCACTGCCTTATGCTCTTCTGTCGTTAGACTGATTGCCTGATTCGACTCCATAAATGTTTCTATTACTGGATACCTCTCTGTAAGTTCCAGTATTTTATTTTGCAGTCTCTGGTATTCCGCATCATGCTTTTTCAGATAGGTGCAAACCTGTTCTCCTATCCGTATCCCCAAGCATTGCTCATTCCAGATGATATCTGGCTGTGTTGTCATATCGGTGTCTCCCTTCTGTGTAGTTTTCCTGTTCCAAGCACAAGACTATACCACACTTCTGGGAGAAAGCTATTCACCAAACCTACTGAAATCTCCTGGCAGATTCTGTGCAACCTATCCCTTTTCCCACAAAAAAACTGGTATGAAAGACTCCTTGTTCTCTCATACCAGCTATCTATTTCTTATTTAACTGAATACACATTCTTTTCTATTCTCTGTGTATCCTGTACTTATTTATGGCAAAAATCAGACTACAGACACGCTATACACTCTTATGCTACATAATCCAGTTTACTGCATCCTGGTTCGAATGTCACATTGAAAATTCCAACCTGAGAAGTAGAAATCGGTGCAAGAAAACTCCTGCCCGAAAAATACTGTGCAAAGCCATCGTTTGGTGCACCAATTGGAAATACCATCTCTTTTGCATGCGCCCGCATCGCTTCCTCTTCGTATGGCAAATCTCCTTCGCCTGTTTCCCACACTTCCTTTGCAAGATTGAAAACAGCCCATGCTTTTGGCCAACCTGCATAGAATGCGGCATGTGTGATCACTGCAGCAATCTCTTTTTGTGTCACACCATGATTTTTTGCATTTTGAAGATGATATCTTAAAGAAGAATCCGTAATTCCGGAAGCCATCAGAGCAACCACTGTAATAATGCTTCTTGTTTTTACGTCGATGTCCTGGTTATTCCAGTTTTCGCCGAAAAGTACATCATCGTTAAAATGTGCAAATTCCGGTGCGAATTCACCAAGTGTATTTCTTCCTGCTGTCTGTACTATTTTTCCCATATTCTGTATATCTCCATAACGCTGTTATTTATAAAGAGTTTACCCATTCAGTGATTTCCTGTTTCGTTCCACAATTTAACAGTCTGCCTTCTGTAATAACTGCGTCTGATGCAGATGACTGCAATTCTTTCACAGTGTTCCCAAATCCACTTCCTCCGGATGTTGCAAAAAGTACAATCTTTTTACCACTGAAATCGTAAGCTTCTAAAAATGTATTGATGATTGTCGGAGCTACATACCACCAGATTGGGAATCCCAGAAGGATCTCGTCATAAGAACTCATATCCATCTCTTTTTTCTATAATCGCCGGTCTATATTTTTTATCACTCATTTCCACACTGCTTCTGGATTTTTTATTCATCCAGTCAAGATCAAGCTTTGTATATGGAACTTTCGGCTCAATCTCAAACAAATCCGCTTTTGCTTCCTCTGCGATCATCTGTGCTACTTTTTTTGTTGTTCCGCTTGCACTGAAAAATGCCACTAATTTTTTACTCATAATAAAAAGCCCCTTTCTATACGTATTTTTCACAAAAAAATAGATGTATAAGATTTACATTCATCTTACACATCTATTTTAAGCTCTATCGCTTCATTATGTCTAATGCTTATATTGAATTTTGTTTTATGCCTGAAAAGCATTAATCTCCTCGATCATTTTACGGACTGCCAAAGAATATGGGATATTCCGTCGCCAGGCAATCACCGTACTAGTCTTGATTTCAGGAGAAATTCTTCGCTGTACAAGAATATCCTCTCGCCAATACTTTGCAGCACCCTCAATTGAAATTGGATACCCCAGTCCATTTGCCGCCATAACTCCGGCATTCGTTCCAAGATTACTCGTAAAAGCAATCTGTAATTTTGAAAAGTCTTTCCCAAACCAGTTGGCAAGTTCACTTTGAACGTTCATTCTTTCCGGCAGGATCAAGGGCTTTCCAATAAGATCTTCTTTTTTATAAACTCTTTTCTGCCAGCGGATCATCCGGCCGCATTCCGACACACCAGTGATCGCAATCTGTGATCCGGATATAATCCAGCCCTTCGGTGTCCACCGGCTCCATGAATAATGCAATATCTACAAGTCCTTTGTTCATCATCTCATACACTGCATCTGCTGTTGCAGTATGCAATACAATCTGAACCAGCGGATATTTTTCTTTATATGTTTTACATATCTTCGCCAATGTCTCCACTGCTGCAAATTCACCGCATCCAATGGTTATCGTGCTCTCTACAACCTCTTCTTTTCCTTTCAGTTCCTCAAGCGTCCTTTCCTCAAGATTAAGAATCTCCAAGGCACGCCTTTTTAATAAAATTCCTTCATTCAGTAAGCGATATTTTCTTCCCGTTTCGAATAAATAAATGTTATTCCCAGGTCCTCTTCAAATCGCCGCCATTTGTCTGGATAGCGTTGGCTGGGTAATATGCAATTGTTCTGCTGCTTTTGTAAAGCTCTGTTCTTTTGCTACTGTCAAAAAAATAGCGTAATAGTCTTAATTCCATGTTTTTATATTCCTACAATTTTTTTATTCTAACCATTCTATCATGTTGCATCCCAGACATCATCTATATCTTTAATGTGACATTTTACAGTCTTATGTGATAAGTTATTTCAGATAAATTTTCTCTATTCGTCGTTGCTCCAACTCGGCCCTAAGAATAATCCCAAGTGTCAGACAATAGTCCGGATCCCTCAGATCACTGCCAAGCATGGCAGTAATATGAGATAACCGATCGAGCAGAGTAGAACGATGCAGATAAAGCGCCGCAGCAGTTTTTGTAACAGAAAGATTATGTCCAAATACACCCTCAGAGTATGTAAATAAGAAACCTAGTGAACTGTCATCATGTTTCTTCTAGGCGTTTCAGGCCTTCCGTATAATAAACCCAGCTTGGCCGTCCCGCCAGAGCACTGTTGAGAAGCTGCGGAAGCAAATAGTCCTGAAAATAGAATATGATAGAATTATCTTCCTGAGAAAGTCCGTTCTGCAACGCCGCAGAAGCCTGAAACCAGGCATGATTTCCATCGTAGAGATTGTTAAATGAGGAGGAAACACCACAAATGGCTCCAAGTTTTTCCAAAACGGAAGTCAGCGAATCCATTGATTCCTTTTGAACCTGATCAGCAGGCAGAAATTCTACAACAGCATCCTCAAATTCAAATGCAAATGATCCTGGATGTCGCTCCTCCAAAGCAGCAGAAAGATAGGTTCCTGAAAGATGACTACCGCTGGATTCCGGAATCAGCTTCATACAGATCCAATCATGCTTTCCATTTTCCATACTCAAAGCACGACGATATTCAAAATCAATACGCTGCCCGGAAATGACGCTGCGCAAGGCTCGTCGTACAGCGGTACGGGTACTGGACAAAATCGGATTCTGCTGAATAGCCTGTCGCAGAAGTTTGGAAAAGAAAACTGCCAATGCCCTGTCAGAGGACCTGAATGGACGAGATTCTTCAAAAACAGTCAGACATCCTAAGTATTCTTCCTGATCGAAAATATTTACAGAGAGAGAACGCCTTCCCTGTAATTCCAGCAACAGAGGTTCGCGAACATAGTTGGACATATCATGCAGAGACAGAAATGTTGCCATTTTCTCAACATCGAAAGATTGCGTGTCCAATTGCAATCCCAATTGTTTTTTCAGGTACTCTTCCTCCGTCACTCCCAGATAGCGAAAATCCGAGCCTATAAGCAGCATTGGATTTTCAAAGATGCCTCTACTGGCAATCCAGCATTTGAGACAAAGCTGCACCATGGCGCAGGATGAACCAGAGCCTTTCCTCCCAGGTATCATATTGATTGAACACTTCCTGCACCAAATTGAATATTTGAAAAATGTCCTGGCTGCCATGTATAAGAATAACGCTGCACCGCTCATAGTAGGCATTAAGATTCCAGTGTTCTCCCAAACATACCAGACAGACATTTTCTCCCAACTCTGGTGTCTGTGGTAAAT
>ENA-OQKW01000256-OQKW01000256.1-human-gut-metagenome-genome-assembly--contig:-NODE-256-length-14372-cov-13.011443_pt1 | contig 14372 bp, 17 predicted proteins | sample MGYA00242657_ERZ504815 | MGnify/ENA primary metagenome ERZ504815 (study PRJEB26092, sample SAMD00036404) | human gut metagenome | host: Homo sapiens | study: EMG produced TPA metagenomics assembly of... | reverse complement strand
CCGTCAGACATGATAATTATTATGGATAACATCTGATGAAGGAAGAATCCCTTCTTTTGTTATCTGATTTACAGAAACTTATTAACCAAGTAGTCTTGATTGACTACACCATTATTATACTAGGAGGCGATAGTATGTTTCCAACAATTAATAAAAAAGAAACAGGTGTTAATCTTCGAAGAATTATGGATATGAGAGGAGTAAAACCAAAAGATATTCAAGAATATTTAGTGTTTGGATGTGTGCAGAGTGTTTATCGATGGTTGGATGGCGTTAGTATGCCAACAGTCGATAATCTGTATGCAATTAGCAAAATGCTTCAAGTTCCTATGGATTCAATTGTTTGCGGAAATGCTGGAAGAACAAAAAGTCAAATGGATGCATGTCTTACGGATCAGGAGAGAAGAGTTTATACCTACTATAAGAAAATGAGAGAATTAAATGCAGCATAATTTTTGAACTACAAGTTCAATGACATTACATGAATCCTCCCTTAGAATTATATTAAGAGATAATTTTAAGGGAGGATTTTTTATGAGAGAAAAGATGTTAGTAACACAGGCTCTTGACGAAAGAGACCTACTAGTAAAGAAGATATCAGATAAAATTGACAAAGCAAGTTTTGTGGATACCATAAAGCCAAATGAGGATAGAATACAAGCTGCAGGAGTGGAATGGCGGAAAAGTATGGGTTGAAGAAGCATATCCCAATATTCTCTTTGCAAAGGATGGAGAAATATATGATATAGCGGGCATGAAAACAATTGTAATTGGTGGGGCATATAGTGTTGATAAATTTTATAGGTTAAGCAAAGGCTACAATTGGTTTGAAGATGAGCAACCGTCAGATGAGATAAAAGCGTATGTAGAAAAGCAACTTAGTAATAATGACTGGAATGTTGATGTGGTCCTATCACATACTGTTCCGTATGATTATCGACCGGTGGATTTGTTTCTTTCAATGATTGATCAGAGTACAGTGGATGAATCAACAGAGCTGTGGCTCGGAGAGATTGAAAAGAAGCTGGATTACAAATGGTGGTATGCTGGGCATTATCATACATCAAGGGTAAGAGATAAGGTTCAGATAATGTTTGAGGATATAGAGGAGTTTCTACATAGAAAACTAGATTATCAATAAGCTTTGAAAAATAGAAAGTGATGGATTGGAATGAGAAGAAGCAAAAGCTATGAAGTAAGAGATCCAATGAATATATGGAATAAATATGATTTTGCTATGTCAGGTCTCGGAAAGAAAAGCAAAATCTTGGCAAAAATAAAACATTTTTTTAAATGCGTAAAGTGGAGTAAACAGCGTATTACAAGGGGCTATTGTGATTGTGATGTTTGGGAGATGTTTTCTTTTCTTCAGACGCTTATTCCGGATATGCTGCAAACACTGAAAGATACAAGAACGGGTTCACCAGGATATTTGGGAGAAAACTATACCAATGAAAATGGAATTCTTGTAAATGATACCTGCCATGAGGAGTGGAATTGCATTCTAGACAAAATGATATTTTTATGGCGAGAAGCGGAGAAAGATACATGCTCACAAAAGAATCCATTTGATGAAGCGCATTCCAAAGCAATGGATGAATTTACGGAACGATTTGGATTATTTGGAAATAAACTTCAAACTGAGAAAGAATTAGAGGAAAATAGAAAGCGCGGTGGCGGAGGAACAATTCATTTTATGGATGAGTTGCCTGAGTATAAAGAGATTTCCGATAAATATCGCGAAGAAGAAAAGCGTTTGGAAGAATATAGAAGAAAGTGTAAGGATGAAGCTATAGATATGCTTAAACAATATTTCTATGACCTGTGGGATTGAGTTATTAGTAAATCTTAAACCAAAAGTTTAATGCAATTAGTAATAGAATCCGTTATACTAATCATCTACAGGTAAACTTGTGATTCGGGATGGAAGAAAATTACGGAGGTACAAAGAGATGGAACCAATGTATTTGCAGGTCCTGCAAAAAGAAACAGGAAGACAGATTAAGAAACTGCTCGTGGAAAATGGTTATACCGTGAAAGACGTGCAGAATGCTATGGGATTTGAAAATCCACAAGCAGTCTACAAATGGATTTCAGGTAGATCATTACCGAGCTTAGACAATTTTGTAATCTTAAGCAGATTACTGCACATCAGCATAGAAGATATCCTCGTCATTGACGGGGATATTGTTCGTTTATGGGGATTTTCCTTTAAACTGTTAGTACAATGACAAATTTAGCGGAAGGCTTTATGCTGATATCAGAACAGGAGAAATCAGGAAAAGTAGAGAGGAGAAAAGATATGCAAACAATGACATCAGCATATGCAAATAAAATGCTTAAGAGTTTGGAAGAGGATAAGGCTTTCTGGCTGAACAAGGAGGAAGAGGCCTGCACATATGTTGCGGCAATTAATGAGGAGCCAGTTGTTCCTGATTATGATTATGTCGAGGTCGCAACGACAATTGCTGCGCTAGATGAGAAGATTGCTATTATAAAGCATGAACTTAATGTAACTAATGCAAACGCAAAGGTTCTAGTAGGTGATGTAACAATGAGTATAGATAGCATTCTTATTAAGATGGCACAGCTGAATAGAAGAAAAACGGTATTAGACGTAATGCGTAAACGATTGCCTAAATCCAGAGAAGAACAACGTTCTTATATGTCCCATAATTCGGTTCCTGAGTATAGATACATTAATTACGATTTGGAACTAGTTAAAAACGAGTATGAACTTGTGTCTAAGTCGATTATGGAAATGCAAATGGCACTTGATAAATATAATCAAACGGTACAGTTTGAAGTAGACATCTAAATGAAATATCCGTACAAGGCTTCATGAGATTGATAGTTGATCCAGGAGGTTCGTGTTCATTGTTAAGGTATATTTGTTATTCGTTATTTGTTATCAGTTTTTGTTTAACGTGAATAACATCAGAAAGCATGATTTCTTAACAGTTGCGTTGTAGAAAACCTGCAGGAAACTGCGTGTGGAGGTTCGGTTCTAAACACAAAACTGTGGAAAGTCTTTGGATTTTCCACAGTTATTTTTATGTGAAGTTGATAGAACCCATACTAGTAATATTGGATAAGTGACCAGTCACAATATTTATGCTAGTTCAAACTGAATTAGAAGAATAGTAGGGGTGGATTGCATTAGCTAAATAAATATGTTTACAGCAGGGGCGGCTGTGCTAGGCTGTTCTACCGAAGGCTCTGATTGAGAGGGATTACCTATAATCGGGGCCTTTTCTATTGCCTTCAAGCACAGTTGCGGGTTCATGCTGTCAACATATAGAAAACTGTTCGCCAAACAGAATAAAAATTAATTGAAACTATTCGCGGTTAGGAATATACTAAAAGTGATGTAGTGTCGTATTTATTATGGAGGATACATATGAATTTTGTACCATCATCTGAAAAAGCAAAGGAATGGGGAATAAGCCAAAGACGTGTAGCTATTTTATGTAAAGAAGGCCGTGTTCCAGGAGCTGAATTAGTTGGAAATAGATGGTTTTTACCATCTGATGCTGTAAAGCCTCAGGATCCACGTAAAGCAAAGAAGGATTAATTATGTTTAAAATTATTGAGGGTGATTTTAAAAATAATAAATATAGTGATGAAGAGTATTTGGACAATTGGCCAATGCTTTATATTCTTGAGAATGGTCGCCAAGCGTATATTGGAGAGTCTAGCCATGTGAAAACCCGAATGACGCAGCATTCCTCTATAGAAGAGAAGCGTATTTTTGACAAGGTGCATTTCATTTACTCAAAGCTTTTTAATCAGTCGGTTACATTTGATTATGAGTCGAAGTTGATTCAGTATATCGCTGCGGATGAGCTTTATGAAGTGACTAATAAAAATAAAGGTATTGCGGATAAGCAATATTATCAAAAGCAGGAATACGACGAGAAATTTGCAACCCTTTGGAGAAAGCTTCAAAGAGAGAAGCTGGTAAAGCATTCCATCGAGGAAATTGAGAACTCTGATTTGTTTAAGTATTCGCCGTACAAAGAACTCAATGATAGTCAGAGACAAGCAGTCGAGGACATTGTGCAAAAGCTTAAAGAAGGTACTGTTGATAAAGTAGTTGTCAATGGAATGCCTGGAAGCGGAAAAACTATTATTGCAGTATATTTGATGAAATATCTGGCTGATAGTGAAGAATATGCAGGAAAGCAGATAGGTTTTGTTGTACCTCAGACATCTCTTCGTAAGACGATGAAGATCATTTTTAGAAGTATATATGGCTTGTCTCCATCGCAGGTCCTTTCGCCCTCAGATGTTACCAAGAAGAAATATGACATTTTGTTAGTAGATGAGGCACATAGACTGCATCAATATAAAAACATTTCTTACATGGGAACATTTAAAGCAAATTGTGAGAAGCTTGGATTAACAACAGAAGCAGATGAACTTGACTGGATTTTGATGCAATCAAAGCAAGCGGTTTTATTTTATGACAGTATGCAGGTCGTTGGCCCGTCTGGTATTGATTTTGAGCGATTTGATAAGAAGATGGAGGACTCATTTAACCGAAGAATGATAGCATATTTCACATTGATTACGCAAATGCGAGTGCAAGGCGGAAATGCATATATCGATCAAGTAAAGGATATGCTTGCGGGTAGTTGCAGTAGCAAATACGTATCTGAAAAATACGACTTCAAGCTTTATTCAGATTTTTCAAAATTTGAGAAAGATATGTATGCGAAAGAGAATGAAGTTGGTTTATCAAGAATGCTGGCAGGTTATGCATGGCCGTGGATTAGTAAGAATGACCAGGCGTTAAAAGACATAGAAATCCAAGATGTAAAGCGTATGTGGAACCATTGTACTGAAGGGTGGGTACATACCGCAGAAGCTATAGATGAAGTTGGCTGTATTCATTCTATTCAAGGATACGATTTAAATTATGCATTTGTCATTCTTGGAAAAGATATTGGGTATGATAAAGCTGCTGAGAAGATTATTGTACGCCCAGAATGTTATTTTGATAAAAATGGTAAACGTACAGCTAATTACGAAGAACTATTAGAGTACATAACCAATGTTTATTATGTCCTGATGACACGCGGAATCAAGGGAACATATTTGTACGTATGTGATGATGAACTAAGAGAATATTTGTCTCAGTACATGGAAGTGGAGAAATAAAAATGAAACAAGAAACTATAGATAGAATCAGAAAATTCACAGAAGACCGAGACTGGGATCAGTTCCACTCACCAGCAAACCTTGCAAAATCAATTGTGATTGAAGCGGCTGAATTGTTGGAATGTTTCCAGTGGTCAGATGAGGAATATGATTTGCAACATATTAAAGAAGAGTTGGCAGATGTCATGGTATATAGCCAGAATCTTCTTGATAAGCTTGGCTTGGATGCAGACGAAATCATTAATATGAAGATGTCTCAAAACGAGGCTAAGTATCCAGTGGATAAAGCAAAGGGAAGCGCAGCAAAGTACGATCAATTATAAAATGAGAGAAAAATGGCTGAATGCCAGTATATGTCTTAATCCCCAATTTCTTACCTGCCGATTCCCAATGGCAGATTTGCCTTTGGTACAGACTTGAAATTTACCAAAGTTTTTACCAAAATTGATGACAAAAATATGCAAAGATATGGTAAAATATGCCAGAATAAGTGAAAAATGAAGAAAGGTAAAAAGGCTTGAAAAGCCCGAAAATACTGGAAATATGAGAAAAATCAAGATTTTATTCATCTGCCACGGCAACATCTGCCGCAGCACCATGGCCCAAAGCATCTTCACCCATCTGGTCCACAGACAGCACCTCGATGCTGTTTTCGAGATAGATTCAGCTGCGACCAGCCGTGAGGAAATAGGCAATCCGCCGCACTACGGCACCAAAAACAAACTATACGAGGAGCATATTCCTCTTATTCCACACCGCGCGAGACAGATGACACGCGATGATTATTTGTACTATGACCTTCTGATTGGAATGGACACTGCAAATATCAGGAATATGACAAGGATTGCAGGTGGCAGTGACAGTCAGCAGAAGATATTTAAGATGCTGTCATTTGCTGATTACGGGACAAATCATAAGCTTACGGCAGCGCGCGATGTTGCAGATCCATGGTATACAGGTGATTTTGATGCGACCTTTGATGATGTAATCAGTGGATGCCGGGGCTTGTTAGAATACATAAAAGAGGTGTATAATCTATAGCTATAGCAATTAAAAGAGAATAATAGCAGCGGTTACGGTGCTGAACACAGCTGCGATAATTAATTTCAGGAGGCACAAATGCAATTACAGAATGGAAGACCGACAGATACCACAGGCAGACTGGATAAAGAATTCGTACATACGATTTTTTGGACAAACTGGGAATCGAATATCAGAGAATAGACCACGAAGCGGCATTTACGATGGAGGTTTGTGAGGAGATTGACAAGACACTCGGCGCAACAATCTGCAAGAATCTTTTTCTGTGCAACCGCCAGAAAACTGATTTTTACCTGCTCATGATACCGGGAGACAAGACCTTTAAGACAAAAGAGCTCTCGCATCAGATAGGCAGTGCGAGACTTTCGTTTGCAAGTCCGCAGGATATGGAAAAATATCTGGATATCACACCGGGCTCAGTCAGTGTGATGGGACTGATGAACGACCATGACAATGCGGTCAGACTTCTGGTAGATGAGGATGTGCTAAAAGGTGAGTGGGTTGGATGTCATCCATGCATAAATACCTCCAGCCTCAGGATAAAGACAAAGGACATGTTTGGCCCGGTGATAAAGGCCATGCATCATGATATGACAGTGGTAAAATTAACAGGTGAAGCATAGTAAAGCCTGGCAGAACGTAAGGAGAACCAATGGTAAAAGCAGTATTATTTGATATGGACGGAACACTCATAGATACGGAGAAATATTATCGTATTTTCTGGCCGATGGCACTTAAGCAATTCGGCTACGAGATGACGGATGAGCAGGCGCTTTCAATGCGAAGCCTCGGGCAGCCGTATGCACCGCAGCATCTTAAGGATATGTTTCATGATCCGGATATGGATTATAATAAAATCAGGGCATATCGGAGAAAAATCATGGAGGAGCATCTGGAAAAGGTGGGTATTGAGCTTAAGCCAGGTGCAATTGAGATACTTACATATTTGAAGGAAAAAGGCATTCACAGAGCGATTTCCACAGCGAATGATATAGAAAGAGCAGAGAAATATCTTAAAAAGATAGGACTCTACGGATATTTTGACAAGATCATCTGTGCACCTATGGTGGAGCATGGAAAGCCGGCACCTGATGTGTATGAGTTTGCATGCAGCGAGCTTAAGCTGGCACCTGAGGAGTGCATGGCGGTTGAGGATTCGCCAAATGGTGTCAAAAGTGCATATTCTGCAGGCTGTAAGGTTGTCATGGTGCCGGATTTGACACAGCCTGATGAGGAGCTGAAAAAGATGCTTTTTGCCTGTGTTGACAGGATAGATGAGATTAAAAGTATAGTATAATCACAGCATATATAAGTCGTGGAGGCATGATGGGCACAGAAAATGATTTACCGGGAATTTCATTAAAAGACGAGCAGAGACAGCTTCAAAATATCATAGGGATTGCACAGGATAATCTGGACCGTGCAAAGGAATCGGTAAAAAAGCTGACAGATGATTTAGAGGATTTAAGAGATGTCTACGAGGCGCAGGACAAGGAGGGACTTGCCCTGTGGAACAATGCGACAGCGCAGCTTCATGAGAACGAGAGAAATATCGTAAGATGTGAAAAGGCGCGGAAAAAGCCGTATTTTGGCAGAATAGATTTTAAGGATTCGCGTCAGAAGTCACAGGAGTCCTACTATATAGGCAGAGTCGGTATTGCAAAGAATGCATCAGAGCCTGTGGTCATTGACTGGAGAGCACCGATTGCATCCGTATATTATGAGAGCAGTCTTGGACCATGTAAGTACACGGTGAGCTCAGAGGGTACTTTTGAGATTGATTTAAACAGAAAGCGCACCTATGAGATTGCAGAGGATAAGCTCATCGACTTTTTTGATTCAGATGTCGTAGCAAATGATGAGCTTCTGACAAAGTATCTGGCTAAGAATAAAAAGGCAGTGCTCGGAGAGATTATCGCGACAATCCAAAAGGAGCAAAACCTTATTATCCGCCGTTCGCCAAAGACGAATATCATTGTGCAGGGAGTTGCAGGCTCAGGAAAGACAACGGTTGCAATGCACAGGATATCGTACATTTTATATAATTATGCTGATGATTTCAGACCGGAGGATTTCTACATTGTAGGCAGTAACCATATTTTGTTGAACTATATTACAAGCGTGCTTCCGGAGCTTGATGTGTACGGCATAAAACAGATGACTATGGAGCAGCTTTTTACAAGGCTTTTGTACGAGGATTGGGATGACAAAAAGTACAGCATACATGAAGTCAGCAAAAATGACAGTAGAAACAGCATAAAGGGCAGTAAAGAATGGTTTGAAGCTCTTGAAAAATTCTGTTTAGATTACGAGGAAAAGTGTATTCCAAGAGATGAGGTCTACATGGAAAAAACAGGCAATCTGCTTGTGGGAAAGGTGCTGATAGACACTTATCTGCATGATAATCCGCTTCTTTCCATGCAGAGTAAAATCCTCATGTTAAATGAGATAATTTACTCGAAGTATGAAAATGAGGTTCTCGGTAAGGAAGTGAAGTTCCCTGCAAAGGAGCGCAGGGTGCTTGATAAAAAATACAAAACCTATTTCGGTAAGGATGACTGGAAAGGCTCTGTGTATGATTTTTACAGGGATTTTCTGCTTAGTCAGAAGGAGAAGGAATATGATATAGATATTCCAAAGGACTCATTTGATGTGTATGATCTGGCAGCGCTTGCGTATATTTATAAGCGCATCAAGGAGACAGATCCGGTTCGAGAGGCGAGTCATGTGGTTATTGATGAGGCACAGGATTTTGGCATGATGGCATACTGCTGTCTGCATTACTGCCTCAGAAACTGCACATACACTATCATGGGCGATACCTCGCAGAATATACATTTTGAGTATGGCTTAAATGACTGGGAGGACTTGAAAAAGCTGATACTCACAGGCACATATGATGCATTCGGTCTGCTTCGAAAGAGCTACAGAAACACTGTTGAGATTTCAGAATTTGCAACAGAGATACTGCGCCATGGAGATTTTGCAATCTATCCGGTGGAGCCTATTATCAGGCATGGAAACGCAGTGCGCATAGAGGAGTATGCCAATGTGCGCTCACTGATTTCGGCATCGGTTGACACGATAAAAGGCTGGCAGAGTGAAGGCTATGAGACGATAGCTGTCGTGTGCCGTGATGAGGCAGAGGCTCTCAAGGTGTCTGCTGAGCTTAAAAAACATATAGAAATAGCAGATGATGATATTGAAACTGCACAGTTTGGTGCAGGAGTCATGGTACTTCCGGTCGCGTATACAAAGGGACTTGAGTTTGATGCTGTATTGCTGTTTGACCCATCAGAGAGAAAATATCCGGCTGATGATAGTCATGTGAAGCTTTTGTACGTTGCGGCTACCCGTGCACTTCATGAGCTTGCTGTATTCCACCGGGGCAGGCTGACACCGCTTATTGCAGACCCTGCTCCTTCCCACAGGCATCAGAAGGAGTTTTCTGCAGAGCCGCTTACTAAGGCAAAGGAATATGAAAAGCAGCAACTGACAGAAAAAGAGATAGAAGAGCAAAAGCGTGTTGATGGCAGACGCGATATGGATGAAAGAGAGTATTTTGGTCCGTCGCGCATTGCATTAAAGCCTGAGCAGTTGACAAATAAGGCTGAAAATGAGAAGCTTGATTTATCTGCATTTGTAAAAAAAGACAGGGAAAATCAAACACAATGTACTGCTACAGATATGGCGAATAAAATTAAGATTAAGGAAGTAAGTAAGGCTGCAAAAAAGAGCAGCCTCCCTCTCAATCCCTCCCCATACGCATACGGCTCAATTCCGGACAACGATATACTTCATGTAAAGGGGCATTCAAAGGGCAAGTTTGCGGTAAAATGGCTCAAAAAAGGTAAATCGCATGTTGAAATCGCCACAGCGGACGGCACACTTTATGTGATACCAATAACATCGGAGATAATACGCGTAATCTTTGTAAAAGGAATTGGAGTGAAGCCGCACAAAACCTATTGGAAGCAAAAGGCCGATACAGCCTTCAAATGGGTGGCAAAGGAATCCAAATCGCTTATTGAAATTCAAACGGAGAAGCTGATACTAAGGATAGAAAAGAAAAACGGAGCCATACAGTATTTTGATGCCGACAGAAATCTCCTTGTAAGTGAAAATGCCACAGAGCCAAGGCTTTTTAATAATGGCGAGTGCTACACATTTTTTGACTGGGATAAATCGGAAAAGCTCAAATCCAAGGGAATACTTGCGACAGACCTTACTGATTTGACAAACAAAGCCAGATATATTTCGTTCGGAGGCAGACAGCAGAGGCTGCCGCTTATCGTGTCAAACAAGGGATATGGAATCGCTACTGCATCAAGCAGCACAGCACTCTTTTGCAATATAAAGATGTACGGACAGTATATCTTTGTAGATGGTGACACTCAAAGCGACTATTACTTTATATGCGGAGGCAGTGTGGGGTATACACTTGAGCTGTACGGTACATTATAAAATGCAAGTTGCCCAAAGCAAAATTATCTGATAAAATATCGGCATGAGTATATACGGAGGATAACAGATGAAATTCAGGACAGAAAACGAGTTTACACATTTCAAATTTTCGGATGTGCATGTGAGCGATATCATGATGAGCTTTGGCACCTTCAAAATATGCCTTGACAACGTAATCATAAAGGCAGATAATTCTAAAAACAGAGATATCCGTGATATGAGGACAAACGGCCTTATATTAAAGCTTTCAGATGCAAATATTATTTCATTCATACGCGAGGGCTTTAAGACATATGATGCCGATGGCAACCTAAAGAGCACCACGGCTGACGAGGAGATAGAGGAGACAGATTATATCGACACCTTCAACAATTTTCTTGACGGATACGCATATTTAATCGAGAAGGAGAATGAAAATTATACCTTCGTATTCGATGGAACAGATGAGCGCTCGTACACCTTGATTGTATCGGCATCAAAAGACGAGTGCGAGTGGGACAGATTTATGAATATTGAGGCATAGAGTATGCCATGGTGCATTTTTAGACAAGTCCAAGATGCACCATGGCATTTTTAAGCCCATCCTCTTTGATATCGTCTGTCACTATATCGGCAACAGCCTTGACTTCATCGCTGGAATTGCCCATGGCAACACCGATATCGCAGTAGCGCAGCATATCAAAATCATTCTGGCCATCGCCAAAGCCTATTGTATCAGCCTGACTCATGTGAAGAAACTCTACCACATCACGTATGCCGGTTGCCTTGTTGACACCGCGCAATGTAATCTCACCGCTGTAAGGTTCAGGCTCTTTAAAGCTGCTCAGGGTTACTACAAATTCATCGCCGAGGAGCTTTCTTAAATCATCAATGTGGTAGTTGCAATTGCAGTAGATGGTGCTTTCAACATCGGCGTATCGATTAGAAAAGCTTGATAATTCATCATCAATCACGATATCCTTAAATGTCGGGTTGTCCTGTATCACATGCATGTCAAACTGCTTTGAGAATGCTGATATGAATTTGTCGGCCCACTTGTGGTTGGTTATGCTTTTATCCTTTGTCTGGAAGATAAGTCCTGTGTCGTTGTCACCAACAGTGTCAAGAACCTTCTGTAACAGATTCTGCCCATAGACATGATGTGCAATTACCTTATCACCCACAGTGACATAGCCGCCGGCAGCAGCCACCACGCCGTCAAAATCAAAGGCTTTTAATGATGGATAAATCTGATTGTAACTACGTCCTGTGCAAAGAAAAATCATGTGACCGTTTTGTTTTGCGTTTATTAGAGCATCAGCGGTTGATGGGCTCATGGTGCTATTGCCGAAATCAACGAGAGTGCCGTCTATATCAAAAAATAATAGTTTTTTCATAAGTGTTACCTGCCTCATTATTATTAATTAATTCATATACCAAATATACTCTACAATACGAATTCAATAAAGGCAATAGGCAATGGCCTAAATTTATTTAATAATTGTTGCAAAAGAAGGCTCTGTTATAACCACAATTAAGAAAAACTATAATATATTCCTATACTTTATTTTCTTAAGTTTTGGCTATGATGGGTTGAAATAATAAGTTTATTGTGTTATAACGTTAAACAACAAAAAAACAATAAATGCGTTGAAGGAGACTTGGATCACCAGACACCGACAGGAATACAGCGTCACCGACTGAGAGCGCTGTTTGGAAGAGCTGATTGCAGGAACACTACTGGAGCAGATCTGTTGAACGATTGATATGGTTTATTGCATAGATAGGTTTATTGTATGTGAATTAAACTTTTTATATATCAAAAGTAGGCAGATACGATTCATCCACGTTACGGATAAGAGTGGAGAAACAGGTACAGTCCTTTTTCTCAAAGCGGGTGGTACCGCGGAATATTTTTAGAATTTTCGCCCCGGAGCATTTCATTAATTTGATATGCTCCGGGGCTTTTTGGCGTATATAGCCCAGTTTCGACAGAGGCACATAACGTAAGTTTACTTACAGTTATGTGTATCTGTCTGAAACGCTAACGTAAATGAGCAAGTAGCACGATAGTGCGAATTGCGAATTTGCGTAGAATTGCGGGAGTGCGTAGCACGTAGCAATTCGTGGGCTATATACAATATTAAATAAATTTATATTCCGTCCCGCTTAAAAAATCAAAGGAGCACAAAAATATGGAATTCTTAACAGGAGCAGTTCAAAAGGAAGACCTCGGTATCGCAGAAATTCTTGCAGGCGACTACGAGGGCAAAAACATCAAAGTAAAGGGTGCAATCCACACCATAAGAGATATGGGTGAGGTTGCATTCATCGTCTTAAGACGCAGGGACGGACTCGTACAGTGTGTATACGAGCCTGGCAAATCCCAGTTTAGCGTCGATGATCTAAAGGAAGCAGATACCGTGGAGGTATGCGGCACATACAAGAGTGATGACCGTTCTCCAAACGGCTTCGAGCTTCGTCTTGACACTATCACAATTTTATCTGAGCCGGCGGAGCCTATGCCGCTTCAGATCAACAAATGGAAACTGAATACTTCGCTTGAGGCAAAGCTCAATAACAGGGCAGTGGCACTCAGAAATCCAAGAGAGCGTGCTACGTTCCGTATACAGGAGGGTATCACAAGGGGCTTTAGGGATTTCCTTTATAATAATGGATTTACAGAGATTCATACGCCAAAGCTTGGTGCAAAATCAGCCGAGGGAGGAGCCAACCTCTTCAAGCTTGAATATTTCCACAGACCGGCTATATTACAGCAGAGCCCGCAGTTTTACAAGCAGATGATGGTAGGTGTCTTTGACAGGGTATTTGAGACTGCACCTGTTTTCAGAGCAGAAAAGCACAATACAAAGAGACATCTGAATGAGTATACATCACTCGATTTCGAGATGGGCTACATTGACGGCTTCGAGGATATCATGGAGATGGAGACCGGCTTTTTGCAGTACACCATGGAGCTTTTAAAGACCTCATACGCCAAGGAGCTTGAGCTTTTAAAGATTAAGCTGCCTGATGTGGCAAGCATACCAAGAGTCAGATTTGACGAGGCAAAGCAGCGTGTCGCAGAAAAATATAACAGACAGTTCAGAAACCCATTCGACTTAGAGCCGGAGGAGGAGGTACTTATCGGACAGTACTTCAAGGAAGAGTATGGCAGTGATTTTGTATTTGTCACACATTATCCTTCAAAGAAGAGACCGTTTTATGCCATGGATGATCCGGCAGACGAGACATACACCTTAAGCTTTGACCTGCTTTTCAGAGGTCTTGAAATCACAACAGGCGGCCAGCGAATCCATGACTACAACAAGCTTATGGAAAAAATCGCAAAGCGTGGCATGGAGACAGAGGGTATGGAGAGCTATCTTTTAGCCTTTAAGCACGGCATGCCGCCACATGGAGGTCTTGGAATAGGACTTGAGAGACTTACAATGCAGCTTATCGGAGAGGACAATGTGCGTGAGGCAACACTGTTTCCTCGTGATCTCAGCAGATTGGAGCCATAGAATTTAGCTTCTAGGGTTGTGGCGGGTGCGCTGTAAGGCCTTGAGGTGGCATGTGTGTATATATTTTGTTCAGAAAATTTTTAAGCTTGTTCCGACATTTCCTGCGGATAGGTTATTGTCAGGATGTATGCTGAGAGGTATTACAGGCTGTGAGCGTCGGAACTGTTAAAAATTTGTCTTCGCAATATATATGCACCC
>ENA-OQKW01000254-OQKW01000254.1-human-gut-metagenome-genome-assembly--contig:-NODE-254-length-14449-cov-3.315319_pt1 | contig 14449 bp, 11 predicted proteins | sample MGYA00242657_ERZ504815 | MGnify/ENA primary metagenome ERZ504815 (study PRJEB26092, sample SAMD00036404) | human gut metagenome | host: Homo sapiens | study: EMG produced TPA metagenomics assembly of... | reverse complement strand
AACTCTGCATACCAGTCCTCACCAAACTTACGGATAAGCGGTTCTTTCAGGAACTTGTACACGGGCAGATTTTCCTTTTGTCCCAACAACATAGCGGCTTTGCAGACATCCCAACGATGATAGTTCACTGCCTTATAGAGTCCGTAGTTCCCCACCCTTATCGGATAGAGATGACAGGATATGGGTTTGTAGAAGTTGGTCCTACCCTCACGGTAAGCCTTTTCGATGGCGCAATAGCAACAGCCTTTATCATCATAGCAGGTAAAGACGCAATCCTTGTTGTTCACAATAGAAGTCACCAGGTCACCTTCACAATCGGTATAGACCACACCTTGCTCCTCTATCACGGTGCGGGCTTCGGGAGAAAGCTCATCCCAAATCAGCGGAAGCACCTCTTCCAGTTTCTCCACCTCGTCCAGCTCTACGGGAGCACCGGCATCGCCCTCAATGCAGCAAATCCCCTGGCAGGCACCCAAGTCACACAAGAACTTCTCGCGCAAGACATCGAAAGAAACCACAACATCACCAATCTGTATCATAATCATTCTATTAAAAAAAGACGCGGATTATCCGGATTGCACAGACTCAACTTTAAGAGCATCCGTGGAATCCGTATAATCCGCGTCTAAATATTGTTACGGCCTTGACGCCTTACTTAATCAAATCCTTACCAGTCATTTCGGCCGGCTGTTCCATACCCAAGATATGCAGGATAGAAGGAGCTACGTCAGCCAATACACCGTTCTCAACCTTGGCGTCCTTGTTTGCAGTAACGTAAACGAAAGGAACGGGGTTCAGAGAGTGGGCAGTATTCGGAGTACCATCCTCATTCAGAGCGTGGTCGGCATTACCGTGGTCGGCGATGATGATTACTTCATAATCGTTTGCCTTGGCAGCTTCAACAGTATCTTTCACACATTCGTCGATGGCTTTCACTGCCTTCTCAATAGCTTCGTAGATACCGGTATGTCCCACCATATCACCATTGGCGTAGTTCACCACGATGAAATCGAACTTCTGGGTCTTGATAGCTTCTACCAATTTATCCTTCACTTCATAAGCACTCATCTCAGGCTTCAAGTCGTAAGTAGCTACTTTCGGAGATGGAACCAAGATACGCTCTTCGGCATCATACGGAGTTTCACGACCACCATTGAAGAAGAAAGTCACGTGAGCATACTTTTCCGTTTCTGCAATGTGTAACTGAGTCTTACCGTTAGCAGCCAGATATTCACCCAACGTATTTTGAACATTTTCCTTGTCGAACAGAATATGAACACCCTTGAAAGACGCATCATACGGAGTCATGCAATAAAACTGCAAGCCCGGAATAGTATGCATACCTTGTTCCGGCATATCCTGTTGAGTCAGCACAACAGTCAATTCCTTGGCACGGTCGTTACGGTAGTTGAAGAAGATAACCACATCACCTTCTTTGATGGTACCGTCTACGGTAGAATTATTGATCGGTTTGATGAATTCATCTGTAACACCTTCATCGTATGATTCCTGCATAGCCTGAACCATATCGGTGGCTTGCTTTCCTTTACCTTCAACCAACAGGTCGTATGCTTCTTTCACACGTTCCCAACGCTTGTCACGATCCATAGCATAGAAGCGACCAACGATAGAAGCGATTTTACCGGCTGATTTTTCACAGTGCGCAGTCAGTTGTTCGATAAAGCCTTTACCACTCTTCGGGTCTGTGTCACGACCATCCATAAAGCAGTGGATAAATGTATTTTCAATGCCATATTCTTTAGAGATATCGCAAAGTTTGAACAAATGATCGAATGAACTGTGTACACCACCGTTTGAAGTCAATCCCATAAAGTGGATGTTCTTGCCATTTTCCTTTGCGTAAGAGAAAGCGGAAACAATCTCGGGATTCTTCATTATGCTGTTGTCGGCACATGCACGGTTAATCTTTACCAAATCCTGATAAACGATACGTCCTGCACCGATATTCAAGTGTCCTACTTCGGAGTTACCCATCTGTCCGTCGGGCAAACCAACGTTCTCACCGCTAGCCTGCAATTCAGAGTGCGGATAGTTTGCCAACAGAGAATCCCAGTAAGGAGTGGGAGTGTTAAAGATTACATCGTCTTTACCTTGATCGCCGATACCCCAACCATCAAGAATCATTAAAAGGGCTTTTTTACTCATAATCTTATTTTGTTTAAAGTTTATCCTTGCTTTTTCCGGGTGCAAAGGTACAAAAAAGCCCTGTCAATGAATAATGTTTCACCTATTTTTTATAGAGGAAGTTCGATGACAAAATGCAGTCCGTCTTTAAATTCCATATCCCGAGTCAATTTTGCATTCATACGCCCGGCAATCATTTCACAAACCAGCAAAACAATATCCGGCGCACCGGCAAGACACGACTCCCCCCCCTTTGTTCTGTAATGCGGTTAATATACTTCGGCAAATACTCTAATTATATTATTTGATTAGTACGTACTACACATTCTTCCGGAAATCGATATAGAAGCTTCGATTCTTGTGTTATAAAACATACCTTTTCATCTTGCTGTTTATGAATAAATTGCATTCCTTTGCATCGGGACAGTTCAGCACAGTTTGCATTGTCCGCGTAAAACCTTAAACAGTTCATGAAAGTTACCTTTGGACAGCAGACCACTAAAGTGAAACAACTGGCTGATTTACTCAGTCAGGAGATTTCCATGGGCAAATATAAATCGGACTGCACATTACCGTCCATCAACAAACTGAGCCGTGAGTATCAAGTGTCGCGGGATACGGTGTTCAAAGCATTCATTGATTTAAAAGACCGGGGAATAATAGACTCTACTCCGGGAAAAGGTTACTACGTTACCAACAAGCTTACAAACATTCTGCTTCTGCTGGACGAATATTCTCCCTTTAAATACTCGTTATATAATAGTTTTATCAAAAAACTATCCATCAACTACAAAGTAGATTTATTGTTTCATCAATATAATGAACGACTTTTCAATACCATCTTACGTGAATCAATAGGCAGATACAATAAATACATTGTGATGAACTTCGACAATGAGAAACTATCCCCCCCATCTTTACAAAATAGATTCGTCTAAGTTGCTGCTGTTGGATTTCGGGAAAGTTCGATAAAAAGGATTATTCATACGTATGTCAGGATTTTGACGATTCCTTTTATCATGCATTGGCCGCATTGAAAGAACATCTGAGAAAATATCAGAGACTAGTACTTTATTTCCCGAAGACATCAAACACCCCCGTACGCAGTTGTCAGTATTTCAATTGTTTCTGTCAGGATTATCACATTGATTCAGCCATTGTGGAAAATACAGACCGGATACAAGTCCGCAAAGGAGAAGTGTACATTGCAATCCGTCAGATAGAGGTAGTCAATATAATCAAGCAAAGCCGGACGACCGGGCTGAAATGCGGAGAAGATTTCGGACTGATAGCCTACAATGACACTCCTGCCTACGAGGTAATAGACCAAGGGATCACCGTACTAAGTATCAACTGGGAAGAGCTGGGGAGGAAAGCCGCAGAATTTGTGCTAACCGGACAGGAAATAAGAACTTATCTTCCTACCGAAGTCCATTTAAGAAAGTCCATTTAAGAAATTCAATTTAACAACTAAAACCTATGTATATCATGAAAAAGTATCCTAAAATCGGGATTCGTCCCACTATCGACGGCCGCCAGGGTGGTGTCCGCGAAAGCCTTGAAGACAAAACTATGAACCTGGCAAAAGCTGTTGCCGAACTGATTTCATCTAACTTGAAAAACGGTGACGGAAGCCCCGTGGAATGTGTAATAGCAGACAGCACCATCGGTCGTGTAGCCGAAAGCGCCGCTTGTGCCGAGAAATTCGAACGCGAAGGAGTAGGTGCCACCATTACCGTAACCAGTTGCTGGTGCTATGGCTCCGAAACAATGGATATGCACCCGCACTGGCCGAAAGCAGTCTGGGGATTCAACGGTACAGAACGTCCGGGAGCCGTTTATCTGGCTGCCGTATTAGCCGGACACGCACAGAAAGGGCTGCCTGCATTCGGTATTTACGGACACGATGTACAAGATTTGGATGACAACACGATTCCGGCCGATGTAGCAGAAAAACTATTGCGTTTCGCCCGTGCCGCCATGGCTGTAGCCAATATGCGCGGAAAAAGCTATCTTTCTTTCGGTAGTGTCTGCATGGGTATCGCCGGCTCTATTGTCGATCCTGACTTTTTCCAGGAATATCTGGGAATACGTAATGAAAGCGTGGACGAAACTGAGATCCTGCGCCGTATGGAAGAAGGAATCTATGACCATGAAGAATATGCCAAGGCAATGGCCTGGACTGAAAAATATTGCAAGCCCAACGAAGGGGAAGACTTTAAGAACCGTCCCGAAAAGCGCAAAACCCGTGAAGAGAAGGATGCCGACTGGGAATTTATTGTAAAAATGACTATCATCATGCGTGACTTGATGGTCGGCAACCCGAAATTGCTTGAAATGGGATTCAAAGAAGAAGCTATCGGCCATAATGCCATCGCAGCCGGCTTCCAGGGGCAACGCCAATGGACTGACTGGAAACCAAACGGTGACTTCAGTGAAGCACTGCTCAACACCACTTTCGACTGGAACGGCATTCGCGAAGCATACGTTCTGGCTACCGAAAATGATGCTTGCAATGGTGTTGCCATGTTATTCGGTCACCTGCTGAGTGGCTGTGGACAGATGTTCTCCGACATCCGTACTTACTGGAGTCCCGAAGCGGTAAAACGTGTCACCGGCAAAGAACTTACCGGAATGGCTAAAACGGTATCATCCATCTTATCAACTCTGGTGCAACCACTCTGGACGCTACCGGTGAGAGCCATAATGAAGCGGGAGAGCCCTGCATGAAGCCCAACTGGGAAATGACTGAAGCCGATGTCGAAGCTTGTCTGAAAGCTACAACCTGGTATCCGGCAGATCGCGACTATTTCCGTGGAGGCGGTTTCTCTTCCAATTTCTTGTCTAAAGGCGGTATGCCTGTCACCATGATGCGTCTTAATCTGGTAAAAGGCTTAGGTCCAGTATTGCAACTGGCAGAAGGCTGGACAGTAGATATTGATCCGGAAATCCATCAGGTACTGAACATGCGTACAGACCCCACATGGCCTACTACTTGGTTTGTACCCCGCCTATGCGACAAACCTGCATTCCGTGATGTCTATTCGGTAATGAACAACTGGGGAGCCAACCACGGCGCCATCAGCTATGGACACATCGGACAGGATTTAATAACTCTGGCATCTATGCTACGTATTCCTGTTTGTATGCATAATGTAGAAGACGACAAGATTTTCCGCCCGGCATCATGGAATGCCTTCGGTATGGATAAGGAAGGTTCCGACTACAGAGCTTGCTCAACTTACGGACCTATTTATAAATAGTTAATAAATTGAGAATTGAAAATTAAAAATTGAGAAAGGGTTATATGCCTATCCTTTTTGTTTTCAATTCTCATTTCTTAATTTTTAATTCTCAATCTTTAATTTAAGAAATGAAAGATACAGATCAACCCATCCTGCACAAAGATGGAGTCAGTTACGTACTACCGTTTATATTAGTCACCTGCTGCTTCGCCCTCTGGGGATTCGCCAATGATATCACCAATCCGATGGTAAAAGCATTCTCTAAAATCTTCCGGATGAGTGTCACCGATGGCGCATTGGTGCAAGTTGCCTTCTATGGCGGATATTTCGCCATGGCTTTTCCGGCAGCTATGTTTATCCGTAAATACTCTTATAAAGCCGGTATCCTGCTGGGATTGGGACTTTATGCCGTAGGAGCCTTATTATTCTTTCCCGCTAAAATGACAGGCAGCTACTATCCGTTCTTATTAGCTTATTTTATTCTGACCTGCGGACTCTCCTTCCTCGAAACCAGTTCCAACCCTTACATCTTGTCCATGGGAACAGAAGCTACCGCTACCCGACGTCTCAATCTGGCACAATCGTTTAACCCTATGGGCTCTTTACTGGGAATGTATGTAGCCATGAACTTTATCCAGGCGAAACTAAATCCGATGGATACGGCAGAACGAGCCCAACTAAACCCGGCAGAATTTGCAATGGTAAGAGATGCGGACCTGTCCGTACTGATCGCTCCTTATCTCACTATCGGAATAGTCATATTAGTTATGCTTCTAGTGATACGTTTTACCCAAATGCCCAAAAATGGTGACCAGTCTCACAGTATCAATTTCGGTCCCACACTGAAGCGTATCTTCTCCATCCATCATTACCGCGAAGGAGTGATGGCACAATTCTTCTATGTAGGTGCGCAGATTATGTGTTGGACCTTCATCATCCAATACGGCACACGCCTGTTCATGTCACAAGGTATGGAGGAAAAAGCTGCTGAAGTACTATCACAAGAATATAATATCATTGCGATGGTTATTTTCTGTATCAGCCGTTTTATCTGTACCTTCATCTTGCGCTACCTCAATCCAGGTAAATTATTGGCCATACTTGCCATTGCGGGTTGCTGCTTCACCGCCGGAGTCATCTTCTTCCAGGATATCTGGGGTATGTACTGCCTGGTAGCTGTTTCAGCCTGTATGTCATTAATGTTCCCCACGATCTATGGCATAGCGCTTACCGGATTGGGAGATGATGCAAAGTTTGGAGCAGCCGGCCTGATTATGGCTATTTTAGGAGGTTCCGTACTTCCTCCTTTACAAGCAAGTATTATTGATATGAATACCATTTGGAATATGCCAGCCGTAAATGTTTCATTTATCCTGCCATTTATCTGTTTTGTGGTAATCACTATTTATGGACATCGCTCTTATCAACGGGGAAAATATTGATATGCTGAATAAGACCATTGTAAAAAAAGTGAAACGAAGAATCTGTTACTACTCATATGAATCAAACAGATTCCTTCGCTTTATTTTCAACCAAGTAGAATGAAATGTAAAGAAGTTATCCCATCCTCCTATATATTCTTCAAATTAGAAAGGAATCTCTAATTGGGGATCTGTTCCCAAACAAATTTAAAAGTCAATCCGATGATATGGCGTTGTTCCATGTTCACGGATAGCCGCACGATGCTTTTTAGTAGGATAACCTTTATTACTATTCCAATCATAAAAAGGATATTCTTTATGCAGTTCATTCATATAATCATCACGATAGGTTTTCGCCAGAATAGATGCAGCGGCAATAGAAAGATATTTTCCATCTCCTTTTACCACAGTAGTATGCGGCAAATCCTGATACTTTTTAAAACGATTCCCATCAATCAACAAATGTTGGGGACGAATTTTCAATTGATCCACAGCACGATGCATTGCCAGAAAAGACGCATTAAGGATATTTATCTCGTCTATCTCTTCAGGAGTCACTACACCTACAGCCCATGCCAATGCTTCTCTTTCCACAATCTCTCGCAGCGCATAACGCTGATGCTCCGTCAGTTGCTTGGAATCATTCAGCAATTCATTCTTAAAATCTACAGGTAAAATAACAGCTGCTGCATATACAGATCCTGCCAGACATCCCCTGCCCGCCTCATCACAACCGGCCTCTATCAGATCTTTATTCAAATAAGGTAATAACATAGCTCATCTTTATTGTTGCTTGCAAAGATATTCTTTTAAAAGAGAAACAAGAGTGTCTTTTTACAAAGAAAATCACTATTTTTGCAAAAATACGCTTGATTATGAAAAACAACCTACTTGTATATATTCTCCTTTGCCTGCTGAATCTCTCATGGGCTAATGCCCGTAATAAACAACAAGAAGCCGAGGCACTGATTAAAAAGTCGGTTGAAGCCTTATACAATAATCCGAAGCAGGCCAGTTACTATGCTGCCAAGGTAATTGAATTGTTTCCTGAAGAAAGGCAAAATGATCAAAAAGCCGAAGCAATGTTCTATTACAGTCAGGCAGAAAAGCTATTAGGCAATTTTGATGTGAGCATCAAAAATCTATATGACGCATTGGAGTATGCAACTCCTGCCAATAAAGAGCTGAATGGACAAATTTACGCACTGATAGGAGCACTCTATTGTAAACTGACCGACTATAACAAAGCGATCGAAATGAATGAGAAAGCCATCTCAATCTTTAAATCCATCGGAGATTCCATTTCTATCGCACTATGCTACAATGATCGTGGCATCATCCATTATTCCATGAATGAGTTCAACACAGCTGAACAATTCCTCAAACAAGCCCTTATAATAAACCGCAGTCAGAAAAATTTAAGAGGGATATCCGCCAATTTGAATAATCTATGTTTATATGAGGGTGATTTTAATGAAAAGCTAAGTTTAATTAATGAGGCCATTATCATCAACAAGAACTTGAATTCTCAATGGTCATTAGGGGAAAACTATAACAATATGGGAAAACAATACTTCTATGCAAAACAATATAACAATGCCTTGATGGCTTTACAAAGAGCATACGAGGTCGCTTCTTCCATCAGTGCCAAAGAACTGATTTGTGATAATTACGAATATTTATCTTGGGTATACGATGCCCTTGGAGACCATAAAAACTCTTATAAATGCCTGATACAACTATATACCCTTAGCAAAGAATTGCAAAGTGGAAGTAAATTACGCATCGTAGAACAGGAAATTTCCCATAAACAATATCAAAACCAACAAAGGAAAGCAGAACTAAGAGAGCAAGCTTATGAAATAGAACTACTGAAACGGAACCTGTTTGTACTAGTAATCATATTCATCTCATTGATAGTACTCAGTATATTTCTATACCAATGGTATAAACGCAAAAAGAATATGCAGTTAATGGTTACCCGCTATAATCTGGAGCAATCGGAACATGAATTGGCAGAACTTAAAGTACGACAGCAAGAACTCGAATTAAAATCTGTACAAAGCGCATTATACAACAGTCGTCAGGAAGCTACCAGTTTTGCTGTATTCCTGCATAGCCGCAATGAAATGCTGGAGAAAATCAGAGAAATGATAAAGCAAGGATATAAGATGGACCAACAGGCATTGATTCCTCATCTGAAGAAAGTCAATGCCTTCATCAGCCAATATCAGAATGGAGATAAGACGAACAGCACCTTGCTGATGAATGTTGAAGAAAAGAACCAGGAGTTCCTTCAACGGCTATCCGAACGGCATCCCAATTTAACACAAGGAGAAAGATATCTAGCTACTTTATTACGGGTAAATCTATCTACCAAAGAAATCTCGATGCTCACAGGAAATGTTCCCAAAACAATCAACATGAATCGATATCGTTTACGTAAATCTCTAAACTTATCTTCGGAGGATGACTTGACAGACTATCTACAAAATATTTAAAGAACCTATATTTTTACAGTTTTTATCAAACAGCATTTTGTAGATATTATTTCTTTATATAGATCACTATATATCAATATATTACATTTATATTTGTAGATTAAAAAAAGAGTTTTTTTATTCATTGTAGTTCATTTGTAGGGTATAATAATTAGGAATTTGCACATACAACCTATTACTTAGCGATGTGAAAAACAATTATTAACCTTAAAATTTATTCACATGAGTAAAAAGAATTATTTCAAGGAAAGAATCATGCTATTGATTCTACTCTTTGCTTTTATGACTCCCTTCGGTACATTAGCACAGACGATTCAGCTGACTGGTCTGGTTACCGATGCTGCCAACGAACCTATTATTGGTGCCAGTGTAGTAGAGAAAGGTACAACCAACGGGGTCATCACAGACTTTGACGGTAACTTTGCATTAAGCGTATCCCCCAAAGCCACTATTATTATTTCTTATGTGGGCTATGCAACACAAGAAGTCCCTGTAAACGGAAAGACCAACATCCGGGTGACTTTGAAAGAAGATACTGAGATGCTGGATGAAGTTGTAGTGGTGGGCTATGGAACCATGAAGAAAAGTGATATGACCGGTGCTATTTCCTCAGTAGATGTAGACGATTTGGTAAAGCGCACCACAACCAACCCTGCAGAAGCATTGCAAGGTAAGATTGCAGGTGTAAACATTATGAAGGCTGGTGGCAATGCCGGTGCAGGTGTGCAGGTTAAAATCCGTGGTGTCAAAACGTTTGGTGACAACCAACCTCTTTATATCATTGATGGTTTTCCCGGTGATATTGAAAATGTGAATCCGCAAGATATTCAGTCAATGGAAGTACTGAAAGATGGTGCAGCCGCTGCCATCTATGGTTCGGTTGCTGCAAATGGTGTCATTATCGTAACTACCAAAAACGGTAAAAAGGGTGACATGAAAATTGATTTCAGCACTTATGTAAGCTTTACAAGCGTAGCCAAAAAGCTGGAACTGCTAAATGCCGAAGAATACAAAAGTGTTCATAAACAAATGTATCAGAACTACATGAACCAGTATCCAGATGATACAGAGGTTACTATGCCCGCATTTGTAAATAAAAACACAGGAATAGATACAGACTGGCAGGATGCCATGCTAAGAGGTGGTGTTTCACAAAACTATATGTTCAGTATCCGTGGCGGTTCTGAAAATGCTCAATATTCACTTTCATATAACCATGCTGACGAAAAAGGTATTTTCTTAGGTAACAATTACCGTCAAGATAATGCACGTTTGAAACTCCACATGAGCAAATATATATTTGATATTGATGCTAACATCGCTTTCAAATTTACGGATAGCAAACAACCCGAATATTCCATTAAAGAAATGTACATGATTTCTCCGCTTGTTCCTATCTATGATGATACAAGAGAGTATGGCTTCGGCTTAAGTGACTTTGACGATCTGCCCAGTAACCGTAATGTTATGGCTGACCAGCATTATGAAAAAATCTACCGACAAAAAATATCATACCACAGCCAATGTTGCCTTGACCATGAACTTCACCCCATGGCTGAATTTCAAGACAAGCTATGCATACAGAGGTGAGCACCAACGTCAGACTTATCATACTCCGGCCTATGTTGCCGACCCAAAAGCCAAACGTGACTATCCTTATCATAGCGAAACCACAGGATACTGGGAGGAACATGTATGGGAAAATGTATTAAGTTTTAATAAGACATTTGGAAAACACAACGTCAATGCAATGGCAGGTACTTCCATGACTGCCCGCAAATATACATGGAATTCTGTTGGGGTAGAAGGTAAAACCACTGTTTATAAAGTAGAAGACGGAAAATTGGTAACCAGTGAAATTCCGGGCGGATTTCTTGATCCATCTTTCTCAACTGTAGGTGCAGGAGCAGGTGGCACATTTGATGGTAGCGGAACAAAATGGAAATATAACCGCGCCTCTTTCTTCGGCCGACTGAACTATAATTATAATGACCGCTACCTGGTACAGGCAACTGTACGTTATGACGGTTCATCCAAGTTTGGTAAAGACAACCGTTGGGGTTGCTTCCCATCAGTGGCATTAGGCTGGAGAATCAGTCAGGAAGAATTCTTCCCGAAAGACATTGCATTGAATAATTTGAAGTTCCGTGTCAGTTGGGGACGTTTGGGTAATGAAAATGCTTTGGGATATTATGACTTCCTTGCGCTGATTAGTACATACAATGAAATGTATCAAGGATACGTGAAAGGCAACGGTGACAACGCATGGGCAGGAAGCATCGCTCGCGGATTGGAAAACCGTTCTTTGAAATGGGAAACAACGGATACCAAAAATATTGGTTTCGATTTCGGCTTCTTTAACAGCAAATTAACCGGTACATTAAACTACTACTATAACCAAACAGAAGATCTGTTGATAACAAAAGTTCTACCTCCTTCAGCAGGTATGACTAACCCCACCCTGAATGTCGGAAAGATACGCAATACCGGTTTCGAACTTGAATTAAACTGGGGAGATGCTATAAAAGACTTTGATTACAATATCGGTTTCAATATGAGCACCACCAAAATAAAGTGGTTGAATTGTCAGATGCAGACCAAGTTCTTCAGGGTGAAGGATTGAAATATGGAACGGAGCATTTCCCGACAGAAACCAGAGTGGGCAAACCTATCGGTGCATTCTATCTTTATAGAACAGACGGTATCTTCCAAAGTATGGATGAAGTAAATGCCCATGTAAACAAGGATGGACAATTATTACAGCCTAATGCCCAACCGGGTGATATCCGTTTTAAAGATTTAGATGGTAATGGAAGCATAGACGCCGGTGACAAAGAATACTGTGGCTCAGGTATCCCGACATTGGAAGCGAACTTAAATCTGTCATTCGGCTATAAAGGATTTGACCTTTCAATCGTACTTGGCAGCGCATGGAACTTCAAATTGTATAACGGAAACAAATATTTCTATGAAGGTATGAACTCTAAATCAAATATGCTGAAGTCTACATTGAATGCATGGACTCCTGACAATAGAAATACGGATGTTCCCCGCGCAGTATATCAAGATCCGAACGGCAACATGAAAGAATCAGACAGATTCCTTGAAAACGGTGATTTTGTCCGTCTGCGTCAGGCACAGTTAGGTTATACTTTACCCAAATCACTCATGCAGAAATTCTATATTGAGAAACTGCGTTTCTATGTAAGTGGTGAAAACTTGTTCACTATCACAGGCTATGATGGTATAGATCCTGAATTCTCTCGTGCCAGTGTGTTGAATACCGGTGTTGATAAATTGATTTATCCGTTTACCCGTTCATTCACCGTTGGAGCTCAACTTACATTCTAATCCTTTAAAGTAATAAGAAAATGAAGAAACTATTATACATAGCAAGTATCTGCATTGCAAGTTTATTTAGCGCTTGTGACGATTATCTCACGGTAGAATCTCCTGACCAGTTGACATCAAGCAGTTTTTGGCGTAACCAGTCTGATGCTGAAGCCGGACTTGCCGCCGCATACTCCCAACTTTACCTGATGACTTATTCGGGTGACATGTGGTCTTTCCCGGAAATCAAATGGCCGGTGGAAGCCTATCGTGAAGATATTATCCAATTAGGAAGCGATGCTCTGAATTACCCGAACTGGGTGGAATTAGGCAACTATACCTACACCAATGGTAACTCTCAGTTCAGTTATTACTGGCAATGCTACTATAAAGGCATCAGTTTTGCTAATCAGGTAATTGAAAAAACCGCAGAAATACCCGATGAGAATATAGACGCAGCAACACGCGAACAATTGGTCAATGAAGGCTACTTTATCCGCGCTTATTACCACATGCAACTTTTATTGAACTGGAAAGAAATCATAGTTCGTGATAAATATATCACTGACCCGGCTGAATTAAGCAAGCCCCTTTCTTCCCGTGAGGATGCATGGAATTTCATCATTGAAGACTTGAAACGTGCAACCAGTCTGCCTGCAACACGTGACGCTGATAATGTAGGCCGTGCCACAAGCGGTTCTGCTTATGCATATCTTGGTTTCGCCTATCTGACACGCGCCTATGAAGAGGCAACCAACAAAGACTCTTATCTGGCCAGTGCTATAGAAGCATTCAACCAAGTAAAAGGATATGAACTGGTTAATAATTTCAGCACTATGTTCAGCGGGGATAATAAGAACAGTAAAGAATCGATTTTTGAAATTCAATTCTCTATGAGTTCTGCAAACGGAGCTACTTATCGTACTCAGTTCCATCGATGGATCGGTGTTTCCGAACTTGGGGGATGGGATGAGATTCTTCCCAGTCAAACATTGATTAGTGAATTCAAAAAAGAAGGGGAAACGGCTACTACAGGACGTTATGACTCGCGTATGTATGCAACATTATTTTTTAATTGTGACTATTATAACGATGGTAACGGACGTGTCTATGGCTACGACTATAATGACTGGTTCGACAACAAAGAACGCGTAGCCTTCCGTAAATTCATGCCCTCGACCTATGAAGGTTTAAACCAAAACTATTCTGCAATCAATGTTCCTTTGATGCGTTATGCCAACGTACTGTTAATGAAAGCCGAAGCATTGAATGAACAGGGACATCCCGAACAAGCTATTCCTTTAATCAATGAAGTAAGAAGCGTTCACGGGGATATGCCACCCATGACAGGTACTTCTCAAGAAGCAGTCCGCGCGCAAATTGAACACGAGCGCATGATTGAATTCCCTCTTGAGAACTATCGTTGGTATGATCTCCGCCGTTGGGGCAAACTGTCCTCAGCCCTGCAAGCTGCCGGAAGAACAGGCTTCAATGAAGACAAAAATTCATTCTACCCCACTCCTCTTACAGAGCTGAATGCTAATGATGACCTTAAAATAAGTATTTTCTTTTTTGGTTAGATATAATTAGGCAACAAGGCGGTTTTCGCTACAGTGATACCGCCTTGTAATCTAAAAATGAAGTATCTTTGCCTATAAATAAAACGACATAGATATGTTTACAATTATTGGATTAATGCTCACGGGGATGCTCCTCGGCTTCCTGCTTCGCAAGCAGAAGCTTTCAGGAATACACAAAGTCATCACCGTTCTTATTTGGTTGCTACTCTTTTTATTGGGTATAGATG
>ENA-OQKW01000252-OQKW01000252.1-human-gut-metagenome-genome-assembly--contig:-NODE-252-length-14492-cov-2.940202_pt1 | contig 14492 bp, 10 predicted proteins | sample MGYA00242657_ERZ504815 | MGnify/ENA primary metagenome ERZ504815 (study PRJEB26092, sample SAMD00036404) | human gut metagenome | host: Homo sapiens | study: EMG produced TPA metagenomics assembly of... | reverse complement strand
AGTATCACCGACCGGAACGGAACGATTCTGGCAACGAGTGAGAAGGTTTACAACGTTATTCTCGACTGTAAACTTGCCAATACGACGGTAAAAGATGAAGAAAAGAACGATACCCATCCGTACGTCGATCCGACCGTAGCAGCACTGGTTGAATACTTCGGACTCGACGAGACGGATATCCGGGATCGTCTGACCGGCGAAACGACAAAAGAAAGCCAGTACCAGGTTCTCGCCAGAGAGGTCTCGATGGACGCGAAAAAAGCGTTTGAGGCCTATGTGGACGAGTACGCGGACAAAAAGAACAAGGAGCTCGATGAGAACGAGCAGGCGGAAAAAGCATACCGTGCCAACATCCGCGGCGTCTGGTTCGAGGAATCCTACCACAGAACGTATCCGTTAAATTCACTTGCCTGCGATCTGATCGGCTTTACGTATTCAGGAGACACGGCAGACTGGGGAATCGAAGGGTATTATTCCAGTATCTTAAATGGCGTGAATGGCCGCCAGTTCGGCTATTACAACGAAGATGCGGATATGGAACAGACGATCATCGAGGCGCAGCCGGGCAAAAACGTGGTTACGACGATTGATGTAAATATTCAGAAGATCATCCGCACGGCGATCGAGAATTACAATGAGCGGATTCATGTCCAGAACGGCGCGGACGAATCGGACACTGAGACGAACCGTCAGACAAAAGCGGCAAAGAATATCGGCGTTGTCGTGATGGATCCGAACAATGGAGAGATTCTTGGTATGGATTCTTCCGACTGGTATGACCTGAACAATCCAAGAGATCTGACACCGTTCTATTCGCAGGAAGAAATTGATGCGATGAACGATAACGAGACAATGGAGGCTTTGAGTGCCATCTGGAAAAACTACTGTATTTCCGATGCATATGAGCCAGGTTCCACGGCAAAACCGATGAACGTGGCGGCGGCATATTCCCTCGATGTAATCGATGATAATACCCTGTTTGACTGTGAGGGGTTTGAGACGATTGCAGGGCAGATGATCCGCTGCGGAGCTTATCCGGGAACACATGGCGTACAGACACCGGCCGATGTACTGAAAAACTCCTGCAACGCTGGTATGATGCAGATCGGACAGAAGATGGGAGCAGCGGAATTTCTCCGCTATCAGGATATTTTCGGTTTCGGCAGTCTGACAGGAATTGACCTGCCGGGTGAGGCGTACGGCCTGGTTCACACGGAGGATACTATGGGACCGACCGAGCTTGCAACGAGTACATTCGGACAGGGCTATACCGTGACGATGGTACAGCAGGCAGCTGCGTTTTCCTCTCTGATCAACGGAGGCAATTATTACCAGCCGCATGTGATGAAGACGATCACGGACAGCACAGGAGCTGTTGTTGAGAGCAATGAGCCGAATCTGGTGCGTCAGACGGTTTCTGCGGAAATCAGCGATAAAATGAGAAGTTTCCTCCAGGGAGTCGTGACCGATGGAAGCGGCCAGAGTGCAAAGGTTGCCGGTTACACGATGGGAGGAAAAACAGGTACTGCACAGAAGTATCCGCGAGGCAATGGAAAATATCTCGTTTCCTTTATCGGATTTGCACCGGTAGAAAACCCGAAAGCTGTTGTTTACGCGATTGTGGAAGAGCCGGATGTAGAAAATCAGGCGAACAGTGTGCTGGCACAGGAGATCGTAAAAGAGATCTACACAGAACTGCTGCCGTATTTGAACGTATTCCCGGATGATACGGACGGTGTGACGGGCGAAGGCTCCGAGACCGGAACGGATGATCCAAACGTAGCGGCACCGGTACAGGAAGACGATACGGAAAACAGTGCTGAAAACAGCAATATCGAGAACGGCGGTCTGACAAATGCCGAGCTGGATCTCATCAATGAAGAGTAAAAAAACATAAAAAACAAAAGACATAACCCCATAGCAGTTTCCATATAGTGTTATCATAATGGATTCGGCTATGGGGTATTCTATGCGTAAAAACAAAACGTATCACCGGAAAAAGACGGTTCTTCTGTGGGTACTCTGCATGGGAATGATGGTCGGACTTGCCGGGCGGCTGGTGTATCTGTGTGTGTTCCGGTCCGTCTATTATTCCGAGAAGGCGGATGATCTGCACGAGCGGGAGCGCGGGATCAAGGCGGCGCGCGGCCGGATTCTTGATGCAAACGGGGAAGTTCTCGCGGCAAACCGCACGGTCTGTACGATTTCCGTGATCCACAGCCAGATCGAGGAGCCGGAGGCGGTGATTGCGATGCTGGTAAAAGAGCTTGGAATTTCGGAGGAGACGGCGCGGAAACGCGTGGAGAAGCGGTCTTCAATCGAGCGTGTCAAGACGAATGTGGACAAGAAGACGGGTGATACCATCCGGTCGTACGGATACGCGGGGGTAAAAGTGGATGAGGATTTCAAGCGGTATTACCCCAAAGGGAAGCTGGCGTCGCGCGTTATCGGCTTCACCGGAGGCGATAATCAGGGCATCATCGGGCTGGAGGTGGAATATGAGGAAATTTTAAAAGGAATCAACGGAAAAATCCTGACGACAACGGATGCGCGCGGGATTGAGCAGAACGGCATCGGGGAGAGCCGCCAGGAGCCGGTGGCGGGAAGGGACTTAAAGGTCAGCCTGGATGTCAATATCCAGGCGTACTGCCAGCAGGCAGCGGAAAAGGCGATGGCAGAAAAACAGGCGGACAGCGTCTCGATTCTTCTTATGAATCCGCAGAACGGAGAAATCTATGCCTGTGTCAATGTGCCGGAGTTCGACCTCAACGATCCGTTCACGCTGCAGCAGGATACAACGGGACTTTCGGAAAAAGAAATTCAGGATCTGCTGAACCAGATGTGGCGGAATGCCTGCATCAACGATACGTACGAGCCGGGATCTACCTTTAAGATCATCACGATGTCGGCGGGACTTTCGGAGGGTGTTGTGTCGCCGAACGATTCGTTTTTCTGTCCCGGCTACAAAATCGTGGAGGACCGCCGGATCCACTGCCACAAGCGGACGGGACACGGAGCCGAAAACTTCGTGCAGGGCGCGCAGAACTCGTGCAACCCGGTGTTCATTGAAGTGGGGCTGCGGCTCGGTGTGGAAAAGTTCTGTGATTACTTCCGGAATTTCGGTCTGATGGAAAAGACAGGGATCGATCTGCCGGGCGAGGCATCGACGATTATGCACAAGGAGGAAAACATCGGAGAGGTTGAGCTTGCGACGATGGCATTCGGCCAGTCCTTCCAGATCACGCCGATCCGCCTGGCGGCGACGGTCTCTGCGCTCGTCAACGGTGGAAAAATGGTGACGCCGCATGTCGCAACGGATGTGCTTGATGAAGAAGGAAATGTCGTAAAGCATCTGAAATTTCCGGAAAAAGAAGGGGTTCTTTCGGAAGAAACTTCCAGGACGGTGCGCGAAATTCTGGAAAGCGTCGTTTCAGAAGGGTCTGGAAAGAATGCGTACCTCGAGGGATATTCCATCGGCGGAAAGACGGCAACCTCGCAGACACTTCCGCGGAGCGCCAACCGCTATATTTCCTCATTCCTCGGCTTCACCCCGGTGGAGCATCCGACGGTGCTGGGGCTTTGCATTATCCGCAATCCGCAGGGCGTCTACTACGGCGGAACGATCTGCGCGCCGGTGATCCGCGATATCTTTTCCAATGTACTTCCGTATCTCGGTATTGGACACAATTCTTAGGAAACCTGAGAATTGTGTCCTTCGCAGCCCTCATTTAAAGTTTTGCTTCGCAAAAGGAGGGCTGCTCACACCTGAATCACTTTCTTACGCAGCGAAACAGCAAGTGTTTCACTGCTGAGCGAACCGTAACTTGGATTATAAAAGAAGGTTGCGAAACAGAACAAAAAGCTATATACTGAATAGGCTGGAGAAAATATTTTGACATGCCTGTTCCGTACACAATCCGTACAAAAAGGAAGAGGTGCGTCTATGAAAAGAGAAATGATCCTGCCGGTTCTTCTTTCCTTTGGCATCAGCCTGGCGCTGGGGCCGGTTCTGATCCCGTTTCTGCGAAAAGTCAAAGCGGGGCAGAAGGAGCGGGAAGAGGGTGTGCCGAGCCACCAGAAAAAAGCGGGAACCCCGACGATGGGCGGCGTGATGTTTCTGGCGGCGTTTACCGCAGTTTCCCTCCTTTTCCGGAAAGAGGGAGCGGAAGTGGTTCCGGTGCTGTTTCTGACGCTTGGTTTTGGCCTGATCGGCTTTCTCGATGACTATCTGAAAGTCGTGCTGCACCGCAGCGACGGGCTGTACCCGAAGCAGAAAATGGCACTGCAGGCAGTGATTACAGCAGTCTTTCTGTGGTATTTGGCGCGTTTTTCCGGAATTTCCCTCCGGATGCGCATTCCGTTCCTTCCAGGCAAAGAGCTGGACGCAGGGATTTTTACGATTCCGTTTCTCGCCTTTGTGATTCTTGGAACGGTCAACGGTGTCAACTTTACCGACGGCCTTGACGGACTGGCGGCGAGTGTGACGATTTTAAATGCTGTTTTCTTTTCCGTGGCATCGATCGGCCTCGGAAACGGTGTTTCCCCGTCTCCGCTTGCGGTTATCGGGAGTCTGCTGGGGTTTCTGGTATTCAATGTATTTCCTGCCCGCGTCTTTATGGGCGATACAGGAAGTCTGGCACTCGGCGGTTTCGTCTCGGGAATGGCGTGTTTCTTACGTCTCCCCTTATTTCTGCCGCTTGTGGGATTCATTTATATGATGGAGATTCTCTCTGTGATCCTGCAGGTGTCATTCTTCAAACTGACGAAGGGAAAACGGATCTTCAAGATGACGCCGATCCATCACCATTTCGAGCTGATGGGCTGGTCGGAGACACAGATTGTGACGGTGTTTGCTACAATCACAGCGATACTATGCCTGATCGCATTGATGGGGCTTTAAAATATGGAGGTAATCAAACATGATTTTCGCAGGAAAAAAAGTACTGGTTTTCGGAACCGGAAAGAGTGGAATTGCAGCGGAGGAGCTGCTGCACAAGAAAGGTGCTTCTGTCGTTCTTTACGATGGAAATGACAAACTCGAAAAAGAAGAAATCTTAAAAAAATTAGAGAGCCGTGACAGCGTGGAAGTTGTCTTAGGCGAGCTCCCGGAGGAGATGCTCGACAGCCTTGATCTTGTCGTTTTAAGCCCGGGCGTTCCGACGGATCTGCCGGTTGTCCTTAAAATGAAAGAAAAAGAGATTCCGGTCATCGGTGAAGTGGAGCTGGCGTATCAGGTAAGCCGCGGAAAAGTGCTTGCGATTACCGGTACTAACGGAAAGACCACCACAACATCGCTGCTCGGCGAGATCATGAAAGCATATCAGCCGGAAGTAAAAGTGGTCGGAAACATCGGAACCCCGTACACATCCGCGGCACTCGACACGACAGATGATACCGTAACGGTTGCCGAGATCAGCAGCTTCCAGCTGGAAACCATCAAAGAGTTCCATCCGGCGGCAAGTGCGATCACAAACATTACCGAGGATCATCTGAACCGCCATCACACGATGGAAGAGTATATCCGCGTGAAAGAGTGTATCACCGAAAATCAGACGATGGATGATCTCTGTGTGCTGAATTATGAGGACGAAATCCTGCGCCCGTTCGGCGAGAAACTGATGGCAGAGAAGAAAGTACAGGTGATGTACTTCTCGAGTCTGCGTGCGTTAAAGGACGGCATCTATTATCAGGACGGCGAAATCCGCATTGCAAAGAACGGCGAGACGGAGCTTCTGACCAGAACCGACGACTTAAAACTGCTCGGCCTACATAATTTTGAAAACGTCATGGTTGCTTCTGCGATGGCACTTCATGCAGGCGTGCCGATGGAAACTGTCCGCAAAGTCATTCAGGAGTTTGCAGGGGTAGAGCACCGCATCGAGTATGTCTGCGAGAAGGACGGCGTGGCATATTACAACGATTCCAAGGGAACGAATCCGGATGCGGCCATCAAAGGCATCCAGGCGATGAACCGCCCGACTCTGCTGATCGGCGGCGGCTACGACAAGCAGTCCACCTACGAAGAGTGGATTCAGGCATTCGATGGAAAGGTACGTTTCCTGGTTTTGATCGGAGATACGAAAGAGAAGATCGCAAAAGCGGCAAGAAACGTCGGATTCAACGACATTATCATGGCAGACAACTTAAAAGAAGCCGTACAGATCTGCCACGACAAGGCAAATGCAGGGGATGCGGTTCTTCTTTCCCCGGCCTGCGCAAGCTGGGATCAGTTTAAGAGCTATGAGCAGCGCGGTGAGCTGTTTAAGGAGTACGTAAGAGCACTGTAAAAACGTCATATCAGGAAACTATCCCGCATAAGCTGAAAAAGAGCGAACGGCGGGTGTGGCGCGGATGCGGAAGGAAAAAGAGAAAAAAAATAGATGGGACGCTGCTGGTGACGGTATGGATTCTGCTTGGCCTTGGCCTTGTGATTCTGTACAGCGCCAGCGCGTATAACGGCCGGGTCAGATTCCATGACCCGGCTTATTATTTCAAGAAGCAGCTCTTTGCAAGTGCGCTCGGTGTGATCGGTATGTATGCGGTTGCAAAAATAGATTACCGGCGGCTGTTTGCACTGGCACCGTGGTTTTATGCGGCTTCCCTTGCGCTCTCGACGGCGGTGCTCTTTTTCGGAAGTGAGTACAACGGCTCGAAGCGGTGGTTAAAGCTTGGCCCCTTATCGTTCCAGCCCTCGGAATTTGCCAAGATGGCGGTGATTCTCTTCCTGCCCTGGGTGATGGAGCACACGAAAGGCCGGCCCGACAGTCTCTGGTTTATGACAAAGGCGGTGCTGTGCACCCTGCCGATTGCAGCGCTTGTCGGAAGCAATAACTTAAGTACGGCGATTATTTTGCTCGGAATCTGTGCATTTCTGATCTTTATTTCACATCCGGGCTACCTGCCGTTTCTCGGAATCGGAGGCGCCGGCATCGGGTTTATTGCCGTTTTTCTGATGATGGAGAGCTACCGCCTCGAACGCCTTGCCATCTGGCGCAACCCGGAGGCGTACGAGAAGGGGTTCCAGACCATTCAGGGACTCTATGCGATCGGCAGCGGGAGAATCTTTGGCTGCGGGCTTGGAAAAGGCCTGCAGAAGCTTGGCTTTGTGCCGGAAGCGCAGAATGATATGATCTTTTCGATTATCTGTGAGGAGGGCGGACTGTTCGGCGCCTGCCTGGTGATCGCCGTGTTTGCGGTGCTGATCTGGCGCTTGATGGTTATTTCGATCCATGCGCGGGATCTTGGCGGAGCACTGATTGCGGGCGGAATTATGGGGCATATTGCGCTTCAGGTGATTCTGAACATCGCGGTTGTGACAAATACGATTCCGAATACCGGCATTACGCTGCCTTTTATCAGTTACGGCGGCACCTCCGTGCTGTTTCTGCTCGGCGAGATGGGGCTTGCCCTGTCGGTCTCGAGGGACACCGATTAAAAAGGCGGAAAAGCGCTGCAGAACGGGAACAAAACGGGAGTGTAATGCATACCGTAAAAAGAGAGGCCGGATGGGAGAGAACAGGTGGGAGTATATCAGATTCTCGGCGGAAGGCGGCTTTGCGGAACGGTAACAGTCCAGGGTTCCAAAAATGCCGTTCTTCCCATGATCGCGGCGGCGGTTCTGACAAAAGAGGAGGTCGTGCTGGAAGGCTGCCCGAAGATTTCCGATGTGGAGGATATGGCGGAGATTGTAAGAAGCCTTGGCGGAACAGTCTGGTGGGAGAGGAATGCGCTCCACCTGAACTGTGAAAAGATCGAAAAAAGCCGTGTGGAGGGAGCGCTTTCGAAGAGACTGCGCGCCTCTCTTTTGTTTCTGGGAAGTCTTCTTGCAAGGACAGGGGAGGCATACCTTGCAGGGGCCGGCGGCTGCCGGATCGGAAAGCGGCCGACGGACCTGCATCAGAGGGCAATGGAGCTTCTGGGAGCCGAGGTCTTCGAGGAGGACGGCACCATTCGGGCAAAGGCAGATCATCCGAAAGGAGCCGTGCTCTGCTTTCCGAAAAAGAGTGTCGGGGCGACGGAAAATGCGGTTCTTTTTGCTGTCGGAGCGGAAGGTGCAACAAGGCTGGAGCACTGTGCGCGGGAGCCGGAAGTGGTTCATCTCTGCCGGTTTCTTAAGGCCATGGGAGCGGAGATTACCGGCGAGGGGACGGAGCAGATTACCGTTTACGGAAGGCAGGGAAAGAGACTGCTGTCCGGCTGCCGGTATCGTGTTCCGGGTGACCGGATCGCGGCAGGGACGTATCTTCTGATGGGCGCGGCGACGCGGGGGCACCTGACGCTTTCCGGCGCGTCCGCTGGACGAAATGGGGGCGGTTCTGTCCCTCTATCAGAAAATAGGTGGACAATATACAAGGAAGAGTGGTACACTGGTAGCAGACAGCAAAAACGTGCAGCATGCTGTTCCGTACGTGGAGACAGAGGAATATCCCGGTTTTCCGACGGATCTGCAGTCGCTGTATCTGGCGGCAGCGATGACGCTGGAAGGAAAGAGCTGTATCTGTGAAAATGTATTTGAGGACCGCCTCCGGACGGCAGAGGAGCTGCAGAAAATGGGCGGTACGCTGCAGATCTGCGGAAAATGGCTGACGGCCGAAAAAAGCCGTCTGCACGGTGCAGAAGTTGTTTCCCAGGATCTTCGGGGCGGCGCGGCACTCGTATCGGCGGCGCTTGCCGCAGAAGGATTTTCCACAATCCGGCAGACAGAACTGATTGAGCGGGGTATGAACGGTTTCCAGAAACGCTCCGGGAACTCGGAGCCAAGATTATCGTAAGAAAAAGAAATATGAGACAAGAAAAAAACAGAAAAAAGAAGAAAAACAGAAAAATACGGATTCTGACCGGGGTGGTGCTTGGCGTCGGCCTTGCAGGTGCCTTGTTTTTTAATGTGTTCAAAATCCGCAATATCCAGGTGGCGGGGAACACCCGGTATACAAAAGATGAAATCAAAGAGATGGTCGCGGACGACAAGTGGATGAAAAACACGGTGCTTCTTACGACGTTTCATTCGAAGGTTGATATGAGCGATATTCCTTTTATGAACTCCGTGGAGTTTACGTTTGTAAGCTATGACACCATCTGCATCCAGGTAAATGAGAAAAAAGTGGTCGGTTATGTCGAGTACGAAGGCCAGAAGGTCTATTTTGACAAGAACGGCATCGTGCTGGAGTGCGTGGACGAGGAGCAGGAAACACCTGCGGAGGGTGAGCCTTCCGACGGAACCGCCTCCGATGGAACGAGTGCGGATGGATCCCTTACGAGTGAGTCGCTTGCATCCGAAAGCGTATCATCCGATGGCACAGCATCCGAAAGCAGTACGTCCGACGGTGCGCTCTCGGCGGATACGATTAAAAGTGCACGTGTGACAACGACAGACTTTCAGCCGACCCTTTCCGATGTTCCGCTTGTAACAGGACTTACGTTTGACTATGTGACCGTGAACAAGCAGCTCCCGGTTGAAAAACCGGCAGTTTTCCGCACCATGCTCGCACTTACGAGAATGACGGAGAAATACAATATCACGCCGGACAGTGTGGAATTTAATGAGAACAGCGAAATTATTCTGCATTACTATGATACCGTGCGGATTCTGCTTGGAACCGATACGGCGTTAGAAGAAAAGATGACGCGCGTAGCAGCAATCCTGCCGAGCCTTTCCGGTCTTTCCGGAGAACTCCATATGGAGGATTACAAGGACGGCGACAGCAGCTTTGTCTTCTCGAAAGATGTATAAGAGGAAAGGAAAGCCGTCAAAAAAACGCAATAATCCTGAATTTTTTATGAAATACGAAAAAAACAGTTGATTATTTTCCGTAAGAAATTATATTATATCTTTATGTATGACCATCAGAATATCAGACTATTTTGTAGATAGACAGCAGTTCATAATACAAAAGGAGGAAGTTGAAATTGTTAGAGATCATGACAAATGAGGCAGAATCATCTGCAAAGATTATCGTAATCGGTGTAGGTGGTGCAGGAAATAATGCTGTAAATAGAATGGTGGAGGAATCCATCGGCGGCGTTGAATTCGTTGGAATCAACACCGATAAACAGGCTCTGACCCTCTGTAAGGCACCTACCATTCTCCAGATCGGCGAGAAGCTGACCAAGGGACTGGGCGCAGGAGCAAAACCTGAGGTTGGAGAGAAAGCAGCCGAGGAGAGCATCGAAGAGCTCAAACAGATCATGGAAGGCGCTGATATGGTATTCGTCACCTGCGGTATGGGCGGCGGAACCGGAACAGGTGCAGCACCGGTTGTAGCAGGCGTTGCAAAAGAAATGGGCATTCTGACTGTCGGCGTTGTAACAAAACCGTTCAAATTCGAGGCAAGAACCCGTATGAGCAATGCGCTGATGGGAATCGAAAAACTCGAGGAAAACGTAGATACCCTGATCGTGATCCCGAACGACAAACTTCTTGAAATCGTAGACCGCCGGACAACCATGCCGGAGGCATTAAAGAAAGCAGACGAGGTTCTGCAGCAGGCCGTACAGGGCATCACAGACCTGATCAACCTGCCGGCACTCATCAACCTCGACTTCGCAGATGTTCAGACCGTTATGACCGACAAGGGTATCGCCCACATCGGTATCGGCGAGGCAAAGGGCGACGACAAAGCGCTCGAGGCTGTACAGCAGGCTGTTTCCAGTCCGCTGCTTGAGACCACCATCGAGGGTGCAAGCCACGTTATCATCAACATTTCCGGAGATATCTCCCTTATGGATGCAAACGATGCTGCAAGTTACGTACAGAATCTGGCTGGAGAGGATGCAAACATCATCTTCGGTGCTATGTATGATGATTCTGTTACCGATACAGCGAAGATCACCGTTATCGCAACAGGCCTCAACGATGCAACGGCGAAACAGGCAAGCGTATCCCGCAAAGAGCCGGCAGATGCAAGAAAGAGCGCATTTTCCAGCAGCAGCTTCTCTGCACAGGCAGCCGCTCCGGTACACACTGCTCCGAAAGCTTCCGCTCCGGTACAGCCGCAGCCACAGGTTCAGGTGCAGCCGCAGGTACAGGCTCAGCAGACCATGACAAGCAATGTTCCGAAAAAGGACATCCAGATCCCGGATTTCTTAAGAAACCGCAGATAAGCAAAGAATAATAAGCAAATAACGAATTTACCTCGACACGCCGCAGACCGAAAATGTTGCGGCGTGTCGAAGTTTGTTGATCAAAAAGAAGGTCATTCTTCCGAAAACGACAAAAAATTCACCCCCTTCCGTCTATAATAGGGTCTGTTAGAAATTCAGACCATGCAAAAGGCGCAGGGGTGTTTTTTTGCACTATGAGATCTTTCTGGATCTTCTCTTTGCAGAGAATCTTCTGCTGAATTATACTATTCTGCGCCTTTCCTCCTTTCTTCTGAAACGATCTGCCACGCGAAGAAGGAGTTTTGCGGCAGCCGCGCTCGGCGCCGGTTATGCGGTGCTGTATGCCGTGTTTGCACGGTATCTGCCGGGTGCGCTGCTCGCCCTGGTCGGAATCGGAATTACAACAGGGATGGTGAAATCTGGCTGCAGAATCACGACAGTACGGGATCTTGTGGTGGGAATGGCAGGCTATATACTGTCCGGTTTTCTGATCGGCAGTGCATACCGCCTGTTCCGGGAGCTGATGCCGGGAAGGGGAATTTTTCTTTTTCTTCTTTCCGGGAGTGCCGCATATGCGGGAACACTCCTCCTGCTGAAGATCCGAAAGGAGATACTCCTGGAACACGCCAGGCAGGTTACGGTACAGCTTGTGCAGAATGGGAAATGGAAAAAAGTAAAAGGACTGTACGACACGGGCAATACTTTGCGGGATGCCACAACCAAAAAGCCGGTCTCGGTCGTACCGTACACTGTGATACTCGAATTGTTCCCGGACGAAATGCGGACAGGGATTGCGGCGCTTGCAAGGCACGAGACGGTGCCGGAGCCGGAACGGCTTCTTGCGCTGCAGCCCCGTTACATACCGTTTCGCGGACTGGAAGGCCGGGGTTTTCTGCCGGTGATCCGGATCTCGGAAATGATTCTTGTGACAGAACATACAGCCAGGCACATAAGCGGACCGCTGATTGCGCTTGGCGGAGAAAATAGTTCATCTCCCAGGGGCTATGAAATAATTTTGCATCCAGATCTCATGGAAGGACAGGAGGAATGAAGTATGCTGCAGGCTGCACTGCCAAACGGATTCCGGCTTCGTATGCTGCCGCGGTCCGTGCCGGCTGTATTTCGTCAGACAGGGGAAATTTTCTATATCGGAGGCGCAGATGTTCTCCCGGCGCCTCTGGAGGGCCAGGCGGAGGCGGACGCGATCGCCGGGCTTTCCGATCCGGAAAACGAGACGGCAAGGAGCGAGCTGATCGAACACAACCTGCGTCTTGTCGTCTACATTGCACAGAAATTTGACAACACGGGAGTCGGTGTGGAGGATCTGATCTCGATTGGGACGATCGGCCTCATCAAGGCGATCAACACGTTCAATCCGGAGAAAAAGATCAAGCTCGCCACGTACGCGTCCCGGTGCATCGAGAACGAGATTCTGATGTATCTGCGGAGAAACAACAAGACGCGCATGGAAGTTTCGATTGATGAGCCGCTCAATGTGGACTGGGATGGAAATGAACTGCTCTTGTCCGATATCCTCGGAACGGAGGAGGATGTGATCTACCAGGGTCTCGAGCAGGAGGCGGAACACCGCGTGCTCGGAAGTGCAATCAGCAAGCTCTCGGAGCGGGAGCAGGTGATTGTGAAGCTCCGGTTCGGCATCAATATGCCGGAGGGACGGGAGAAAACGCAGAAAGAAGTCGCGGATCTTCTCGGGATTTCCCAGTCGTATATCTCGCGGCTGGAAAAACGGATTATGAAGCGGCTGCGGAAAGAGATTGCGCGGTATGAATAGAGCATAAAAATGCCCTGCCCGGAGGAAAACCATTGTTTGGTCCCGGGCAGGACATGATTTGCTGCTTGTTTTAAGAAATGATCGTTTTATCGTGTTTCAAAACGGCATACGCTGCAGGCGTGCGGAGCAAGAGAAGCAGAAAAACCGCCGTTTAAAGAAAGTGCTTTACCGCTCCAGAGTTCTTTCGCCGCAACAGACTCCAGTGGGCAGTCTGCATCGGCAAGTGTGGAAGAAACCGTCTGCGGTGCATCCGAAAGATTAAAAAGTGCAACGTAGGTTGTTCCGGTTGTGTCATCCTTTGCATACCACACAGCTTCATTGTCTGTACGCGTGATCTGATGCGGACGAACGGACGGAGGCAGCATCGCGAGAATATCCGTGTTCGTAAGAAGTGCCAGTGTATCGTCATCGAGAAGCGTCATTTCGGCACCGAGCATCAGTGGAGAGCCGAAGAGACACCAGAGTGTCATCATCGTTTTCTGCTCATCCGGGGTAAAATACGTATGATGTTCTGTAGCAAAACCTTTTCCGAGTTCGCCAAGCGGCAGCATATCACAGTCCGGATAACAGCCGGCAGAGACGTGGCTCTGCCAGAGCTCGCAACGCTGGAACATATCCTTTAACTGTGCCCAGTTGTCCCAGAAATCATCGGTGATGCGCCAGAGATTCGCGTGCTTTTCATAGAACCATGCTTTCTCTATGAGCGCAGGTCCCGGAGACAGAGAGAGGACGATCGGCCGTCCGCTATTTTTGGATGGCATTCGAGAGCATCTCGATCTCATGCGCAGCTGACAAACGGATTTTTGTGCATGTTGGTATTACAGATATCATCGCATTTAATGTAATCAACACCCCAGGAAGCGTAGAGCTCCAGCAGGGAATCATAGTAAAGCTGTCCTTCCGGAAGATCGCGTACACCGTACATATCCGGATTCCAGCCGCAGATGACCGTAGGATCGGCAACGTGTTCAGCACCAAGAGAACTGTTCTTGATCTTTCCGTGATGATGTGCAGCGATTCGCGGAATACCGCGCATGATGTGAATTCCGAATTTCAGCCCCAGACTGTGTACATAGTCGGCAAGTGGTTTAAAGCCGGAACCGTCTGCAGAAGATGGAAAACGTTCGGGATCCGGCAGCAGACGGGAGTATTCGTCCATTTCCAGTTCAGAGAATGGAATATACTGATACCGGTCGCGCATGGAACCGGCCTTTTTTGCATACCACTGGATATCCACTACAATATACTCCCAGCCATATGCTTTTAAGTGCTTTGCCATATAGTCGGCATTTGCCTTTACCGCAGCCTCGTCCACGGTTGTATCATAGTAATCGTAGCTGTTCCAGCCCATCGGTGGGGTTGGTGCACATGTATTTTTGTTTGTCAGATGCATAAGAAAAAACTCCTTTCTAAAGCAATGCTTGTTTTTTTCTGATAAGAAAAGTATAATAAAGGACATAGTGCAAAACAAGAAGACAAACCGGATAAAAGAGGTAATTTTTTGATGGAAGATCTGATCGGAGTATATGGAATCCTGGATCTGGATCACTGGCCGAACGCTCCGTTTTTGCTGCTGGACGGCGGGGTGGAAAAGAGATGG